>ERZ1026862.20-NODE-20-length-74984-cov-44.046084_pt1 | contig 74984 bp, 143 predicted proteins | sample MGYA00380161_ERZ1026862 | MGnify/ENA primary metagenome ERZ1026862 (study PRJEB33269, sample SAMEA4719797) | human gut metagenome | biome: human-associated habitat; feature: organic feature; material: feces | place: Cameroon | collected 2013-10 ... | reverse complement strand
CAAGTTTATGCTTTATTAACGAGAAGTTTTCTATAGGGGTGCTGAGTAGTTACCTCCACACCCTTTCGTTAACTGACTTATATCTTTTAATACCTCCATAACTATTCCTCCACTTTATTATCTTACGTTATAATAGGTTCGATATTCAAATCTAATCATATTCCCTTCTTTTTACCACCTGCGAATGCTTGTGTCATGTTTATTGCAGATTTAACATCTTCGTACCTGACACCACAAACAGTTGCCACATCTTTAATTGCCTCATCTAATTTGAATTGTCTAGCCAAAAACTGATTATTCTTTATCAAGCCTACAATTTCTTCACTCTTTTGAATTGAACATTTTTACCATCCTTACGCTCGGTACTGCCGCACTTAAATCCGGTACAAGTTTCTGCGTACATATCACTTGTAAACTCGTAAAAGAAGCATCCGTTGCATTCTCCTTTCTTGTCCTCGACCACCTTCAGGGTAATCTCAGAACCAATAATAGGTAAATCTTCCATAAGCTAATTTCTCATTATATGACATTTAACAACCTTATGAACCGCATTTGGCTGCGATTCGTTGAACTGCTTTATAAACTGACGCTCCATCTGCTCAGGAAAGATGGGTTTTGTTGGTTTCGGTATTGTGAGGATGGCTTGAATCTTTGCCCCCCCATCCAGCGTTAATAAACATCTGCGACTAATTTGCTCAAACATCTCTACTTTATAATCTGCCATAATTTGAAATTTTAAATATAATTAGTTATACCATACATCGTTTGGCATAAGAGCCAATTTCCATCCATACTGTAATTCGTACCTTAATATTTTAAGGTCGTTGCTCGTTACGGACGAAAGACCAACAAACTTATTTTCGTACTCCATAGCCAAATAATTTAGTTACCATATTTGTAGCGCAGATAATTAGCCTCTGAGCCAAAATAAAGCTCTGTGTCGCTCATATTTGCCTCCATCAAATCATTCTCAACATCTTTATAAGAAGGCACACAATCCTTAACCCTTTGGCAGAACAAAGGATATTTTGAAGAGACATCTTCTCCATCTTCATCGTAGATATTAATCTTATCTACATTGTAATATGGATAAGAAGAAACGTTTCCATTTGAATGGATAATCTTTCTACTCTTAACAGAAACTACGATTTCGGCTGGTTTGTTTACCGCATCAAACTCGCAAACGAAATCATTAAGCTGCGCCTCAAAAGCCGCATCGTTAATCTTTTCTGATAAGTTTTCAAAAAACTTTTTCATATCTAAATTACAGTTTTTGTGGTGTGTCTCACCATTTCAAATTAGTAACCTTGTTTCTTAACTACGATGCAAAGATACAAATAATATTCGAAATATGCAAATTATTTAATGTATTTCTTTTCATATTTAACATACTATAATACCATACACCAAAAGTTTGCTGACGTTAACACTAAAATCCCCACCACTACATTATTATATATAGTGATGGGGCAAGGTCATCTAAATGTATTTTGTGTGTTGGTTACTTTTCTTACTTATCTTTAATTTCAACGAAATCACCAATGCCCAAACGAGCCTTGTTGATGCAAGATGCAATCCAGCCAATTAGATAAGCAGAAGCCTCATTTCCGTGTTTAGCTCCAATATAGTCCTCGATAGCATCGCATACGTGACTCGCTTCGTGGCAGCAAACGCTCATTCTCATCTCAGCCTTGCTTCTAAAATTCACGAATGAACACATCTTTTTATTAGACTTTTTACGCACGCTACCGAATGTCATTGCCCTTGTACTGCCAAAGTCAACCTGTAGAAACTCGCCTTTTGTTCCTTCAAAGCATTTATTTACATCTTCCTCGTCCATACCGATTGATACGCACAAGAGATAAGGGTAAATCTCTGGGTCGTATTCATAATATCCCTTTTTCTTCATACCTCATCGTTTTTATGTTTCTCCCACCCTGCTTTCGAAAAAGCATACCAAGTATCACAAATATCAAGAGCAAGAATGTCGCCTTGGTCAATACAAAAATCGCTATCAAAACCTTCGATATGAACATACATCATTACTATAGTATCATAAGGAACGCTACGACCTTCAAGACAAGGGTTTTTAAAATTCTTATTCTTATATACACTCGTAACAATAGGCACTTGAAGAATGTCTGAAATATTCTCTGTGCTAATCTCTATCGACTTCTTAAACTTCTTCATATCTCAACTATTTTTGTTTTGATACAATCTCGATGGCAGTCAACAATGTCTTTTCACTGATACCGTTTCTACTACCAATACCATCTTTTTCTATTCTTTCAAGAGTTTTCTCGATAGAACAAAAATCGTCTTGAGAATTATTTATAAAGCCACCAAGTTCTTCGCTTACACTACTAATACCCTCGTTGGCATTTCCAATAATAGCTTCAAGGCGGCCGAAACGCTTGTCTATATAGTCCTTCAACCTTTCTTCGTGCTCTATAATGGTTGCAGAGTTTGAGATTTTACAGTGCCCCCAGTAATTATCTACAAATGCGTAATAATCACCTTTTTCATCGCTGTGTTTTTTGCCAGATACGACTCTTAACGCAACGAAATTTTCTCCATCCATTACCGCATATAGACCTTCTCCAAATGGATATAGTTCGGCTTTTTCTACATCCTCCCTACGTTCGTTTTCTTTGTATGCGACCTTTCCTAAAACGTTAACTTTAATCTCCATATCTCAACTATTTAAAATGTAACCTACCAATATGCCACTTTGAACAGACCTTGCATAAGTAAGGATGCCACCCAAGTGCCTTCAACTTCGGATTCTGATTAAGAAACTCCCAAGCATCCTCCTCGGATTCATAAGCTACCTTTGCTTTCCAAGCATCTCCTTTTCTAACCCAATGCTCAGGGTCTGGATGCGAATGACAAGGAATATATTTATTTCTTTTCTTCATAACTTCTTCAGAAATTTAAGTTGAAACCCTTCTGCCTTTTTTATTCCTGGGTATAGTTCCGTTAGAACCTCCCATGCTCTTGTCTTGTGCCGATGCCACATAGTTACCGGATGTACACGCTCACCACTTGGTAATACATAGAAATCTGCCTTAATGGTATCAATATGCTCATAGTTAGCCGCCTTATATATTGTTCCCTTATTACCGATAGACGTATCGGCATAAGATATAAGGTATTTGATTTCCTTATGCGTTGCCCTTATATACTTGTGCAAGAGAGAAAGGCAAATGGTTTCGCTATACTTTGGCATATCATCAGACAACCACATTCGGTCAAATTCCCTAACTTGATGGTAATCCAACACTTCGCCCTTTTCAGTCTTGATATGCGGTCGAATTCCATACCCTATTTGCATAGCTCCCCTTATCTTGCCTTTGTATAAGACCAATAGGTTTAAACAACTGTTCTTCGTTACCTTGTGGGAAAAATGGTGTGGAACAATGATTGCATCAGCTTGCGCCTTATCGCACTCAATCAGCTTTATTCCCTTTTCCTTGCACTCGTAACCAATAACAAATCCGCAGAGACCTATCACTGGGGACTTGTTCAACTTTCTTCTTCTCATATCAATAATACCTCCAAAAATAACGTTTGAAATTATCAAGCAAATGCTCTATACAAGCTTTGATTTCGCCCTCTCTCAAGAATCGGTTGCAAAATTCTACCAATTCATCACGTACCAACCCACGTTTTAAGGCTTCGTCTCTCATAGCTCTTATAAGAGCATCCGTTGTTTCTTTATTCCCATTTCTTACAACAGGATTGCAACAAAACACCTTGCACATATCCATAGTTTTAAAACAGACTTAATTGCCTACTCATGTTCTTTAATTCGTTATTGGCAAAATCGACTTGTCGCTGGTCTATCTCAAAACCTATATACTTTCTTTCAAGATTAACACAAGCCCTTGCCGTTGTACCACTCCCCATGAATGGGTCTAGAACAACATCACCAACATTTGTCGAGTTTCTGATTAGTGTCTCCATCAACTTTACTGGTTTTTCAGTCTGATTAATCAACCCATCCTTATCCTTGCGTTTGTTGGTAGGAATAGGAACACTAAGAATGTCAGATGTACCAAACTCATTGATAGGTTTACCTCCTCCTTTACGAAGCATAATGATATACTCCTTTTGATTCATATAATAAGTTCCACACACCTTAGAGCATTTATCCCATATCAAACACTTTGTGAAATGAAATTCACTTTTTCCAATCACATCAAGAAAGCGCATCAAATTGTAATCATTACACATAAGATAACAGTGTGACTTATCTTTTAGAACACGATATAATTCGTTTATATATTCTGAAATATCTATGTCGTTACTCTTGAATATCTTACCTTTTCTTGTTTGTAAATCAGTCCAATATCCGCTCATGTTACTACGCCCACCTCTAGCTTGTACCGGATAAGCTACATCTGAGCATACTAGGTCTATACATTCATCGTCTAACAGTTTCAAAAGCTTTCGACAATCGCCTTGGTATATATTATTTAACTCCAGCATATCCAAACATATCTTTTTGATTTAACTTTTCTTCTTTAATTCTTCTCTGTGCCACCTTGAAATAATCCTCATCCAATTCAAAACCAAGGAACTTCCACCTCCACAACAAAAGCAAGACATCACCTTACCTTTGTCTTTTGTGAAATTAGCATTTTTTTTAGTCCATCTATAAGGGAACTTGTGCTCGTTTTTATACATTTATCTACCATAAAAAACAATCGTTAATAAAAACCGATGTATAAAAATAACCACAAGTAATATGGTTGTAAAAAGGGCATCTAACCCTTGAATTTAGATTCTGTTTTCTTCGGCAATGCGTCTTAAATAATCATCCGCAGCGTTATCGTCTATTTTCGACTTAAGAGACATTCCTGTATTATATCCTATCATTAAGGAAACATTCTTGCTCTTTTTCTTGTTCTTTCCATATCGCAAGCTAAAGACCTTTCCTAGCCAAGCTATACCGACAATACCATCTGATACAACTATTGTCGGCAACAAAACAAATACTTTATATATCATCGCTATCTAATTGAGAGTTAAAAATATATCTATTCTGATTCAACCAAAGCTCCACGTAGTCAGCCTTGATTTTCAGAAATTCTTCGTATGTGTAGCATTTCTGCTGCTTACCACCTTTGTTCCAATAATAGGCAACTCCTCCCAATGAAAAGAAGTCTATCAAGTCTATTTCCTTTCGCTCCGGTTCTTCACGCTTTTTCTTTTGCCTATATCTACTTACAGCAAGCAATATGAGACAAACGAAAAGCAACACGGAAACCAGTATCTCGAATATCAACCTTACGTCTTGCATCTTATTTTAAACACAAAAACACGAAACTACCGATTGCAAAGTCAAAGGAATAGTGACTCGGACTGCCTTTCGGTATAGTCCATCGGGTTTCGTGTCTCTAATATCTTATCAATTTCTTAAATCGCCATTTTATCATTTTTTGTTCTGCGCTTGCAAAGATAAATAATATTTCGCTAACTTGCAAACAGTTTAGTGCTTTTAATACTTTATTTGCATTATTTTAAACTTATCCTTTTTTGAAGTTCATTCCAAACTCTTCTTCCGTTACCTCATACATTACATCACCATATGCTACTCTTTGCTTGTCTTTTGCCATCAGCAATAAGTTTCTATAAGGTATCTCTTTCACGACTTCTTGGTAAGATAAGTGCAGACTATCCATAAAAGATGCAATCTGCCCTAAGAGTGTATCGTTACCTATGGTCGTGGTTTTGCTATCATCCTTGCCGCACTCTTCGCCAAAATTGATAGCGTCTGAAAATCCTTTATAGAGATTAAGGAATAAGCCGTTTGTAAGCCATTGACAACCTCTTCGAGCGTTCCTTTAGTTAATTCATCACTAATGGATTCATCGCCTTGTATGAATACGGATAACGCCTTGCAAGCATCATCCAAATTCTTAAGCATGCCTAAGACTTCCGCTAAGGTCTTGCCCTCTTCAAAACTATTAAGGTATTTAGCCGCCTTGACCAATTTTATAATTGTAGGTGGTGAAACGTAATAAGCCTTTCCATTCACGACTATCGTTACGGTATCCTCTCCAAGAATTGCATCCGCAACTAATTTACTTGCCTTACTCATGGTTCTTAATATTAAAAAAGGGGAACGGCATTAACACCATCCCCCTCTATCATTTATTTCCTATGTTTTATCCCTGTTCTACAACCGCAGAACCTTCCCATTGGTACTCGCCAGCAACACCATCGGTCTCACTTTCCATGGCAACGGCAGAAATACCCAAAGTGATATTCTTGTCCTGCTGGTCACCCTTGGCTACAATAGCTGCATTTGAGAAGACGATGTAGTTTCCGGTCTTGGTCTGAGCAACAATACACTTGTTGATGTTTGCCAAATCTTGGCTTGAAGACCAACCTACTGCATCTGCCTCCGTTGTAGTCTCTTCTCCTGTTGCCTTGTACATCTTACCACCTTGCAAGTCTACCTTGTTCTTCCACGAGAAGACACCAATAGAGAATGTAATTGTCTTAGCACCCTCATCAGTCTTGTCACGATAGTAAACCTGTCCGTTCAGCTCGTTCTTGTACTCGGTAACACTAGGGTCATCCTGAGAATATCCCCATGTTCCCTCATGGCTGTTCAAGACCTCTGTAGCGGTTTTCAACCATGTAGCCAACTTAGCAGGTGTATTTGCCTCGGTAAGAGGAGCACCATACCAAATTCTCTTGATTCCAATAAATGGTTTCATCTTATCTTACGTTTAATGTTTCAAAATCAATAGTAATGTTTGCGTAATGGCAACTCAACCTACTCTCTTGCTCTATGCCGTGGGAGCGGATAGAATAACGATACCATACATCCTCTGCTTTTCCGACATCATTGTCAGACAGGGTTTCAATAGCCTTCTTTAAAAGCTCGTTCAATTGAGGATTAGCCTCGCCCTCTATATCTTTGAGCAATATGTTTACCTCTATAGTACAATCGTTGAAATATGTCTTGTCTGCACTCATGCGCTTAGGAATGATTACTATCATGCCTTCATCGGGAATCTTCTCACCGACCATAGGTCTTTCCCCTTCAAGTCCACCCTTTTTCAGATGTCCTTTCAGTCTTCGTTCCATTCCCATAAGTTCCAAGTCGTCATAGATTACATGACCTGCATCTATTTCTGTTATCATCGCATATCCTCGATTTCTTTCTTGATATACTGAATACCCGAATCTATAACATCATATCCCCTAGAGGAAACATCAGACGCATATTCCGCTTTGTTACCAAGGGTCAAGGTATGGTCATGTACATTACTATAGTTAGACCTTCTGAGATTACCTGTGCGGTTTCGGTAGTTTCCGTTAGCCTTATCTAGCTCAACAGCAGTTTTACCTAACCTATCAAGAAATTCATCTACTTCCCTTTCTCCCTGCGCAAAGAAAGCGTCTATCTCATCCTTTATAACATCAGACATAGATACTCATATAACCAAGATAATTGCACTTAGGGGCATTATAGACCTTTCCACCTCCTCGGTAACTTCCATCATCGGAATATACTTTGACTTCATCACCTTCGGAAATCTGGCACTTGTCACAAACAATATGATATTTCGGTGTATATATGCTACCATTATCGGTAGTGAAATGCTCGGTAGAGTTGTCATCACACCGACAACGCCCCATTTCTTTCCATTCCTCAGAAGAGCTAATGACCTCGTTGTACTTGTTGACAACCTTATTCACGAACTTTTTCTTTAATATATGAGGGGAATATAACATAACCTAGACATTTACCAAATATCAGACTTATCCGTGATAGTGGAAAGCCCTAAAGCTGCCACCACTTCATCATCCGGAGCAACACCATACTTACGGCAAAGCCACATATAGTATTGTCCTATCCTAGAGTAGTCCCAAGAGACAGAGAATCCATTTTCATTCACATTGCTCATATATGGGGCAAGCATAAGTTCCTCGATTACGGAAATCATCGCCTTGCCTACAACCTGGGAATTATCAGACGTATATTCTTCGTCAAGGTCTATACCTGACGAAATATCTTCCAATTGGGCATCGGTAATGTTCCAAGCACGCAACTTCTGCGAAATGTATTCTCTTATCTTCATGTGACATCCTTATTTCTGAGCCTGACTCATAGCCTCAGCGATTTTCTTTGCAGCCTCTTGCTCGCTCTTAGCCTTTTCGTCAAGTTCCTCTTCTACATTCTCCTTTTCAGAAGTCTCTTCGGTTGACTCGGCAGCATCCTTTTTTGGGGTTTTCTCCTTTTTAGGCTTGCTCTCCTTCTTCTCCTTTAAGACTTCCTTCTTAGGTGTCTCTTCTGGTTTCTTTTCTTCTTCCTTTACAGGATTTTCTTTTCCATCATTCAAGACTTCCTTTTTAGGAGTATCTTTAATTTCCTTATCGTCTTTTAGAGGTGCAGAATGGTTATCATCCTGCACCTCCAACATCTTGCAAAGCTTACGTTCGATAAGGGAGTTCATGCGTTCTTCGTCAAAGTCCAAGATTGCACCAACTTCATAGATGGTGTTAAAATGGAACTTATCACGGAACGGACTAATTACCTCACCTCTCATAAGCCTAACCTACCGCTTGTGTTGAGTCCAAAGAGTAGATGGCATCAACGTTATTCAAGATAGGAACTACCATTGCTTGTGAGCTGGTGAACTCACGGAGTGGGTCGTTGGTAGAATAACGGCTAGCCAAGATATACTCATCGGCTGACTGATAAGTAACACCTGCAACTGGTCTTGTAGCTTCGGCTACGTTAGTCCAGAACAAATCACCCAAGTTGTCATAGCATGTAAAGGTCATGTGACCCTTAGCCCAAGGGTTGTGTGTTCCCTTCTTGCCGTTAATCTCGGTCTTGATTGTACGGGCTACACGTACCAAGTTAGTCTGCCACTTGTTCTTGAAGATAGAAGCAATCTGCTCAAAGCTCAAAATAGGAATATTGCTATCACTATTGATTGCAATGCCTTGATTGAAGGCAAACTGAGCACGAACCTGCTTGTTCTTGCCAAGCAACTTGATTGTGAAATCATCAAGATAACAAGTAGTGATGGTGTTTTGGTCTTCCATCGCCTTGTCGTAAACCAATTGGATGTCATCAAGAGGAGTTGCATCCTCTGCGTCCCAAGCCTTAGCACCATGACCGAACTTATTCTTCTCGGCAAAACCTACATCAATTCGGACACCAGTACCACCGGAACGAGTTGCCAAAGCTACACCTGTTGACAGCTCACTGAGGAACATATCTTCAATACGCTCGTAAACCGCCTGAATACAACGAGGAAGGTCTGCAAACAAGTTACGCAAAATCTGTGGCTGAGGCAAACGTTGCGCAATCATGTTATCTAAATCCTTAAGCTGCTTCTCTGACATGTAAAGCTTCATACCAACCTTTGGGATTTGACCCTCAGCGGTTGAAACCTTATCACGGCTCTTCAATGGAAGTTCTGCATCCATTGATACAACATCAGCAGCAACTCGTGTGTATTCCGCAGTAATTGATGCCCAACGTCCGTCCTGACTATATGTGTTAGTCAAGTGGTCTCGGTACATATAGGTCAATGCGGTCTGGCTCTTGCCGTTCAACTTCTCTACTACACTTGCAACAAGTTGTGGGAAGTATTTATTGACCAACTGAAAATAAAGTGATTTTTCCATCTGTTATCCTCCTTCTTTTAGTCTTTGTCAATGGTTGCATCAGACTCATCGAACTTGTTTGCATCCTCATCGCTAACCAAAGCAATCTTTGGCATAGCAGTAATGAACTCATCTGGATAGTCTGCACCATTTGCAGCCTTAGCTGCTACCTTGTTAACTTGTCCAGCAGTCATAATTGCCGCTGGCTCACCGTTCTGAATGGAACGATAGAGAACACCCGCATACTTGTAATGCTCCAATGGGTCACTGGCAGTACCCAAAGCCTTATAATTGCCTGCTTCAATAGGCAATGGCTTGTAAGTTCCCTTACCATCTGTCACGATAACACGACCTGCGTAAAGGACTTTATCATTTACGCCTGTCCAATCCAAAGCACGACCACCCTTGATGTCGCCTTCCCATTTCTGGATAATGACGGAATCCTCACCAAAGACAATTTGCTTTTTCGTAGTCTTCAATTCCTGATTCATGTTTTTCAATTTTTAAAGTGACTGAACTAATGATGCGGCTACATTGTCAACGTCCTCCTTTGTTGGCTCACCCTCGCTATCACGATAGCTGCCCCCGAATTGTGGTTGTTGCAACGCCTTGTAGTTGTTCGCTACCTTGGAGAGGTATGTTTCGATAGTTTCATCTGTAGCATCATCGCTCAGAGTAAAACCCTCGTTGATACGACTCTCAGGAATGCCCAACTCCTTAGCCTTTGATAAAATCTTCGCTTCATGGTCTGCCTTAGCCTTAGCCCTGGCAGCAGCCTCTTCCTTTGCCTTGGCTTCCTCTGCTTGCTTTTGGATGGTTTCTTGCAATTCCTTGATGGTCTTGCTCTGTGCCTCCATCTGCTCATTGTAAGTCTTGGCTTGGTCTGTGTTTTTCTGAGTCAAGGTCTCAACGAGTTTCTTGAATTCTTCACGTTCCTTGGTTCTTGCTTCATCTGAAGCTTTCTTCTCTGCTGCCTGTTCTTCAAAGTACTTTTTGAGATAGTCCGGCATTTCGTTTCTCTTTGCCAATTCCTCCAAGCGTTTCTTTTCGGCTTCTTCAGCGGCTTTCTTGGCTTCTTCTTCAGCTTTCTTCTTGGCTTCTTCTTCAGCAGCCTTGCGTTCAGCTTCTTCTTTAGCCTTCTGTGCCTCTTCGAACTTTTTCTTGGCATCGGTAACTCTGCGGTCATTGTCCTTTTGTAAGGACTCTAAAAAGCTCTTTTGACTAGCAACCACTGTTTCGATGTTATCGTCAGTAACAAGCCCCATCTTATCAAGCATTTCGGCATGTGCCTGAAGAACTTCATCACCTAACCCAAGAGACTTATACTCTTGTTTTAGTAACTGGAAAATTTTATCTTTCATTCTTTCGATATATTTTATTAAAACTATTGCAAAGATAATGCGAAAAGAGTAATTAACACATTAAACCATTTGCAAGTATCTCACTTTTGCCTAAAAGTGAGTAATGAGGGTATTTTTAGGCGATTTAAGGCTATTTTATTACGAAAACGAGTAGATTAGTAGCAATACAAAGCAAAATCCCTTGTATAACAAAAAACGCCAAACATCCTCACGGACATCTGACGCTTGTCGAATTAAAAAGAACCCAAACATTAAAATATCTAAAAGTTTATGACATTTCTCATATAACATAAATGATTTAAATTAGAATAGAACCGTCCATTACGCTCTATAAACCTACCGGACTTCAAAACATCGCCATTATGCAACATCGCAAATTTAGAACCATGAGCTGTCCATTTATTCATTTCTTCCACATGCTCGTCTGACCCCCAACCATATTTTTTGATAGTAGGATAAATGAAACGTTCAAAGCAAATCTGACTATCCGTTTTATCGTGCTCGGAGTAAATCGGGAGCACTCCATTATGTGCGAACCAATAACCAGCCTTATAGAATGGATGACAATTCTTGACACAGACAGAACCATGAGTAGCAAATCTAAAATGTATGATTACATTCTCGTTTATATCTCGCTTCATCAATCTACGGATAAATGTTGGGAAATGCAAACTCTTGTAATGGTCAGACTCGCTCACAAATCCGCAACCATCAGGATTTCTCATATACGCTGCCTTCAGCTCATCTACGGATGGCAAAGCAACACCTTTCGGACATACAATAATAACACACATATCTTTACCCTTTCTTTTTTTAATAATACTTGATTTCTTTGTGTCCTATGGCTTTTAACATAGGACTACATCAATTAGTCGTTATTGGCTGCAAATGCATCCTTACGGCTCTGGAAGAAAGCCTTCTCTTCTTTATTCAAGAAAGGTATATCTTCGATATTCATAACCTCAATAGTGAAGACATTATTGCGAGACCAACCGACAAGCTTTGCGCAGAACTTAACCCACATTTCAATTTTCTTATAATTGGTTGAACCTTGATGCTGGCGAAATTCGATAGTCTTGTGACGTGTATAGCTCTCTGCATTGACCTTGTAATATCTATCTCCATGAAATACATTACGTCTAATATCGTAATTGCCACGGCAATTAGAGAAATCCTTGTCAAGCAAGCTGGCTGCCCAACGACAATTACCTCTTCTTGAAGGAGCCATGAAACTATCAATCAATCTTTCAAGCTTCTGATAATTCTTGAAGACGTTAACATACTGCTCACCTGTCAACTTTGCTGCACCGATATGAACATGAAGACCACAAGTAGAATTTACTCTTGCACCTACAGCATCCAAAGACTTGATAGCCTTCTTCAAAGTTGCCATACCATTTGTATTGCCATTCAATACCGGACTTACAACCTCGTTAGGGTCAACGTCACCATGAACAGAAGCATCACTAACAATTTTGAAATAACTCTTATTATCGGTGTGGTTGTAGCCCTCTGAATGAATATCAACGCCATTCTGACGACCTGCCTCTATCAAGGCATTGCGCTCGGCATGAACACATTCTATCTCAACACCGAATGTATAAACGAATCTCGTTGAAGTTGAACCGCTTGGTACATAGACCTTCAACATATCGGAGATTTCTTTCTCACGAAGACCGCAAGCCTTCAATGCAACAATCTTTTCGTTGCGAGGCATCTTTGACTTCTTGATTTCATCAATAGTCTCAATTAATGACTTCTTTGAACTTGCGAATGAAAAACCAGTCTGCTTAGACATAATCAATTGTGCTAGTTGTTTTGGGTCTTACCCCTTGGTGTCGCTCTCACCTTATTGAGTGAAACTTGTCACCCGGCAAATCAACCAACTTATCTTGATTGACGATGCAAAGATACAAATAAGTTTTGAAACATGCATACTTTTTAATGTTTTTCTTTCTTTATTTAACTTACAGTAACTGTGTTTGTGTCTTATTAACAATTACTCGTTTTATATACCTTATTATATAAAAAAAGGCTTCGATGTTCACACACCAAAGCCTAAAACTTAAATTTTAACTAATAACCAATTTTTATCGACTATCTTTTTATATCACTCCCTAAATCTTCTTCTACTCCCAAATCAGGTAGTCTGTCATACGCTTTCTGGTCATCACCGCCTTCTGACTTAACACCAAGAAGGTAGCCGTTCCGAAAAGCGTAATAAACCAACTTTTCCATGTCCTTTGCGGTTGCATTATCCGTCAAATGCAACGTGGCATACAATCCCATTAAGAACTTTCGCACATCTTTCGGATATACCTTGTTATTCTTCTCTAAAGCAACTGCCATTCTTAGCGGACTTTTCATATTCTTCTTTTTTTTTCGTTAAACTAAATGAAACACAAAAGAGAACCATTCCGCTTGCTCCCCTAGTTCATGGGCTTATTCACAACTTTATTCGCCCCATCTGCTTCTTATGTTTACCCGTTGAAGATGTCCGAGATTCCAACGGGACAAACATCACAGCTCTCCTTTTGCGTATCATTGTGCCAACGGATGGATTCGAACCATCGACCCTAGGATTAAAAGTCCTATGCTCTACCACTGAGCTACGAAAGCGTAAAGGAATGGTTGGATTTGCACCAACGCCCCCTTGGTTACAAACCAAGTGCTCTACTTCTGAGCTACATTCCTTAAAATATGATAAAAGTAAATTGTGGTGCAAGAGAGATTCGAACTCACCGAACCCACAATGGGAATAGATTTACAGTCTATCTTCTTTAACCGCTTGAATATTGCACCTTTTGTGGAACACATTCCTAACATTACTTTGTTGCCCCAAGTGGATTCGAACCACTAATGACAGAACCAAAACCTGTAGTGTTGCCATTACACCATAGGGCATTTTAGTACTGCATAAAGGATTCGAACCTTTGAATACCAGCGTGAAAAGCTGGCGACTTAACCACTTGTCTAATGCAGCAAATAGGGTCTCTCACCCTAATAAGAGTTTCCTTGTTATAGTCTAGCTGGGCGGGGTAATCTATAAACCATGCCGTAAACTCCTAAGTCTTGACTTATTATGGTAGAAGCGACCTCTCAGAAGGCCATCTGTTGCAAACACGATGCAAAGATAAGCATTTTTTCTTATACTTGCAAGCGTTTTAGTGTTTATTTATATTCGTTTGATGAATTTTACATCACTTACCCTTGTGGAGAATACCACAAAGGGTTTCTACAAGTTTCTTTGCGTCATCACCTTTGATTTCGATAACATTTGAAATTCCATCAGGAGCATCCTCGCCTTTCTGTTCCTTATCCAAACGCTTACGGAGAGCCAAATCTGGATTCTCAACCAAGATAGAATCTAAAGCATAATTGCAAATGCGGCTTGCAAGTTCCTCGTTACCATTCGCATCACGCACAAACTCATTCTTCTCCTCAAGAATATCCATAATCTCGTTGTACTCATCAGCATTCTCACAATTACGTGAAAGCATACCAATTACCTTGTAGCGGTCAATCTCAAAGCTGACCTTTAATTTGTCTTTATTCATTCCTGTTTACTTGATTTAAAAATTAATTAATTGCGTCTTATATTCCACATGCTTTCCGCAGGACCTACCATAACATCAATATTTGCTCCTTGCTTATTTGCTACTGTCTCAATCCACTTAAGGTTGATAAACTGACTAGCGGAAAGGTTCATTTCTTCCATATATGCCTTATCTGCCTTTGCCTTTTGTCGCTCAGCCTTTTCTCTTGCTATCTGCACTTCATATTCACGTTCTTGTGTCTGCTTAGCTTGCACAACCTTTGCCGTGCGGTTCATTTCATCAAGTTGTTCCTTGTTTGGTGTAGCTTTACCGATGATAACCTCCTTTATGATGATAGGCATCTGCTTTTTCTTTGATAGAGCATTCACATAGTCCTGCATCTGCTTGCGTATCTTGGTGTCAATCTGATTAAGCACTTGCCGATTCGACATCAAGTCAAATGGGGAATGCTGAGAAATATGGTCTCGAACCAGATTGCAGAAATAATTGTTGAGATTAGTATCAAACCATTTCTCACCATAATTCTGCAAAAGAATTGGGGACTTGCCTTGCTCAATCTGAGTAATGATTACAGTATGGAAGTCAAGTGGCGTGTTATCGTCACTAAACAAATCATCTAAGGTAATCTCGTGACGAACTGGAACAATCTTGAAGTAATAACCACTCGTTGACCACCAACACCAAGTGAGACCAGTCTGCACTGCTTGCTGTTCAACACCTCCATGCCCTATAAACCAAGGCTTCTTTACGATTACGGCTTCTTCGTCTGCATCGGGAGAAACCGAATGACAACTTGTAAGCACACTCATGCCGAGTATCGCAAAACAAAACATTAAGATAATTTTCTTCATCCTTAATTTGATTATCATGTTATATTATACCAAAACTTCCTCTCATAATAAAGCTCTCCTCTTTTTTCGTACCTGATAGCATCAGACTCTTTACAAAGTTGCCGAATGCGTATATACAAACGTTTGTCCAGCTCTTTTTCAAACAAAAGAGACAATTCTTCCCAATTATCAACAAAAGGGACAAACCAAGGATATTGCTTCTTTACAATTTGCAAATCATCTAAGGTTACATGCCCATATTCCACCATGTCATAACATCTTCGAAAATCACCATTGTCTCTTGGTGTACTCAAATTAATTTTGCGCTTTACACCCATCAATGCACACCACATCGTTTTTGAAGAGACACCTGTATTGCAAGTAGCAATCCACTCTATCATTCTTTGCTTGTCCATCTTCTTTCTTTTTTTTAAAATCTAACAAACCATCATCGCTTTATTACACCAAACAGTCTTATCAACTTTTCGTATGTTTCTTTAGTAAAATAATTACTAGATGGAACCCACTTCTTGGAATCTTTAATACCAATAACTTTTTCACGAATAGCAGCATTCGTGTCGTACACCTCCAGTAGCTTTTTCTGAAACTCTATTACGTCTTCGTTAGTAAGTTTACCTTTCTTCTCAACAATCTTGTTTGTCATATCGTTGTAAACGCATTCGAGTTCAACACATAAACGAGCTTCTAACTTCATCATTATTGCGTGTACAAAAGTATCATAAAGTCTTTCCATTTTGTATTTTCTCCAAAAGTCTTTTGATTTCCTCATTATCTTTAACCTCGATATGAGCCTTTAAAATGCTCTTGAAAGCGGCATCCATTGCCTCGTATCTACTGGAATATTCCTTACCATCCGCAAAACACAAGCCTTCCTCTACACACCATGATGTAGTTTGCCAAGCGAACTTACCTTTCGAAATGTTTGCAACACAAATATAATAACCAAAATGCTCTAAAAGCCAATCAAGCACCATATCATAGCTTGGAGCGGATATTGCCGGATGCTTGCTATTCAACTTTAAGGCAGCAGAAAACTCAATATTGGATTTCTCCCACTCGGAATTTGAATAAGCGATATAACTTCCGTAATGCTCACTATATTTTCCACCCTTACGAATACCACCCTTTGCTGTCCAAGGGCTGGCGTAAGCCCAAAATTCGGCTATCTTTTCATCGTAGCCAACCTCCTTCAGAAGCTTGGCTATTTCAAAAGGAACTACCTTTGGTTTTACAGTCTGCTTATTTTCCATTTTCTAGCATTTTAATTTCTTGCCAATGAGTTACTGGCATCCACATGTAATTACAAAACTTATACTCTGCGGTTTTTACGGACGGGTCGTTACTTCGGTGACAAAACCATATTTCTTTATTCTTCTCATTTGTGACAAGAACTTCTTCTTCAAACTCTGGCAAACGCTCCTTTACAGAAATCCAATCAGACTTATCAGCTTCATCATATGCTTGTTTAAGCAAAGGAAGAACCTTATCCAAGTCTTCGAAATCCGGTACGACTTCATTCACTCGCAAGATTGCTTGACCTAACAAGCTCTTAATCTTTTTTCTGTCCATTGCTCTTCTCGGTTTGTTTCTCTAAGTCTTTTAAATCCACCTTCTCAAATCGAGGAACAGACTTACCATCAACCTCAACATTTCCAAAGAACATTTCCTTTGGTCGCACCCAAACCTCATGCTGTCCGCACACTGCTTGATATGCTACCTTTACTTCTGAAGTCTCGCTATCAGTAACATCACCAAGGTACTCATAAAAATCACCCTTGTAGTGTCGGTAAATCGGCTTACTGAATCCACCATGCAGCCAATCGGCTTTGTCCTTGATTTCCACGTACTCCCTTACCGCATCACACTTGCTAGACTTACTCAATTCTTCTACCCAATCAAAGAAAGCTTGCTTGTCCTTGACCTCTTCACTTGATACCATAAAGAGATAAGTGCAAAGAAGCATATTACCTGAATCGGTATCATATTTCTTATTTACCTCTTCAGCTAATTGCATCATAGGTGTATCTAAGCGATAATTCCAACTCATAATCTATCCTTTTTTACTTTTTAAATTTGCCAAATCCTCTTTCAAACGTAGATGGAAATCATCTTCTCCATCATCACCGGAAAGAAGGTAATCAATTCTTTGGGCATAAACCTGAGCTTTCTTCAGAAGTTCAATACCCTTTTTGAATTCCTTGATAGTCTCTTTAGATAAGCCATACCTGTTAGGCATCGTATGATGATGCTTTCTAACATACTTGTCTTCATCCTCCTCCAACCATCGGTCTTCGAGAAAACATCTTTCATCTTCCTCATCCAATGGATGACCATCAACATAATCTTCTATCTTTGTATATATGTCAGCAATCCTATTCTGAGCATAATCAAAATGTCCACCACTCATAGTCTTTCAACTTCTAAAATTTGAACTTACTTCAACGCACTCAATCTTGCTTCTAACTGTTGGATTATGTTATCTATAGTCTTCCCCCTATAATCAATAGCAATATCTTCCAGCACCTCAATCTGAGCCGCAATTTTTAATCTTTCTCTTACTACTGTCATAATCAAACTTGTTTATTATGCTGCCATGCTTGCAAAGTTGTAATGCACGATATAAACATAACCGCCATACATCTTTCCGATTGTTACTTCAACGAAATCAAAGATAATGTCGCCATCCATCTTGTAAGAAATCAAAGGCTCAGTTGGGAATGCATGGTGTTCTGTGTTGAAACGATACACTTCTTGTGATAGTAACTGCTTGAATACATCCACCTCACCATCCTTTGAAAAAACTCCTTTAAACTCTTCTTCATTGTCGATTGCAACAACTACTCCAAGTTCACTTCTGACACATACACCTTCGTTTCTACCACTTTGTTCATTATACAAGACGGGTAATGTGTAAACACCTCTTGACTCTTCCATATGCTTATTCTTAATTTGTATTTTGTTTTTATCCTTCAAGTTGCTTGCATTGAGCTAAGTCTATTGCATACGCCCAACGCTTAGGAACAAAAGACATCGTAGGTACGAACCTATCCGCACGCTCAACACATACATCTTGCGTCCGGTAAATCAATCCGTCTGAGCCTTTTACCTGCAACTCTACTAGAATTGTATGGTCTAGCATCGGGAACTTATCAATATCATGCCAGACTTCACCGCCTTCAATAAATGAAGGCTTAATATGATTAATCTTTTTTGCCATCACTTACCACAAATAAATGGGTTAGACTTATATTCGTTCTCAATAGTCTCACGGCTACCGAAGCACCACAAATCCTTGGATAGCTCCTTGTGCAACCTTGAAGACTTAATATAATAGCCATTGTTGACATCGTAATGCTTACGTACCATGATATTGTCGTTTACCACTCCAATCTCATCATCTGTGATAACATAGAACAAACGCCCATCGCTGAATGCTTTCAAGCCTTTGTACACTCCATTAGAGACAACCATCTTTTCATAGCCGTTCGTCTCCCAGTTGGCATAATCCCAGATGGTTTCCAAATCATCATCATTCAGAAGATTATTATCCGTGATAACCTTGCCTATTACCTTGAATTTGCCATCATGCATCATCGCCTCAACAACAAATTCATCAGCAGCGTTAAAGTCGCTAATCTCTATGACATTCATAATACTTGTGCTTTATATTCTCGTAAATCACCCTCTTTGCAGCCTTTGCTCTTCTATTATTAGCAGAAAAGACATCATCATACAAAGACATATCTTCACTCTCAAAAGCCACATGCTCACCTTTGTAGCAAGCACCAAAACGGCATCCTTTTTCTGACTTAGCCGCAGTAAACTTTATCTTACCAAACTTAATCTGCATAAGCCCTATCCAAGAAAAAATATTAATGATACTATTTCAAGAACAAACAAAAGCGTTAATGCATTTTCAATCGTGAATACCTTTTTCATTTTTTCAATACAGTTTTACGTGTGTCTCACGTTCTTAATTTATATTATAAGGGGATTTTGAATCCCCTTTGTGCTCTTACTTCAAAACTCGATAAGTTTTATCGAAATCATTAAAACTCTTCAAATAACCTTTCTCTGTCAAAGAGTTTAATATCTCTTTCAACTCATCCTTGGTATTATCCAAATCGAAATCATACAAATCTGCAAAAGTGAAGTACTTGTTACCTCCAATTACGTCAGCCATCACTCCGATGTTGCCATAAACCATTGTCTCTTTCTTACTCAATCTAGTATTCATAACGAATCACAGTTTTTACGGTGTGTCTCACCTTTCTAAAATTAGTAACTTTGTTTCTTAATTACGATGCAAAGATACAAATAAGTTTTGAAATATGCAAGTTTTTTAATGTATTTCTTTTATCTTTTAACGCTTATTATACACCTAGGCACAAAATTAACTTTCTGTAGCAGAAAAAGCCAAAGAATCCACCATTTCGTTATACATATTACCTCTATGAGCCTTTACCCAATGGTATCTTATCGCCTTGTCTTTCGCTACCTTATTATATATAGGCTGCAAATCTCCTAATTTGCAAGCCTGTATTCTCTCTATAGCTACTTGGCAATCCACATATACATCAACAGAACACAAAGGAGGGCAATCACTCAATGCCTGAATGACCGCCCTTATTTCGGCTCTCACCGAATCGTTCACTTTAGCTGTGATAAATGTATGTTTCCCACTTTTGATAATCGCTCCCTTATGGAGCACAAGCCAGCCACAACCACACTTGTTGTTCTTACTAGAGCCATCAGCATACACTTCATAGCGCACACCTTTAGCCTCATCAACAATCATCTGAGCAACAACCTCCAAAGAGTCATTGCTCATCACATTGGCTATTTGCTTGGCTTTCTTCTTCATAAGCGATTAAATCAAACCTCGTTCCTTGAACTCATTCATCAATGGGGTTGCCAAGACCTCAATATCTGGATGAGGCTTTCCGGTAGTTCCAAGACTTCTCAGCTCGAAGAAATGCTTCCAATCGCTCACAAATGCGGTATGAATCAACTCCGTGTTGGTATCAAGAGGAAGTATCGTTCTCGCATCCTGTGGCTTAAGACCATCATCCTTGACCAAAGATAAATACATCATTTCGCATACTCTATTGGCAAACCACCATTTTTCTACCGGACTCCAATGTTCATAACTACCGATGTTCTTTGATAGGTCAACAAATGTTCCACCATCGAAAGACAATGGATTAACCGCATCATCTTCGCTAACCCACTTTGGCTTGTTGATAGCAATCTCGCCTCCGAACTTATCCTTGCTATAGTTGCAATATCGGGTGCTTTGTTCCGCAACGGAATCTACACGATGTCTGTTAGCCTCTCTACTTACTGCAATCTGTGTAGTAAATCGGACTGTTATTCGCTTCTCATGCCATTCCGTAGGCTCGCAGATATAGTCCAAGTCGTCAAACCATTCATTCTCAACTATCACTCTGTAGTTGGTCGTAATATAGTAATCGTTACCAATCTGCATCACCTTGGAATACTTGTTCTCGCGATAGTGCTTGACCAACAAAGATTCAGGTACAAAAAATCCTTCGTCATAAGCTACATGGAGGTAAATTGTTCCATGTTCCAACATAGCACAATTACCACAGATAGAAACAATCCCATTTGTTCCTCTCACAATTATTAATCCTGTTGATACGGAAACACAATAAACTTGTTCTTCTTTATCCGTTATAATAACATTACTAAACTTTCTCCTTGCATCGTTATTAATTGTAAAGTCTGTATCTAACAAAAATACTTTATACGATGTTTTTTGTCTCTCCGTTGCCTTTGTATTAACACCCCTGTATGATACAGTATAACCTGCAATTGGAGCTATCTCACACAACCAATCAATTATAGACTTACTAGTACTCGTAAATGTAATTGATTTAGTATCTGGACGAATCGCACCATCTGAATTAATCAAACCAACAATGATTGAATGCGCAACCTCTGGTGTAATAAGCATCATCTTAGGAATATATTTTCCAACATCATCATATAAAAAGTTGGAAAAATACATACCACCTTCACGCACAGAAACTATATAGTTATTATTCGCCCTAACAGTCAAATCAAGTCTTGCTTTCTTACATAATGAGAAAAGATAATCTATCTTTCTTTTCTTTTTAAGATGAAAACGTAATTTATTAGGGCTATGTTTCTCTCTACAACCATCTCCCAGCCAAAAACCTAATAATTCCGCAAAAGGTTCTGTCGTTGTCGGTCTAGGACAATGACGAGGTACTTTAAACATACGCTCTCCTAAAGTCTTCTTGTTGCCATTGTTATCGACAAAAGGTGTATTACACTCAAAAATCTCATAGGAATTTGACTTATAGAAATTATCCTTGCTTGTGCGAAAATGCCCAAACATACGATGCCCGTCAGTCACTTCTATTCCCATAGCTGGATATTTATAAAAAAGCCCTTTATATTTTTTGTTTATATAGCCTTTAGGATATTCAAATCCTACAAACTCACATGTGTTAGGATTTACAACAGCGACCTTTTCACCTTTATAATCACGAAAACGAATCCATCCTATATCTGTCAATACTTCCGTATCACCCGTATAGCAATGCTGGCTCTTCACCATACGCTCAACGAAAGGCTTTGCGCTGTCTTTGTCTATCTTCATACTTGACGCATAGCATGTGCGACCACACAGTTCTATCTGCTTGTAAACTCCATCCATACCCTCACCTTGGGATAGGATTTCATATTTCGGTTCTAATATCTTCATTTCCTTATAAGTTTTGAAATTCGACTACAAAGGTAACTATTATATTCCACTCTACCAAAAATTAGCACTCAGTTTAACAACACTTATCTATATTGTGAAAAACAAAAACTTTCACAATAAAAAAGAGGAGAGTGCATCACGCATTCCCCTCATACTCGATTATATATCAATATTACTACAGTTTAATCGTGTGTCTCACCGCTTGCAAACATATCTACTTTCTTGGATGACTTGTAGCCGATGATTTCTAATACCTCCCCAAATTTAGAATCATACCAATGTGGTTGTGTTTGATTCATATTCTTCTCGTTGATGTCGTTCTCACCATAAGCCAATCCTTTCTTGGTAATCTCACAATACTTGTGTACCTTGTTTGTACCCTTGCGCTCTTTTAGCTTCAATAATCCGGCCTTTACCGCCAACTCATTGAACTTTCGAGCAGACAAGCCTACACCATGAGATTTCAATAACTCCGTAGCGGAATGCTTTGCACCATTCGGTGCGCTCACATAATCAGGTGTCGGCAACCCTAATGGTTCAGCAATTTTCTTAGCCATCGCCAATTTGGAAACATCGCTGAGGTTCAGATAACCAGGAAGAAAGTTCAACCACTTCAGCTTGATGTCAAAGGAATCGGAAGCCTTCTTGTCCAGCTTCTCCTGCTCGTACTTGACTCTGGCAGCTTTCTCGACTTCGATGAAGTACTTACGGAACAATCTACCTTGCTCATTGTTCTCTATCATACACAACTCCTTTGCCATATCCAAAGATAAGGCATACTCAATACGACTTCGACCACCATTTGAGTTTTCCATAATTTTGTGGAAAACTTCAAAGTCTTGATTTTCAACATCATTTGAGTTTTTCATAATTTTATGAAAAACCTCATAGTCTTGATTTTCAACGAATCCATACTTTTCAATACGGTTCTTAATCCAATCAGCAAACCTTTGCTTACTGCCCAACTTTTGGTGCAGCTCCCTTGCGTTCACGGCTTGTTTGCCGTCATGCTCGACAATCTCTACAACTTCAACACCTCCTTTTTCATTGTTAAGGAACTCTGAGACTACTGGTAAAGCCTCTACATTTACATCAGTTTTGTTAAATCCTAATGTCATTTACCTAAAATTTAAATTGTTAATAATTAGATTTGGCTGTGGTGGAAACGAAAAGCCCCATCCGCTAAAGTCACGAGTGCGGACAGGGCTTGTGTCAACCGTCCACTTATGTAAGGCGATGAACGGAATGACGATGCTCCACGCTTGGAGCAAATGAAAATATTTATTTTGTAAAATTATTCAAATGTCAGTCAGTCGTGCGCCTTACTTCACAACCATTATTACTTTCGGCTGCAAAGTTAATGCTATTTCCTTTAACTTGCAAACGCTTTAGTGTTTTGTTTAAAACATTAACGTTTGTTTTGCTTTGGAGGACTTCTGTCCTCGCCAGCACGACCAACTATTTCGGCACGATGCTGCACATTACTTCTTCTTTCCATTGCTCACGGAATTTAATAGTTAAACTTCAAAGATAATGTGCAGTTGTTCAGGTGTGCCTCACCTTGTATATTGTTACGCTACCATTGATAGCATTTCTTTAGATTGCATCTGAATCCATTGACAAGCATCCTTGCGGAAAAAGATGTCAGAATCGAACCGCTTGCCATCCACAATGATGTGGCTACTTTTGCATTCGAACTTATGGTTTCGGGTTAGTGGTATCAAAAGGTACGTATTACCCTCTTTCTTGTCGTACACAAGCGTCAAATCCGTGCCGATAACCTGTGATACGACCTTATGCTCATCTGAGCTTAAAACACCAATCTTGCCATCATGCTCAACATAAAGAGCATTCATCAAATCCTTATTCATATCTCTTAAATATTTAATGTTCAAAGTCCGGTGCAGTTTAGCGTGTGCCTCACGAAATCTATTACAAGTCACACTCGTATGAGTATTGCTTTTTTAGCTTGTTCAATGCATTCTCGGTAACGTAGTAGATGTTATCGAAATATTCGCTTTTCTTAATGCTTCGGCTTTCCTTCAGCTCAACCTTGTGATTGAATGTCACTTCGTAGCGGTTAGCGATGCTTGTAATCAAGAAATCGACCTCACGCTTATGTTTGTCCAGCTCGGTCTCTTTATACTCACCACGCTTGATAAATGCGTCCTTGTTCGTCTCTTCGATGGTAGCAACCATGTTGCCTTGCATCACGATAATCTTTGCGCTCATATCTAGTTTCTTTTTAAATCCTTAATAATCTTGTTAAGCAACTCTAATCAAGTTGTAGTTCTTGAATTGTCTCCACTCGCCCTTGACTTCATCCCAATACTTTGTGCAGTCCTTGCAAGCGTAACCCTTGCCGTTTGGAGTGTAGTCAATATGACTCTCCATCAAAGTGCCGAAAGCCTGACGAATCTCACCATTCATTTTCTGAAAGTAGAACTCAACGACCTGCTTCTTCATGCGAGCCTTCAGTTTGATAACCTGCCAAGCTTGCTTCAAGCATTCTGCCCAACTCATATAAGCACCTTTAAGCTGAAAGGCTCTGTGTGCCATATTCATCACTTCTCTCATCATATTCTTAAATGAATTAGCCATAATCAACTAAACGGTTTTACGAGTGCCACTCGGCTGCATAGCAGCATCTAATTTGTTATTATTAAACCATTACTATGAACTTGATACCTGCCCAATCTGCGATGTTATCGCTTTGTTGCAATCTCTTGTTCTCGTTGTCAATCTCAATTGCTTCTGCTCTTGAAATCTCTCTGCCATTCACGAAATATCTTTTCATAATCTTTATCTTTCTAAATTGTTATTACTTCTTGTGACCTTTATCTCTTAAAGACATTGCAAAGATACGAATATTTTGGTAACCCACCAAATAAAAATACCATTTTCTTTGTACTTTTAACTAATATTTGTAAAAAGATGTTTTTACTACTCGTTTGTTTACATTTATTAATACTATTTTCTTTGTACTTTTTTATTTTTGCCGTACCTTTGCATACGAATAAGTTTGTATTAATATATAATAAGGTATAATATGTATAGACTAGAAAGTATTTTAAAGCAAAAGGGCATCTCGAAAACAGAATTTGCCCAAATGTTGGGGATTTCAAAGCAAGCCATTACGAACCTTATTAATGGCAACCCTACAAAAGCGAGATTGGAAGAAATGGCACAACTTCTTGGTATTCCAACTTGGCAATTGTTTGTTGACCCAGAAGACATCTACTGCGAGTGTTCACCTAGATTTAACTTCTGTGCATTTGTCCGCTCAGAAAATGGAGATACATTTGTCGCATCTTCCTTGCAAGAACTTCGCTCTATTGTTGATAAGCTGGAAACTTCTTCAAATATGAAATAGAGCCAACCGAACCAACCTTTACTTGCTATAATTGTGGTAAGCCAATAGTCTTGCATGTGAATAAGAAGAATGCAACCAACGCAGATTTGCGTCCGTCCGCCACAATTCAAATGTGATTTTTGGTCACATTTATAGAATCGAAACCTCAAGGAAAATTTTCCCTCATCTTGCACGTGGGTGAAGATTTACGCTTATATACTTAAAAGGTGTGAAGACTTGCATCTAACGCATTCCTGCGCTTAGTTGCATTTCTCCACACCTTTGTATTACAATCTATCAACCTTGTTTTTGATAGTGTCAAGATTACGGCTCATCTGTAAAATGTGCTTATTCCAGCTTTCTTGCCGCTCATCTATCGACTGCAAGCACATCAGGCTTTGAGCAAGAATAGTTCTTCCCTCATCAACGGCTACCCAAATGTTACCTACATTACCCATAATGGTATTCACGCTAGCCGTTAATAAGCTGCCCTCTGTACCACCATCACGAGCCGCAATAGCATCCAACTTGGTATTTATGAGCTTTGCTTCCTCATACGTTCCCTCCGTGGCAATTTGTACCGCAGTAAAACGACCATTCAACTCTTCTCCTGTATCTTGGCTCATTGACTCAAATGAACCGGAAGAAGCGGACTGCTCGTAAGATTGCTTGTAACCCGTAATTTCGGCTACTTCATCTCTAATCTTCAGTCCTTCTTGAACCATTTCATCGTATCTTCCCTTCAATTCATTAATATCCGTCTGAGACAATTTACCACCATTTGCCTTAGCCCGTTCTGTCCACTCATCGTAGAATGCTTGCATATCATTACCCAACAAATCATCCACCTTAGCCTTTAAAACGGCTTGCATAAGCATCTTGGAGAAATTATCAGAGAAGTCTTGAGCAGAGGAATTCATATCCATCAAAGTATCTATGAACTCACTCTTCAAACTATCGAAAGATATTTGCGTCAAGCTTTCTGCAAGGTCATCAGCAATATCCTCTAATGTTCCTGCCTCAGCCGCATAGTCTTTCAACTTTTCAAGGACTCTACCTCCATAGCCACCCTTACCTGTATTCTTGATAGCCTCAACAATATCTGGATTCTGCAAGATGGCAGCGGCTTCATCAGCGGATTGCAAATCGTTAAGATTACCATTCCATTGCCTGCCTATTGTATCTGACACCTTCTTTATTTGCTCTTGCGAGAACCCACCAAAATACTTATTAAAACTTCCGTGAGCACCATGATACCCCATTTGAGCCGCCATAATATCCTTTAAGTTCTGTTCTTTCTCCTTTTGGAGTTTTTCGGCTTTTTGGGCATCCTCTACGGCTTTAATACCACTATTCTTGTCTATAGAGTCTCGTAACTTGTCTATAGCATCCGTCAAGATTTCATTTCTTTCTGTCAATTTATCAATAGTCTTGTTCACTTCTTTTGAATTTCCATGAACTCCGAGCCAACTATTCAGACCTCCGAACGTAATCGTATTAAAAATGTTTCCGATGCCACTAAGCAAAGAACCGCCAATCTGAGTTAAAAACTCACCACTAAGGATATTCTTCAAGATACCACTGATGGCATTGAAAACCGAATCAAGAAGACTACTAATTAACGTTCCGATACCATCTTTCAAAACATCAAGTATCTTCAAGATGGCGGCAACAATTTGACCAATAAATCCTGCTTTTGACAATCCTTCGCTTAATGCATCACCAGCTTTTTTCCCAGCATCTGCGGCAGCATCTGCGGCTTCCTTGCCCATATCCTTCAGTCCATCAGCCGCATTTTTAGCCTCCTTTAAAGCTTTCAATCCGTCAATACCACCTTTAAGTTGGTCAAAACTATCCCAAAGAGATGCTAAATCGGATAGTCCGGAAGTTGAAAGGAACTCATGGATAGCAGAAATAGGTTGCGTTACATTCTGTGTAGTTTGTGCTAACTTCTGACCGCTAGAACGAACCTTTGTGTTAGCCGTAACTATCTTCTTGCCGGAATCCGCTAACTGACCTTGAACTTTATTCAATTCTTCTTGCAATCTAGTTTGCTCTGCTACATTGCCCGACTTTTTCGCATTCGCTATCTGATTTTGTAAATCCTTAATGCGAGGTATAAGCAAAGTTTCCGTTTCCGTATATTCCTCTTGGGCTATTTTCGCATTCTTCAGAGCCTCCTGATAAGCTACCACGTCCCTTGCAAGGTCTTTCCAACCCAAATCACTTGTATTGCCAATCGAATTACGGATATTCTGCATAGCATCAACGATACTCTTCTGCTGGTCTGCACCCAAATTTTGGAACTTGTCCGTACCTACGAACTTATCCAGATCTGCCAATAAAGGAATAAGCGCATCTTTCATAATGCCACCAACATTTCCGAAGACTTGATACCAGTCTATCTTCTGCATAATAGCACTAGCCTCAACCGAATCCGTATCTTTCTTCTGCTCTTCTTTCAAAGACTTTATCTTCCATTGCTTGCTTGTGTCCGAATCCGTAGAGTTTTCAACCTCGCTAATCCTCTTAGCATAATCGGCTGCAATAGCCAACTTCTGCTCTTGGAATGTGCCATAAGTCTTCAGATAATCGTACATGCTTTGCGCTTCTTTAGCAAGCACATCCTCATTCTGCTTTACAGCCTTATCACGAATAGCATTCATCTGATTAGCAACACTCATGCCTATGGTCATATCCATACCATTGGACTTAACAGGATTACCCTTGCTATCCTTCATGGTCTCGTTCAAAACCTCATTCTTATACTCTTCATCGGTTTTGCTCTGCTTCCACATGTTAGCCTTACGACCCTTGCCGGAATTAACCCAAACAGCTTGGTCACGCTTTTTCCTAGCCTCAACCAATTTGTCTATACCATCTTCTACCGCCTTTCTCTCCTTGTCGGCATTCTCGGTTATCTGAGCCAATTCCTTGCTATAACCATCATTCATCGCATTGATGCGGTTCTTGGTCATGTCTTGGATAGCTTTCTCCGAATAGGATGAAATAGACTTAGCATAGTCCTCCTCTGCCTTGCGCTTATTACCAGCCATCGTTTCCTTTTGATTTGCTTCACGCTCTGCCTTAGTTGCCGCACGTTCCGCTTCACGTTTTTTCTTAGCTTCAGCAGCGAGACGTTTCTTTCTCTGAGCCTCAGTCTCGGTTGGTGTACTCTCTACCTTTTCCCCCTTGTATTGAAGCCCTCGGTTTTCATTATAAATAGTCCAATAATCCTTATTAGTTCCACCAAACTTCTTTGTAGTATCTCCTGGTTTATGAGTTTTCAACCATGCCAATCTTGCTCTTGCACTTCCTGCCCTTTGGCTCTGAGACATATTCTTAATCCAAGCTGGCAATGACTTATCATCATAGTCCACCTTGATTTTCATATGATAAGTTCTTTCACAAATCTTTCGGATTTCATCCATTTCAACAGCCATTTCCTTAAATGACTTTTTCGCCAACCTGTTACGTTCGGCATTCTCCTTTGTACTATCTGAAAGCTTTCTTACCTCTTTACTAGCATTCTCCGCTGCAACTTTAGCTTTGTTCTCAGATTTAACCCTCTCATTTAACGCTTCCTTTGAATGGGTAATAGTAGAAATGTATTCATTTGTTGCTCCCGTTATACTTCTTATTTGTTCATCAGAAAGATGAAGGTTTTTATAATATCTCATTACACCTTCGGAAACCTTATCCATGACAGAAGCATACTGCTGGTTGAGTTTGTACATTTCTTCCGAATTGTCTCTAACTTCCTTATATTTCTTGCTTAATTCGATAAGTTTATCTAAATCTTCATCCTTTACCGCAATGGTGGCAAACGCAGCTTGATCACTTGTAAGCACGCCTTTAGTTGCTTCCTGAAAATCCATCTTTGCGGAATTCTTACTGGTATTATAATCGTCATACGCTTGCTGTACGGCATTTTGATGTTCCATAGCAATAGTTTGCTCTTCGATAACACCTATCAAATCTTCCTTATGCTTCATCAGCTCTTGTACCTTTGAAGCTTCGTTTCCAGACTTCATAATTGTGGTATCGAGCGCTATACCATATTGTTCATATGCGCTTTTCAGTGCATCTATCGTGTCTTTATGACTTTCCGCATCCTTTCCATCCCCTAAGATAGCAAACAATGCACGAACCTTTGCACTTGCCTCGGATGCTTTATTCCCCATGTTTGCAGTCTTGGTCGCAACATCTTCCGTTTCGTCACCAAACATAGAGAATACAGAAATAGCTGTGCTCACTAAAGTAATGATGGAAGTTAAAGGATTTGCAAGCATTGTAGCCCAAAGACTACGCAAGCTTGTTGTCAAAGCATTAGTTGCCCAAGTAAAAGCCGACTGAGCCAAGGTTGCAGCCTTTGTACCAACTGACATCATACCAGTAACAAAGGAATTGCGTTGCTTCGCACTTGTATTCACGTTTTGAGAAGCCGTATTCGCTCCGGTAGCCGCAGAATTAACATTCTCTGTGGTTGTGTTTGCCACATTTGATGCAGATTGTCTTGTGGTAGCTCCGGTATTAGCGTTTCGTGCCGTTGAGTTGGCATTTTCTGTTGACGTGTTCCCTTGTTTAGCAGCAGTATTTGCATTAACCGCAGCCGTATCGCCCTCTTTTGCCGCAACCCCCTCATTCATCAGCTTGTTTATCTCGTCCGCATTAGAGCCAGTTTCTCCATAGATTCGGTTTTCCTCCTCTATAGCTTGATTAAGCTCTTGGGTTACACCTTTAAGGTCTTCTTGCATACCCAATACTTTTTGGTCTGCGAGATAAGCCTTTTGGGAAGCCTCGTAGCTCTTCTGTTTGAGGTCGTTCAACTTTTGCTGCTCAGCCACATATTGATTTACTGCTTGGTCTCGTAATTTTAAATCATCACCAAAGCCATCATCATAACCGCCCAAATCAGTCACATCTTGGTATGAAGACTTTACCTGCTCCTTTTTTGCAGCTACAAGTTCTTCTTGCTTCTTGATTTGAGCACCGATTTCCTCAACGATTCCGTGTTGTTCCCTCGCCTCTTCTTTGGCTAATTCAATGCTTACCTCTGCCTGTTTCTTCTTTTCCTCTATAGCATTGGTGTTAAGAATAGCCTTACCCAAAGGAGTATTGTTAGCCTCGTCTATAGCGGCTTTCTTTGCAGCCTTTGCGTTAATTTCAGCAGCCATTTCCGCATCGGCTCTCTTCTGTCGTGCGGCTTCCTCTTCTATTTCTTTTGTCCGCTTTGCGTTCTCATACTCCATGCGCTCATTATCAGCAGCCTTTTGCTGGGCAACCAATAAATCTCGCTTTGTTTGGAGTTGTTGAGCCATCTGCTCGGTGATAAGACCCTCGTTCCTCGCCATCTCAATTTGCTTTGAGACGATTTCCTCGGTCTTATCATCACCGATGTTTGACGTATCGGCAATAGCATCACCTAAAGCCTTGTATCTATTTGCCCGATACTGCTTGGTGTCTTTGCCATTTAAGGAACGGAAGTTGTTTTCTTGGTCTCTTGCCTCTCCTAACTTAGAATCAAGTTCCTCAGTGATTGATGCCATTGTCATAGCATTCTGAACCTTCTGAATGCTTGCCGCTGCCATCAAGCCAGCTTTGTAAGTTCCGACCATAACAACCGCTGAACCTATAACTTTAACCAAAGTTTCCCAATTCTCTATCAGAGAAGATATTAAGTCAAGACCTGTTCCAAAGATTCCTTGTGTCTTTTTTCCTATAGAGTTGATTGCTTGGTCTATCGTATCTTCTATGTTCGACCAACGACCTTGAAGGGTTTCGGCTTGCTTGCTCATCAAGCCTCCGAATTTTCCGCCCTCAGCCGACATCCTCATAATGGCTTCTTTCACAAGGTCTGCACCGACTTCACCTTTCGTTACTGCTTCTTGCACTTGGGATACAGTCTTACCCATAATTTGCCCCAATGTCTCTGCCATCGGAATACCTCGACCCATAAACTGACGCAAGTCCATTGTAAACATTCTTCCTTGCGAAACGGTCGTTCCGTAAAGGTAAACGAGCTGACCTAGAGGAATATTCAAACCGGAAGCAATGTCACCCAAATGTATCAAGGTGTCATTTACTTCATTGGCTTGTATTCCATATGCTAAGAGTTGTTTTGCACCTTCTGTTACATCTGTCATGTTGAAAGGTGTGCGAGCAGCAGTTTGGATAAGTTCATCCATAAGCGCACCAGCCTTTTGCTCACTTCCCAACATTGTTGTAAAAGAAATTTCTAATTGCTGGAATTGAGAGCGGACGTTAAAGATGTGCTCAGCCAATTGTTCAAAGCCCAGACCTCCAACCAAACTCATAGCTAGTTGTCTTGCGTCTCCATTCAAACGACCAAATAATGAAGAAATACCTTCACCGACAGTAGGGGCTTGCTTCATTTCCGCAATCATTTGGGCAAATGCATTTGTCATTTGATTGGTCATATCCTTAGCAGGAGACACAGAACCCGAATACTTAGCATATTCCGTTTGCATATTCTGTAACTCTTGTCTCGCTTGCTTGCCTAATCCAGTAAGATTCTCCAGTCTAGCCTTTTCGTCTTTCAACGAGGCATAGCCGGATGATATGTTATCAGAAAGAATTGCGCTTGTTCCTACATCAAGACCACCTCTGCGCATTTTGCTTTCCATCTTCGCTATCTCATTTGAAAGCTTCTCTATCTTTCGCTTGGACGAGTCGGCTTGCAATTCAAAAGCATATATTTCCCTTGTCAAAGATTGCATTTTCTTGGCATAATCGCTGCTCATCACCAAAGCATAGCGACTCATCGCCTCACTTAGTTCGGTTACTTTACGCTTTTGTTCCGCATATTTATCCGTGAGGTCTTGAACCACAGATTTATCTGTCGCTCTCGAAGTCTTCAATAACTCACCACGCAATCTTTCAAGCTCTAGCTTGGCTTCCTTGATTTGGTCGAAATTCGCCTTAAGATTAAATTCTAGCTGTGCCATCCTTATATGTTTTTATTGGCAAAATTAGCTAATAGTCTTAGAATTAACGAAGGCATTAAAGTATGTTATTTCACTAAAGATTTAAGTGCAAAGAATAAGGTCTAGACACAAAAAAGCCTTCCACATTCACATGCAGAAGGCTCTGAGTTCTTTATCTATTGTAACAATGAAGCCACACGCCTAAAAGGTTGCGGCTACCAAATCTTTTTTTATTTCATTCATACAATGTGCCAAACGTTCATAAGTTTTCTCGCCAGCTTGTTTTATGCCTTTACTATACTGACGCATCAATGAAGGATTGACACCTGCTCGTTTTGCAATCTCCGACACATTGAGAAAGGAGAAATAATTAAAGAAAGATTGCAAGTCATACTTGTATTCAAATTCAACATCAGGAAACACATCTCCATTCTCTTTTGCATCCACTTTTGCCAAAGCCAAACAATCCATTAAGTCTTGCTTCGCAGCGGCAACCGTTTCTCCACAAGAGTTTAAGCCAACCTTACCTATACCGTCTTCGGTATGACACCAAAAAGACCCATCCTTGGCTTGTTCTACAATAACTTTAATCTTCTTCATATATATACATTCATTTATCTTCTTAACAAAAAAAAGAGTCCTTTAAGCAATGAAGAGAGAAAGGTGGGGATTACTCCCCAACCAATTCTCTTAGAATACTATGAGCGGTGCCTGTGGCGACCTCTCTAGCGTGTCTTGGCACGAATTGAGACTTTCCCGTTTTTGGATTAGTCCATTTTTCATGTCCCGAACCTTGTCGAGACAGGAAGCATCCCGCTTCTCTCAGTCTCTTAATCAATTCGCTTTTCTTCATTGTTACAAGAACTCTTTTGTCCTTAAGACAATGCAAAGATATAACATATTTGTTATACAACCAAATTTTATGGTAACATTTTTGTTATATTAACCACAATTAACAAAAAGCCTTCCACATTCACATGCAGAAGGCTCATTTCTTACTTATTTTCTTCTATATATAAAGACCATCAAATCACGACAGCCTATAACTTTAACGCAGACAACACGCTTTTTATTGTGCTGAAACGGCTTTTAATATCATTATATGATGATACGGCAAACATTGGCAAAGGTCTCACATTCCCTATTATCAAAGCACCTTTGCGCAAAGACTCCTTGATTTCCTTCATCGTTTGAGTGAATCCATATTCAGCCTGTTCTTCCTTTGGAACAATCACATAGCCATCACCAAAGATATTTTTAAGATAGCATTTCTTTCGCTTCAACATATCCCAACGCAATTTATCTACCAAGGTCATATAATCAAACTGCTGCTTGTCCTTCGCTTGAAATAACTTCTGAACATCCTTGTAATCATCCCAACATAAAGGAGTAATGCCAAACTTTGACTTCATCAATTCATGCGAAATCAATTGACCATCTTTAAATGTAGAAAGAATTTCTTCTTCTAAATCATCAAAACCATTTTTCGTATCTTCTTTCATATCCTCATTCTTTTAATATTGCTCCCTACCAAGGAATCGAACCTTAGATAACCACCATGTAGGAAGTTCTTCTCTACTAAACCTTACCATACCTCACCAAACCTGACAGAACCCGACCATACATGACCTGACCGTACCATACCACACTCCACCTCACCGTACATGACTGCATTGTTTTTTTGATTGCACAATGGCGAGGAGTCGAACCTCGCCTACGACCTTCATTGTGTTCTTCTCTACCTCACCTCACTAAACATTACCGCACTTTACCACACTTCACTAAACCCGACTAAACCTCTCCGCACCATTTTATTGTATGATTTATTTCTTTTCTACTTTAAACGCTCCATAAAGCTTTCTGTAAGTACCGACATGATAGCGAAGACCTGCAATCTCAGCCACCTGTAATACTTCCTCCTCGTTCAGCTGCGTCTCATCGAACCAGCAAGTAACTTCCGTTGACCATTCTGGGAAAATCGCTCTTGTTGCAGGGACTTTGACCGAACCTTTGATACCGCACGCTCTTGTGTCAACATAGGAAGTTGATGGGTCAAAATAACCCTCCTTTGTGCGCCCAACCTCAAAAAGTTCTTCCGGTGTCTTGTCGTTGTCCTTGAATTTCAATACACCATCACCATAAAGACCGAAGGAACGCTCGAACTTCTTGCCAAGCTTACGTTCTTTGGCAGCAGCTTGAAAACTACCCTCTACGTGCGACTGCGGTAATACATACTCACCATTGCGATAGTACAAGGATGCAAGGAATTGCAGACGGCAAATCTCCAACAAATCATCATCTGTCTTTGTTCGCTTGCTAGTCAATGGCTGCAAAAGTTTCTTGTACTTGTCGAATGGGTCAACCACTCTTGGATTGTGAACCATCAAAGGCTTAGTGCCTACCAATTTCAATGAAATCGTTTTCATTACTCTACATAATTATTAATTAAACACGGCAGTTTTACAGGTATGCCTCTTACCTTTGGGGCAAAAAAAAAGCCCCGTCCGCTTATTGTCGTGAGTAGCGAACGAGGCTAAAAGTATAGAAAAGTCCGAAGACTTCTAAATTTCTTCTTATCCCAGTAACCATGCTCACGACTTCACGGCTAAACCATTTCTGATTTCGTTTGCAAAGGTAAGCATAATTTCTGAAACACGCAAACTATTTAGTGTGTTTCTTTATTCTTTTAATCTTTATTTTCTTTTAGAAACTTATTTTTAAAATTACACCTTATTATATTATAGGGCTTGCAATGTACCAAACAAACCATTTCTAAACAAGATATTATAATCTGGTCTTTCGGCAGGTTCTATATATAAGATTTTCGTAACGTTCTTGTCTGTTCTTACTACATAATCATCCTTTTTCCCTAGAACAACCATCTTAACATGAAAAAGCATTCCTACATGTTTAGGTTCTTTTTCATCATTATCACAAAACTCCCTTGTTTTCGTAGATGTTACATCTTGTATAAGAGAATAGCAAGCTGCTGCCAATGGTTGAATATCTCTATCTACTTTCTCTTCATAGGAATAATCGAATTTATTAGGAATAGACTTGATTATAGAATCAATCTTCATCTCAACCTTGTAAAATTGATATTCCTTATCAGAAATCTTATCATCAAACCATTTCAAACTATCTACTTTAGTAACAGATATGCTTTTATATCCTTTTTCTTGAAGCATTTCCTTTATGTCACGAGGGTTATTGCAGCTTGTCGCTACAAAAAGTATGAAAAGCAACAAACCAAACAATATTTTCTTCTTCATAATCACATTTATTTAAATTGTTAATATCCTAAGTTTACAACACTCCAAGAACCATCGCTGTTCTTCTTAACAACACCATGCAAATCTACAAATTTCTTCTGACCACCATAGGTTGAACGCAAAGAATAAGAAACAGTAACCTCACGTCCACTAACGCTTTCTTTTTTAACCTTGAACACATTGGAACTTTCTGCACCTACAGCACTAGAAGCATTGCTAACATTCCACTCTTTTTGAAGAGCATCCTCTATTGAATACAGGTCTTCATCCGAAACATACACATCGGTCTCATTAGAAGAACTGATAGCATTTGCTTTTTCGTATTCTTTTGGGTTTTCCCGTTTTCCATCTCTCACAATATAGACATAATGACATGATTTCAAGTCTTTCACTATCAACGATACCAAATTCCAATCTTTAGGATTTCTATAAGGAATTGAGACTTCCATATCATACGCAAATTTCCCATTTTTCCCTTCCACAACACCTTCTACAGTTCCTTTATCACTAAAGCTACCATTCTGATTATTATAACCCTTATTGTTATAAAACTGGCTATCAGTCACCTTATAGCTTTTGCCAAAATATTTTTTTAAAACCAAGTCACGTTTTGGCATACAGGAATCCTTGGATATAGCTCGTATTTCATGTTGTTCCCACTCTTCAGCTATCATCTTGTCTCTTTCTGAGGCAACCTTTATTGCGTAACCACAAATGACAACAATTACTACAATAATGGCAACGTAAGTAATCTTCTTCATAATCTCATTTATTTAAATTGTCAATATACTAACTTTACAACACTAAACCTGTTAATTCGTTTATTTGTGAATTGGATGTATTCCTATGATACTTTTCATATCTTTGTCAAAGAACACTTCATATTTAGTGCATTTTCTATTTTTATCCACAAAAGAGCCATTAATCTTAGTTGGTGAAATGGTGGCGTAATATCCACATAACTCTTCTTTGGCAGAAGACGAGGTGGAAAGAATATCCGCTCTTTCCAGCAACCCCTTTGCATTGGCTTCTTGATTAACTATCTTTCCATAAACATAATTAATGTTATTGCTTGACAAGTCCATGTTTCTCATCAAGGAATCATTCTGCCACAAGGAATTATAAGCTGTCATCATAAGGACAGATGATGCCGGATTGCAGTTGAACTCTTCTAGCTTTTCTATATGTGGGCAATCAAAGCCTCTATCCTTAACTAGTGCATCCGCTTTATCTTCTTTGGAGGTACAACTTACCAATACAGATAGAGCCAAAGTAAATACAAAACATATCTTCTTCATAATCCCATACTTTTAAATTATTGAACTTTGTGAGGAACACCCCACGTTACTTAACACTTTCCAGCTTGTCCAGCACATCCTTAGCCTCAGCGATAGACAATACGGAATACTAGTATGCAAAAGTACATCTTTTATATGAAACCACCATTGTTCGTCTTTACATTTAACTATTATTGACCTATATGTTGTTTTAAGTTAATATTGCATTATTAACATTAAAATGTCTGCAAGTCTTTCTAGAAAGTCGTATCTTTGCATCCGTTTACACATTATAGGAACGACAATTTAATTTTTGAGCGTGAGTCACACGTTAAAAACTGGAAAGGAAAATAGAATGAATGAGATTAAAGTGATTAACAAGTCAATGCTTCTTGGAAAGGAGATTGATGTGTATGGAAGTGTTGATGAGCCTTTGTTCTTGGCAAAGGATGTAGCAGAGTGGATTGAACACACCCAACCATCTAAAATGGTCGAGACGGTTGAAGAGGATGAGAAGCTGATGGGAACAATATTCCTTTCAGGTCAGAATCGTGAAGTGTGGATGTTAACAGAAGATGGTCTTTACGAGGTCTTGATGCTATCTCGCAAACCAATAGCCAAACAATTCAAGAAAGGAGTAAAGGAAATCTTGAAGACTATCCGCAAGACAGGTTCATATTCAGTATCAAAGCCGTTATCACAATTGGAAGTACTTCAAATGGCAGTAAACCAAATGGTGGAACAAGAGAAAAGACTTAGTGGCGTGGAACGATTAGCTCTGGAACAGAAAGAACGCTTGGATAAGATGGAGCTGGAGCAAGCTGATAACGCAAAAGCTTTGTTGGAGGTAGAGCTTTCAGACAACAAAGTTCCAGAGGTTACGATGCGAAACAAGATTAGAAAATTGGTGAACCAATATTCGAGGGCGACCAACACAAAACAACAGGATGTTTGGCACAGCATCTACGACACATTGTATTACGCTCACAACATTTCCATCAACTCGTATAAGCGGAAAAAGAGACAAAGTAATCTTGATATAGCAGAGGAACATGGGTTCTTGGGTAAGATGTTCGATGTAATCTCAAACATGGCTAAGGCTGCGAACTTGAAGATAGCATAATGTGTTTGCATATCCCAAAAATGATATATATAAATACACCATTTTGGGGATATTTGTTTCCAAGAATGAGGACTATTCCCCTCCCTTGACGCTGATTTCGATAGGCTTACCACAATGAGGGCAAACTATAGAAGCACCTTGCTGGTCGTTTTCGTCCGCTACAAGTTCTGAGAGAGATACACCTATTATATCAGCAATCTCTTTTGCTCGTGATAAAGACATTGTACCATTTATAAGTTGAGCGGTTAATGATGGTTGAGCGATACCCAACCTTTCCGCAACCTTTGATATGGTAAATCCACTTTCTTTTATTGTTTTCTTTATATCCATAACATTATAGAATTAATTATATATTATATTATGGTGCAAAGATAGCTAAAAGATTTGAAAGCACAAAGGATTAATAGATTTATCTATATAAAATTAAAAATATTATAGAAATCGGGCTATAAACGTGAATAAAGGCTAAATATAGAAAGAAAATTATATTTTTGTTTGGTAGTATAGAAATAAATCTATATCTTTGCATCGTGATTAAGAAACAAAGGTCACAATAACATTATAAATTTAGCTGAGGTTGCACCTCCGAGTGGCACTCGTAAAACCGTTTAGTTGATTATGGCTAATTCATTAAGAAATACATTGAGTGAGGTAATGAAGCTTGCTTGGCAGTTCATCAAGAAGAATGGCTACACAATGAGTGAGGCTTTGAAAGTTGCTTGGATGAACATCAAGCTGAAGGGTCAGATGAAGAAGCGCATCGTAAAGTTCTACTTCCAGAAGGTTGATGGCAGCTTGCGTGAGGCATTCGGCACATTGAGCGAGAGGGTTATCCCAGCTACACAGGGTGCAGGTCGCAAGATGAATGACACTTGCCAAGTGTACTTCGATACAGAACGTGAAAATTGGAGATGTTTTAAGAAGGCTAATTTAGTAAAAGTTGCATAATTATGAAAGAAGTATGGAAAGATATAAAGGGGTTTGATGGCAAATATCAAATATCTAATTTGGGCAATGTTAAGTCTTTGTCTTACCATAGAGGCAATGAAAGTAAGTTGCTTAAACCTAGAGAAAATACAAGATATATGTATGTTGTTTTGAGTATCAACAATAAGATTTCTCACAAGAAAGTACATAGGCTTGTAGCGGAGCATTTTATCCCTAATCCTCAAAACAAGGAGTACGTAAATCATAAGGATGGTAATAAACATAACAATGTTGTTTCTAATTTAGAATGGGTAACTCCATTAGAAAACAATTTGCACGCTTATCATACCTTGAATAAACATCCAATGAGAGGATATAAGTTTGATAAAAATTCAAATAGTAAGAAAGTAGAGCAACATTATATTTCTCCTGAAGGTTATGATTATTGCATAGCAACCTATGCAAATGCAAAAGTTGCATCAATGATAAATAATCTTTGTTATAGAAGTATTTTGAATTGTTGTGAAAATAAATATAAAGAAGTTGGAGGTTATATTTGGAAATATGCTTCAAGAAGGCAAACCTTATGAGAGTTGCATAACAAGATTATTAACGATTAAAAAGAAACTAGATATGAGCGCAAAGATTATCGTGATGCAAGGCAATATGGTTGCAACCATCGAAGAGACGAACAAGGACGTATTTATCAAGCGTGGTGAGTATAAAGAGACTGATCTGGACAGACACAAGCATGAGGTCGATTTCTTGATTACAAGCATCGCAAACCGCTACGAAGTGACATTTAATCACAAGGTAGAGCTGAAGGAAAGCCGAAGCATCAAGAAAAGCGAGTATTTCGATAACATCTACTACGTTACCGAGAACGCATTGAACAAGCTTAAAAAGCAATACTCATACGAGTGTGACTTGTAATAGATTTCGTGAGGCACACGCTAAACTGCACCGGACTTTGAACATTAAATATTTAAGAGATATGAATAAGGATTTGATGAATGCTCTTTATGTTGAGCATGATGGCAAGATTGGTGTTTTAAGCTCAGATGAGCATAAGGTCGTATCACAGGTTATCGGCACGGATTTGACGCTTGTGTACGACAAGAAAGAGGGTAATACGTACCTTTTGATACCATTGACCCGAAATCACAAGTTCGAGTGCAAGGGCAGCCACATTATCGTGGATGGCAAGCGGTTCGATTCGGACATCTTTTTCCGCAAGGATGCTTGCCAATGGATTCAGATGCAATCTAAAGAAATGCTATCAATGGTAGCATAATATATATAAGGTGAGGCACACTATAAACTGCACATTATCTTTGAGGTTTAACATTTAAATTCCGTGAAAAATGGAAAGAAGAAGTAATGTGCAGAATTGTGCCGAAATAGTTGGTCGTGCTGGTGAGGGCAGAAGTCCTCCAAAGTAAAACAAACGTTAACGTTTTAAATAAAACACTAAAGCGTTTGCAGGTTAGAGAAAATAGCATTAACTTTGCAGCCGAAAGTATAATGGTTGTGAAGTAGAGCGCATGACTGACTGATATTTGAGATAATTAAAATTCATATTAAACATATTATTTCATTAACTCCAAGCGTGGAGTATCGTCATTTCGTCCATCGCTCTACAATAGTGGATGAGTGACACAAGCCCTGTCCGCACTCGTGACATTAGCGGATGGGGCTTTTCGTTTCCACCACAGCCAAATATAATTATTAACAATTTAAATTTGGAGTTACTATGACAGAAAATGTAAACCGGATGATGGTGAATCCGCCAGTGTTCCCATCGGGCAGTTTTAATGCTGGCGAAGCAGGTGGTAATGAAGAAAGAATCACCTCATTAGAAATTGCAACTATGACAAATAAGTTGCATAAGAATGTTATGCAGTCTATTCGTAAGATGGAGGCAGCATGGGTAAAGGTTAACGGGCTAGGTTTTAAGCTCGTTAATTACCAAGATCAAAAGGGAGAGACAAGACCTTGTTATTCCCTTACCAAACGTGAGAGTCTTTACATTGCGACTAAGTTTAATGACGAGGCAAGAGCGAAGTTGATTTTGCGTTGGGAGGAGTTGGAAATCAAGCATCGTGAGCAAGCACAAGCCAAGATGCAAGCCGAGCAAATGAAGCCTCAGCAAAGTTTCTTGCAAGACAAGTTGACGGTTGCCAATTGGGTAATGGACTCGTTGCGATATAGTGATGCTGCTCGCTTGCAGTTGGTGAGCCAGATAGCAGAGCCTTATGGTGTTCCGGTTCCCGATTACGTCCACGCTCCGAATGGTGCTTCGCACGCAGTCAGCGAATTATTGAAAGAACGTGGAGTTGTGTTGTCTGCTATCAAGTTCAATAAGATGGCATTGGCTGCTGGCTTATTGGAAGAGAAGACCCGAAAGGGTACGCACGGAAAGGTTCACAAGTACTATTCCGTCACCGAGAAAGGTTTGGTGTATGCTTTGAATGACATCTACAAGGATGTGCCTGGGCAAACCATTCCGAAGTGGTATGACAACAAGTTTGAGGAGGTATTGGAAATCATCGGCTACAAACCATCCAAGCAAGTAGATATGTTTGCAAGCAGTGAGACACACTAGGACAACTGTAAAAGCCCCAATCTCGTTAGAGGTTGAGGCTTTCTTTATATTTTACATTTATCTCTTATCTACTCCTAAGAACAACGAATACTTTTGCTCTAATTTTCAACGACTTGTATTTTTGTTACAAAAGTATTGTTATTTTACACTTCGGCTTCATTGTACTCATAATCCCAGAGGAACAGCTTACCCTTGACATTTCTAATCGGCTCATCGAACAATTTAGCATTCTTCAAGAACCAATGATATTGGAAATCTTCAGCAAACGCATCCGGATAAGCCTCATGGAATTGAATATCATCCAACTCTACGCTGCCGATAATGGCTGACGTTGGCAAGTCTTTGAAGTCTGGAATAACAATACCATGCTCTTGGCAATATTCCTTCATTGCGCTCTCCTGCCATCCGTCAAGTTTTTCAGGTTTGGCTTGGCTAGCATGAATAAGGAAACGACCACGGAACTTTCTATTCCATGTTCTGTTTTCAATGGTCTTGCAGCCGATAGCGATTAACCAGGCATACGGCTGGCGAATAGATAATACTTTCATAAGCTCATTGTTTTGTTGTTTACATTCGCAAAGGTAATAAAAACCTTCGAGAAATGCAAGAAAACTCTAATTTATTTTTATATTTTCTTAAAATAATCTTGAAATAGCTTGCATCCTAAAGACGACAAGAGGTTAAATTCTCTCCCGCCTTTTCTTTCTGATTCTGTCCCAATCCGGTTTAAGTACATCTATCGTGCCGACCATCACCTTATACTTGTCGCTAAGTTCGCCCTCGTTCATAGATGAACGGAAAGTGTACATCTTGTATCGTTCATGCTCAGGAACATATAATCCCACCATCAAGGAACGGATTCCATCCACCTCCTGCTCCGGTGCTATCAATACAAGTCCCTCGTTCATGCTTTCCAACTTGAAAATCTTTGAGGTGACAACCTCATAATAGTCTAGTATATCCATATTCTTATCTAACCAATTGTTAAACACCTTCTTTACTAAATATGCGAATGATGGAATCGCTATCAATGTAGTTACAACTTCCATCCGTATCAAGTATTATCACAAGATGTCCCTCTTCGTCCAAGATTACATCCTCTGTAGCAATAAACGTCTTTATTTGCTTACTGAAGTTTACATGCGATACCTGCCCATTTACAAGTATAATTGTCAAAAGGCAACCACACTCCTTAGCATCTTCTAAAATATTTTTGATAACATCAATCTTCATAGCTTTATTATTTTAATTCTTGTTCTACAATATCGAAATTGTCCCACGTCTCACCTTCGTTATCTGAGATATGGAAGAAAGAACCTGAGATATTGTATAGATAATCATCACTATTCAAAACTCGCTTGTAATTCTCCAAAGTGTTCATCCCTTTGTGTCCTATCGCTTTTCTTGCCTTATCTATGGTAGAGAAGACTTCTGCATCAACCTCAACTGCTTCACCCAATCCATGTTGGTATGAAGAAATTACTACATATACTTTCATAGCTTAACCTCATTATTTCTTACGCTACCTTAGATAACGTTTCTTTGTCAATCTCAATCCACTGAGCACCATTCTTACGAAAGAAGATTTCACTCTTGATATGCGCACCATCCACATCAATGCTATCATCCTTGCAGACAAATGTATGGTTCTTTGTCAAAGGTACAAGAAGGTACGTTTTACCCTCTCTTTTGCGTTCTACAAGCGTTTTATCAGTCCCAAGGATAACTGATACCCTTTCGTCCTTATCATCCTTTAAAACGCCTATTTTATCTGTGTGCTCGATATAGAGCGCATTCAAGAAATTCTCGTCCATGTTCTTGTACTCTTGACATTATGTTATACTTCTTCTTGTTAACACCTCGTTTAACGGCTTCATTTAGCAAAGTCAAAGCTAATGCTTCATCCTTGACTTTCAAAGCCTTCAAGGTATCTCTTTTGACGTAGCGACTCTCATCGACCTCACACAATGGTACGTAGCCTTTGTGCTTGAAATTTCTTCGACCAATCGCCCAAATCTCATAGACATCCGGAAACTCGTTTGTTTTCTCGAATACATAATTGCCATCATTAAACTTTTCCATAATCAATTGTATTAAGTTCTTTGCCTTATCTTTTCTTACTCCTCCCATCGGAAAGCGTTAGGGTCTTTTACGACCTTCTTGCTGGCTTCGTCCCACATATAACCATCATTAAACCACTTAGGGGCTTTACCATTGATTACTCGTTTTGCATCGGCTATGCTAGCATAGTCCGGTTCAACAACATTATCAATGCGAACGGAAATCTGACCGAATACGTCCTCCACCTTGGTAATACGATGCCCTTTGTAGAACAGTTCTTTCAAACACTTAGCAATTGTCTCCATATCTTATACTCTATTTGTGATTAAAACCAAATTGTAGCATCACACCATGTGAAAATATCCCAATGATGAATGTTATCATATATCACCTCTAAGTTGTTCTCTTTTACAAACTTCACAAACATATCGTAAACCTCACCATTTACGAACATATCCATAAAGCCATCTTGAACATTATATGGTTTTACTTGTACACCAATGTTCTTCAACTCACTAACAATCTCAGAATGTAACATATTCGATTTTAATTTAAAAGTCCTAAACTAAAGGGGTGTTTAAAGGCACACCCCTAGTAAGCCTCGCCAAACACCTTAGAACGTGTATATATCTTTATGCAACTCGCAAGAAGTTATAAGCCTTGAATTGTCTCCATGCGCCCTTTTCTTCATCCCAATAGCGGATGCAATCTCTTGATGCTGCATGACCAGTACCATTTGGAGTATAGTCAATGTGGCTCTGAAGGAGAGTACCAAAGGCTTGTCTTACCTCACCATTCATCTTCATAAAGAAGAACTCTACCACCTTGGTCTTCATCGCTGCCTCAAGCTTTACGACCTGCCAAGCCTGTTTCAAGCACCAACCCAAGACATTGAACTTGATTTCAACTGATAGGCTCTATGTGCCAACTGCATTACCTTTCTCATCTTGTTCTTAATTGAAGTAGTCATATCCTCAAACCGTTTTACGAGTGCCGACTCGGCTGCATAGCAGCAATTAATAGTTAAACTTTAAAGCCTTTATCTCTTAAAGACATTGCAAAGATACGACTTTATCTTATATTCTCCAAATATTTTTGTCTAAAAATTACGATTTAATCTAATACTTAACGCTTGTTTATAATAAGTGGTCGTATTTTTACAGAATTTAATACATTTATATCGTATAATTGCGTATCTTTGCACTCAAAAACATTAGATAGTATCGTATATGAATTACAAGAAAAGCAATGTGCCTCTATATATTAAAGAGGTAATGAAAGAAAAAGGCATCATGTCAAAGACCTTACAAGAGGCTCTTGGTATGGCTCAAACATCGGTATCATACATTATTAATAATAAAGCGAACCCATCGTTTGATACATTGGTACGTATTGCCGAAATCCTAGATGTGCCTATTTGGAGGCTATTCTACAAGGAGACACCAAAGGAGCTACAACCAGAGCAGCCATCCGTTCCGCAATCTCCGGCTATCATCTGCCCTCATTGTGGCAAGCCTATCGAGCTTGAGATTAAGGCAAAGGAGGGGAAATGATATTCCTCTCCTTTAACACTTCTATTCCTTCTCCTTCAAAAAGCCTATATCTGCATGAACATTACCCAACTTATACCAAGACTGGTTTAAAGTCATAACATAACTACTGAAGGATTCTTCCCCAATATCAAGGGTAAAGTCTTCATCTACATCAGGCTCTCCATGTCTTACGTACCCCTTATTCGGGGTGTATAGCAATCTATGATATGAGCCGCTCTCACAAATATAAAGTCCGCTATTACGCCAATCGGAACTCCAAAATTCCGGTTTGTTCACGTAACAAAGCATTACATCACCATCGTAAATAGGAATACTATGACTTCGCTCATCCTTTTCTCCAACAAACTTTTCGCTGTCAACATTGTCCGACTGACTGATAACAGATACGATGGAGTAACCATTTCCAATAAAGTCCGCTATATCAACATATGTTCTTTGCTCTCTAAGGTCAAATTCTTGTTGGCTTCTTACGCCATCTTTCTCAAATATTACAAGTATTCTTGTGTACTTATCACCAAAATTGACCATACTTAGAATCAAGCCGTTGTTCATGTAAGACGCATAAGCTTCTTTGGCTAGTGTTAATACACGCTCTAGATATTCCAATGGCTTGTATCTAACTAACCAAGACTGACCTTTCTGCATCTTTTGCAAGTACGAATACATATTCATCGCCTCGCATTCATCTATTCCATGCTTCTTGCAGACCAACTTGAACTTATCCGGATAAACACTAGTTACAAGTCTATCCAATTCATCCATAGCTTGCATAGCTTTCAAATAATCATTTGCTTCCATTTTACTAATCTTTAAGTTTCTCAATTATATAACCACGACCTGTATAGGTACAAGACAAGCCGATATACACTAGGTGATGCAAAAGCCACCATTCCTCAGTGAACGGCAATCTATCACACTTCACGAACTCATCTTCATCCTCAAAATCGGATGCCTTTTCCAATATTTCTTCCTTTGTCATTGCTTATATTGTTTATTCTAAAATCTATTAAATACACCATCCACAACGACCAACACACAACTCACATTCTAGTTCGTTGCAGATGTCATAATATTCTTTATCCGTTATATTATAGCGGTTTAAAACTTCCTTTGTTGGAGGTTTTGAATCAAAGTGCATATCGGCACAAGCATAAGGCTCTGCTTCTTCATGATGATGGTCATATGTATCACCAAAATCATCTTGTTCAGCGCTTTTTCCATTGATAGTGAATACCTCTGTACAGCAAGGTAAGGCATGATGCGTTTTTATCTTTAATTCCATATCTTAATATATTTAAACTACTATTCAAAACTAAAAATTATACAATACTCTCTTAAGTTTAATCCTAAGTTCTTCCTTCATTTGCGACACTTTATCATAAGAATCGTAATATCGCCCGTAATTATTATAATTAGACCTATTTACGCAATGCAACCCGATAATAAGCAAATCCAGCTCATCATCAGTCAAGGAAACTTTTTTCATAAGCTTACTTCTTTTGATTAAAATACTTTTCCAACTCTCGAAGAATGAACAGCCCTCCTATCTTGAAAGACTGCTCTATCACTACTCGATGTTCCTTAAATTCGTTTTGGCTTCTTGAAAACCGAAACGCCTCGTTCTCTAATACAAGTACAAACTTATTAAATTCTGCATCGGTCATTTGCCATCACCTCCTTTCTTGGGGCACAATTCATCTACATAGAGCCAACGAGTAATAATCCGCTCTGGATTTATCGGCTTATAACCGCATTCCTTCCAACGTACTTTTTCATAAGTAGCCTCCTTTATATGTGTTGGTGGATTTATTTCTCCATTTGGCTTATACTCATACAAGATTCGTCTATCCAAGTCAGGAGCCTCAATTGCATCATGCCACAAGTTGCTCAGAAACTCATTGATTATTTTGTCTTTATTCTTCATATCTTCATTCTTCGCTAAAATATTTTTTAACAAACGCTCGTTCTGTGAGCCATTTCCCTAACCCTATTCTAAAGTAACGCTTTGGTTTGCCTTTCGCAAACCCATATTCATCACGAGGTGTATTAACACTCATGTGTATCTTCGGAACATTATTCACCGATACGTATGCGGTTATATATTCATCCGAGAATACCAAATGCTGAACTTCACGGAACTTTACACTTTTAAAGAACATTTCCTTCATATATCTACGTTTTACTCCTTGTAAATTGCATCAAGGATGCTTCCAATCTCCATTGCAGTACTTCACTATATCCATTAGTCTATCCATTGCTGCAATTTTTTATTTATTATTGTTTGTTACATCCATATCTCTTTAATTTTAAAACACTACGTTGAAGTTCCCTCGGTTTGAACGGATTTTTCTTCAACATTTTTTTTGCTTCGTTTCGTATCTTGCGGCTTTTCCACTTCTTTGTAAGACGCATCGCCTTTAACAAACGATGGTCTCCGGCTAGCTTTCCTGCATCCTTCTTGCCACAATAGTAGCCTTGTCTATAAACCCAATATCGGGTTTTATAGACTTCCTTCATTATCTTCTTAGCTTGTCTTATTTTCATGTCAACCTCACTTTCTATGAAAAAACGTTCCATGACACCAATCGCTGCTTTCAACATACTTATGTAGTTTAGTACATCTTCCTGCAAATATACCATTGAAATGTTTACAACGACCGCATTCCTTTGAAATTCTCAAAATTGAACGAAACAAACTAACGTTAGCACTCGGCATATTTACCTTATTCCATCTGATAGTTGCTTTCTGATAGAGATTCTTTAATCTAGGAATGAATCTACTCTCTTCCTTAAATGTATATTTTGATTCGAAGTAACGTGTGTCCGTTCCTCTCTCCATCATATTCAAAATTTTCTTAGCTTGTCTTATCTTCATACATTACTTGTTTTTATAAATTTCACATGTCCCCTCATAAATAGTGTTATTACTATAAATGTCATTATATTGCGAAATAGAAATCAATCCATTTGCCTTCATTTCCCTAAGAATGTCATCATACACACTTTCTATTGCTCTTCTCTTCAATTGTTCTATGCCAGATTTGTCACGGCAATAGTATTGCATTTCAAAATTCGACATTATAACTCTTGAACAAAGCTTAACGACTTGTGGCTTTATGTATCTAACCTCTATCTTTGGCTTGATGCATAGTTTGTCAGCTAGCCATTGTTTCCAATTCGGTTTTACATCTTCTCCATCCAAGCAAACAAGAAAGATGTAAATTAGACTAATACTTATATATAAAATTACAATTTCCATATGCTACTTATTTTTATCTCCAAATAATACGTGTCTTCGATAAGGGAAGAAATAGCAACGTTCTCCTGGACACCACCAACTAGGAGTGTTCTTCATGCATCTACGACATAACGCTATATTCTTCTCAGCTTTTTTGTTGTCACGTTCAAACTTTCTTCGTTCTCTTCTTGAAAGAGGAGGAGGACAAGGATTAGTGTCTTCCTTAAACACCTTTGTGGCTAAAGCATTCAGCCGTTGAGCTACTATTTTTAATATCTTTTCTATCATACGCTACTTCTCCTTTCCAAAATACTTTTTTGATAAGCCATTGAATCGCTCATAATTCGGCAGTTTGGGAGAGATTTCAAACTTCATCGTTCTCACATCATACCCTCTATCAGTTATTTCTTTGACAAAATCTTTAGTAAAGACCTTATCGAAGAGATAATGAGCATCTGCTTGGGTCATAAACCCTAAAGGGTGATAAGCACCAATGCAGTTCTCTTTTTTATCCCAATATGCCGTTAGCTTATCTTTCTTTTTAAGTTTCATATCTTAATTAATTTTCTCCTCAATCGTTTTGAGATAGTAAAGTATATTATTGATACCTGTATGTTCATTGCAAGGACTTTGGTAAGTCTCAGCAGAGATTAGCTCCAAATCCTCGATAAATTGTTGTAGCTTAATTTTATCCTCCCAATCGAGAACTACTACTTTTCTTGTTTCTTCTTTCATACGCTAAAAGATTAATTGTTTATTACGACTACGAGCATGAAGATGCTTTATTCTCCAAGCCAAATTTCTTTCTACTTTAATGTGTCCGTCTGGGAATTGATGCACTCTATCCCAATAAGCAAACATAGAGAAAATACTTTTCATACGCTACTTCTCCTTATCGAATTTGTTGCCAACAACTTCGAAGGATGCGATACCTTCGTCTTCACGGACGAGTTCAAATAGATACATATCATCATCCACAGTTCCATTCTTACGAATAAAGAATGAACCACCGCAATAAGAACGCATTACCGTATATTGGCTACCAGAACCTACATTAAGAAGAATATCTCCTTCCCAAACTTCTCTTCCCTTGCAGTCTTTCAGCCCTGTAAATTGGCAGACGGTCGAAGGGTCAACCTCATGCAACGTTGCACCACCTTCAACAACGATACCTATAGTAGTTTTGCTAAGTGCAGGAATCTTCATTACAACAAAGCTTCCGATTATCCATTCTCCATTATCAAGACGCTTAGCCTTGAACTTTATATCTTCTATTTTCATAAGCTATAATTCTTCTTTTTCAAATTCACTTTTCGGAACTCTGTAATATGTACTATGCCATTCACACTCATCATCTTTACCTATAACATATTTGGCAAGCGTATCTCTCAATGCCTTATAAGCTAAAGTGTTGTGACGAATCTGAATACGTATAAAGTTCTCATTATCACACATTGTAAGTGGTGATTGATTATTCATATACACCTTGCCTTTCTTGCCAAGATTACTTCCGTTGTAACGTTGGTAGAAATATCCACTATCCTTATGCTTGATTCTGTAAGGTTTAGCCATAACTTATTCCTCCAATTTTGGTCTCCAGTATTTTTCCCCACAGTACTCTTCCCCACATAGCTCTCTACTGTTTTGATACTGACAATTAGAACAACTTCGCTCGCTTGGATTCCACAGCATGAAAGAAATTGCATTATAAAAACCTTGGTCATATATCGCTTGTCCAAATGCGTCAAAATCTTCCGTATAAGCTCCTTCTTCTTTTGCTTGTTGAATTATTTCATTTATTTTTTCATTAATTTCCATAACTATTCCTCCACTTTTACGCCAAACGGAGTTCCATCGTCAAAGGTGAATAAATCCATAATTCCAGATAAAGACCATGCGGCATTTCCATTTAATGACATTTCGTATGTACCATTACCGACAGCAGTAATTAAGACACGATGATGCACATCTTTCTTATCTTTCACCCACCCCCAAACGGTCGATGCTTTTGCATCTCCTGCCAGCACTCTTCTGCGTCCTTGAATGGTCTGTACTCTGGCTTGATGCGATAGTCTTTAGGATTCATGCCGTTACAGATTTCTAATACTCTATAATATTTGCCATTTACAAGGCTTTCTATTTCTTTTCCCTCCGCATAAGCCTGAAAAACTGGCAACATTTCTTTAACTTCTTTTCTTGTCATATCAATCCTCCAACTCTTTAAGTGCCAAGACTAACTCATTTTGAATATGAATTGCCGTACCTTCACTCAATTTTATTCTTTTTGAGCCAATAATCTTGGAAACATTATTAATGTGTACTATCGCTTTTTCTTTGCTCATTGCTCATCCTACTTAGTAATTGATAATCTTCTGTGTTTTACGAACCTTGGCAAAGAAGTTCTGTATTTCTTCTCTTGTAGCTTCACGATTAACACCTTCTTTCATCCAGTTACCGACACCATTAGACTTCTGAATCATTCCATCAGAATCTTCACCAATTATCACACCATATCCATCAGCGTTAATAAAACCGTCATGAATAAACACTTTTCCATCACAATCTACTAAGATTGCTCCTGGTTTAAAATCACTTAATCTCATATTTTCTTTTTTTACCCTCTCCCTGTTGCAAAGGAGATGGTGGTTAGTTACTTAGATGGCTCAGTATATGATACTGGCTCCCATACGTCGTAAGCTGTCAGCAAAACTGGAGCAATAACAGATGGGGCGAAGATGATAGATGCTACAACATCTGGAGTATTCAACTCGTAGTTAACACCTTCTACTTTGTTTTCCTTACTAGCCCAGCCATAAGGCTTTGCTGTAATCGTAGAGCCATCTTTCTTTTTAAAAGTCTTCTCGTTAGAGCAAGAAGCGAACAAACTTGCAACGACTAAGGCTGCCAAAACAATCTTTTTCATATTACTTATATTTATGCCCATAAGGACGATTAATTACTTGTTTGGAATGCAACGATTCTCAAATTTCTTGTAAGCATCGAGATAGAACTCATTCTTGACTTTGTTGTATGTTACTTCGTAGTACATACCATCAGGAAGTGTTGTTGATAACAACCACTTCGCATTACCAAGAATGTAGCACTGCCATACTACAAACACTTCAAACTCTTGTTTTGGGTCACTCTTATCCAAGTGCTCCTCAACATACTTACGCACAAATTCACTTACTTTTTTGTTCATATTACTTATATTTATATCCTATAAGGACGGTTAGTTACTCTTCTACTTTCTCAAGTGAGAAATAATCAATTCCCCAAGCTTCGTTTGCGTAATAGTAAGGTTCTCCGTTTTTCTTTATTTTTCGGATAAGAAAATGAACCTTGATTTCATTCTTGCCAAGCGAAATAGCATCTTTTAGACGTTCTATGATAAAGATATTGCCATCTTTATCTTTCACCTTGTCACCATTCTGAAAAGGTAATAAACTTAGAAAGTCACCAATTATATCATCCTTCTTTTGGCGAAGCTCTGATATTTGTGAATCAGCCATCTTCAAATAACCTTCTACATTCTGAATTCGTTGTATAATTCTATTTCTGTCATATTTTTTTTAAATTTATGCCCGCAGGCGGTTAATCACTATTTCCCTTGATGTATAAACTGACTTAAATCCACCTCATCGTGAACAAGGACGTTTACAGCCATTAAACCATTTATGAGAAGTTCTAACTGTTCTTTGTTGATAAAGAACAATTTTCTTGCTATCTTCCCACTTTCGTAAGCACCAAGAAGAACTCTATCGTTTTCAACTTCTATGTTTATAAACGGGTTATTCTTTGACGTTATATCCAAACTATATTTACCCATACCTACACCTCCATTTCTTGTTTAAGTCCCAGACCGAAGAGAAGATGCTGGAGTTCATGGACATATTCTATGCCTTTCAATATTCTATTGCCACTAATATAAATATCATAACAGTTACGTACATAACTAGCTATAATATCAATACCTAATCCTTCTTTAAAATAAGCAGCACCACTTTCATCTTGTCTAAATATTTTAAAGCTATTTGCTGAAAGTATCTTAGGAGTAATAGAAATCGGACGAACAGCATTATTACTAATAGAGTATGTTGTACTACTATCATTTAACATGACTACCTTAACAAAGCCACCACTCAATGAAGATATTACTTTAAATATTTTATCTTTAGCAAATTGAAGTGCTGACTTCTTTACCATTACCAAATCTCCTGGAATATATTCTAATTTATTATCCATACGCTTTACTTTTTACGATGATTAAACTTCTTGATAGCATCTTTTTTAGAAGCTGCCATGATCTTAACACCCTTGATTGTAAACTCATGCTGTGCCTTTGGCTGACACTTCTGTTTGTCGGAAGGAATATTGCCGCTTGGTGCGTCAAGTCTGGGACTTGAATACCCGAAAATATCATCTTGTGCATAAGCTGCCGTAGCAGCCATTATTAACGCCATTCTCATTAAATTTCTACTCATTCTTATCTCCCTTTTTTTTAGGAACATACTCATCAAGTTTTTCGTCAAACTCATAGCAGTCTGGGCAGTAGTGCTTATCGCCTATCTCAGCCCATTCGCTTTCCATTGCTTGCTCTTTTGCAGTTCCTTCGTCCAACCAAGCCTCAACGCCATTAAACTCATCAATGAAGGTCTTTCCACATCTGTCACAAACGACAGAGTACATAGTAACTGGCTTAATCATGCTTGCCTCCTTCCTTTGAAAACAAATCATCAAGATAAAGCCAACGGGTGATTTTAGTAACTTTTGCATAGTTACTCCAGTTACGGATAAAGCCATTTTCTGTAAGCTTTACTGTCGTCCAGCAGATGTAATCTTTATCCATTATACTTCGAGTATCGGTAAGCACAAGCCTGTTTTTCTTCGGCTCTTTATTAGCAGGATGCCACAAGTCTTTCAAGAACTCATTGATAGCCCACTTAGCACCAGCATTAAAACCATCAACATGACCATCTAAGAATGCAAGATGTGTAGGCTTTGAATCATCAAAACCTATAGCATCTACAACCTTTTCAGATATTTGTCGTGCAGCTTTTTCTATTTTCTTTTCGTCAAAAACCATTTTATTAAGCTTCATAACCATTATTACGTAGTTCTTCAATTAAAATCTTAACATCTTCTATAGATTCTCTTGCGAGAGTTCGTAGATGAGTTCTGCGAACACCATTTTGGCAAGCGCATCTATTATCATGTTCATAATCTTCCCCTCGTTGTTTTACTTTATCTCTAAACAACTCGGCAGATTTCTCATACAAAAAATCTAATTCTATTTCAGATAATTTCATAATCAAACCTCCTCTTTAAATTCGGACTAACACTACAAGCCTTTATTTCGATTATCGAAAATATGCTCACCAAAAATCTTCTTAAGTACTTTCATATACCTAATCTTTTATATCTTTAATATAGCACCACTTTGTGATGTTGTTTCTCCTTACATAATCTTTCCAATAAACAAAAGAGTAAAGATAATCAGCTTCGTACTTAATACCTCCATCGTCTCCATCATACCATTCTGTAAGAATCCATTCTTCGTAGTTTGGAGCTTCTTTTGCAGAGTACCATTTAGTCATTGTTCACCTCCTTTCTTCGGGAGTAATTCATCAACATAGAGCCAGTTAATAATATCATAATTAGTTCCAATATATTTGAAATCGTAATCATACCAACCAAAATCGTGAAATGATGATTGTTCTATTCTTTCTTCATCTTGAAGAATCCCATGATTAGGATGATAAACAACTCTTACCAAACATGTTCTATTTTTATCAGGCATTTCGCTAGCAGGATGCCATAAGTCCTTAAGGAACTCTTCCTTAGTTAATCTCTTTTCCATTTTTCAGTCTCCTTCACATAAAGTTTCGTTAACCTCGTCATTGTATGTGCGAGTAACCGGATTGTACTCGGAATGGGTCGCATCTACCCTACCTTTCCGGTTAGTGAAATAGATAGCATTTCCATTGTCATAAAACCTGTACACTGTTATACTATCTACAACAAACAATTTCTCGACCTTGAATTTGTCAACAGAATCCGAGATTTGGACTCTTGTACCCTTACTTTTGCAACCTACCAAAATGGCGGCAACGGCTATTATCATAATTACCTTTTTCATATCAACTTCTTTTCTTCTTGAAGAATACGTCATTCATCGTACCCTAATATACTAAAGAACTCATCCATTTTTGAATTTAGATTGTTTGCCATTAACATATATGCCGGAACGGAGCGACCGATATTGCACTCTAACTTCAATGCATGTATCATTACTGAAGCTTGATGGCTTGAAATCTTAACCCTATCCAATCTGGAAAGTATTTCGCTCTGCGAATCTGCATTACGAAACACTTTCTTGATAAGACTTTCTATGTACTTACGCTGCTTGTCCGTCATTGCTCTTATTGTGCTCAAGAGACTCAACCAAAGCCTTCAGACCATTGAAGGTAGCATCCACCAACTCCTTGCTATCGGAAGCATCAAAATACCAATTTCCAATAATCTTGCTATTATTTTCGACAAACATCGTAATACTCGTATGAGTATTTGAAGACGACATCTGGATAGACTCCTTTGTTCTACCCATGAGGCTGGCAATCTTTGCCAACACCTCTACATAAACATTATTCTTTTCCACTTTCTTCTTACAGTTTTTATGGTGTGTCTCACCTTTTAAAATTAGTAACCTTGTTTCTTAATTACATTGCAAAGATACAAAGAATATCTGAAATATGCAAATTATTTAATGTATTTCTTTTATCTTTTAACACTCTATAGTAATGCGAACAAATAATTTGCTGACGTTAACACAAAAATCCCCACCACTACATTATTATATATAGTGATGGAGCAAACATTTAAAACAAAATAGCATTATGGATTTCTTCGATTACTATCTAGTACTTTCTTTAATTCTCCATCTACATCAAGTACTCCACCTTGCCAATCGGACTGAATATCTAAACTGAACCAACCACCTTCTTTTGTGCGAGCAAACCAAATTTCATTCTCATCATACTCTTTAATAACACAACCAATGAAATAGTCAGTTGTTTCATTCCAGACCCAACTACACACTTCAGAATTAGTCTTGAATGCTTGCTTTACATAATCCGGTGCATAGGCATATAAAACCACGTCCTTTATGATTGCCTTATACAACCTAGAGCAACAGACCTTTCCATCATCAAAGAAAGGAATAACCTCACCTATTTTAGGTATACGCTTTATATCTTTCATTTTAAATCAAGTCCTCAACATAAGCCCATTTATAGATGGAGTTTGACTTCGTGAACCTCTTCCACCATTCCTCGCCTAAGAAATTCAGATGCTTGAAACGCTTGCGAACCTTGGTCAGACCGACAATGCGTCTGTTGTGCTCAGGCAATTCTTCTACCGGATGCCAAGCACCGTCCTTTTGGTATTTCATTCCCAACTCCAAGGCTTGCTTGGCTATCTGCCTTGCACCTTGACTAAAGTCTATCTTATCTATCAATAATTCTAAGTCCATAATCAGATTGCTTTTATATTAACTTTGTCATCAAAAAACGCTTCAAGCACTTCCTTGGCTTTAGCATCTGCTTCATCCAAGTCTTTGCACTTGACTACTTGAACACCATAGCCTATAGGGTTACGCAATTCGTAGCATTCTTCAGCCTTTACCAACCGGAGGAAAATATCTCCACCTTTGAAGCGGTACGAATATCCTCCTGTTGCCTCGTTCCATTGTCTAACTATGTTCCTCACCGCCATAATATCTTTGCACTTTTTCCAATGTAGCACTAGCACCCTCAATGTAGGCTGCGATAATGACATTTCTATATAGCTCACTATTTTCCTTATCAATTCCTACCAAGCCTTCTGTTGATTTCAAAGGCTCAATTGTAAATTTATAAGCCTCCTCTACTATCCAGCTAGGAACACCATTTGAAATCAAATTCTTACAATATTCATTCATAATTTAACCTTTTAAAATTAGTGGATGACAAGGGATTTAAACCCTTGTTGATGTCAACACCTCCCCAGTGTCCTGGTACACGGAATATTTAATCAGAAAATCCGCTCCAAGTTTGCGAGGGTCGCATTGCTTTCAGTTGCCAATGCCACTCATCCGTTTGTCAGCGACAGATGCGAATTTGAAGACTTTGCACCATTTCCAACCTTGCCCAAGGGTTTCTGCCGCTGACTAATAGGCATTTGCCAATGGTTGTCGGCAAATTTTAAGTGTTCACATCTTACGATGCGGTATTAACTATCTCCCTGCCCAAGGGAACAACCATTAGCGATAGGCTATTTGTAGTTATGAAAACTTTCGGAAGTCTTTTCTTCCACTAAAATATCATTTCTCAATCTTTTCAAAAACTTTATCGTCTTGATGTTCACCGCTTGCTTATCGTGCATTTTAATGCCTTCGATGTCACACAAAACAGGCCTTCCGTGAGTACTGCCAAAGATAAAGCATTCCTTGCCTCTCCAGCGTACCATGTCGAAACGCTGAAAACGAGACTTGCCTATCTTATGAGAGGCAATCGTGCTTCTGCGGATGCCGTCTTTCTTAGGGTTGGCAACATGCAAGACTCTCGTATGACGGGGAATACAACGACACATGAAGAAGAAACTCAACCGCATTGCATTTACGTTCTTAGCAATACAGAAAGCATCGGCTGCATGGGTCTTGGCAATACCATTCTCTATGCGAGTATGCTTGGTGATGTAACCATAGGTCAAGTACACATTCCCAAACTCAGCCTTGGCTCGTTCATACACCGACCAACGCATAATGTTCATCGCCGCCGCATCACGCAAAGTTGTGCCACGCTTGATTTTCAAGTCGAACTCACCACGATGGTAAGCCTTGTGGCAGGTCTCGCATAAAACAACCAAGTTGGATGGGGAATTGCCACCAACCTTGCGGCTCTCCAAATGGTGAACATTCAAGATAGGGTCTTTGCTCTTGCCCTTGCAATGAACACACCTATGTCCATCCCTTGCCAAGACGTACTCCCTCACGTTCCAAAAGCCCATCTGCTCGCCTTGCTGATACTTATCACCCTTGATGTCGGGATTCTTAATCTTTTGCGCATCAAACTGAGCAACCTCGATTGTTGTCTTCGTTATTGGAAGTAACTTATGAACCAATCGGATAACCTTCAAGTGACTCTCAACCTTTTGCTTAACACTAGGTGCTAGCCAACCATCCATTCGCTTGCGGTTGTCAAAACGAGACTTGCGGTAACGTGTCTTGCGGTTTCGCCTTGTCCGTCTCAACTCCATGCGAGCAGAAAGCAAGTTCACAACATCACTTCTTAACTCAACCTGCGCTGCTAGCAGCTCCTTCTTCTCGGAACTAGCCGAAACGCCAATGTGCTTTGAGCCAGCATCAATGCCAAGGCTCACTTCCTGTGTATAGGTGGTGCTCTCATAATCCAACTGAACGACAAACGGAACACGGCTGACTACATGAGCCTTGCCGTGGCGAAGAAGATAGCCTATCCTCCCTCCACGCTCGCTTGGCATCAATGCCTTACCATCCTTGCTCCTTACATAAATCATAAAAATCAATTTAAATTAATAAATAAATCTCCCACCAAAGTGGGGTTGTGCGCCCATCGCCAATGTTACAGGATGGTTTCTTGTCCGCAGCACCGCAGCTTTCGCCACTTTTAACCACGAACCGCAGAGGGCAGAACTTGGACGGACATCCTGACGTGCCTATGCATTCATCCCTAACGTAGCTCCCTAAGTCCATTCGGGGCTGAGGCTAATCCGCTCCGGACGATTGAATGGATAATCGCTGTAGCCTAATCAAAGGCTTCCGGAACTTGAATGTACTTCATCCTATCATCTTCTTTATCATTTTAACACCTCGGTTGCCAAACTTTCGCTCGACTACCTCATTATAACTCACTCCATCAATGGAACACTCATCCGGATAGCACTCTTCAAGCCAATCTGTGAACTTCAGCAAATTGAAGACCAACTCTTTTCTTGCTAAAAGAAACCGCATATCAACGAACTTTCCAAAGCTTACTCCAAAGATTTTCTGAAATTCATTACCTATAGGCAAAAAATCGCTTGACTCTATCTTCATTAGCTAACTTTCTTGGTTGTTGTTCTTTCCAAAGGATAGCCACTCTTCATAAAGTCACTTATTCCGATGTAAGCCCTTTGCGAACTCTTTTCTTCGTCTGTCAAATCCTCTGTAGCATTAATAGAAGCCTCGTTCAAGGTCTGTTCATTAAATACACCTTTTCTTACTTTGTCGAAATAAGAAAGAATTTCTTTGGTCATCAAATGGTCTGCCAGTCTCTCGAAATCCTTATCCATCACTAACGCCATGAAGTCATAGGAGTTTTCAAAAGCAAGTATTGGGGCAAAATCCTTGAACGCTTGCATTAAGTTAACGTGCAATTCTTCAAACAGCTTACGGATGATATTCTCATAAGTTCCCAGACAAAGGTTGGTGAGATTATAAAGGATGATTGCATTCGCATAGACTCCCGATTTTTCACCAATTCCTAAGTTCTGTAACCTCACCGCAATCTTATCTCGCAATTTATACAAGTCTCCACTAATCTTGTCATAAAACGTCATTGCGAATTCGTTATTGAAATCTGCATTAGGAACATAAGCGTCATAATACTTAACCACCTTGCGAAGGTTCTTCTTGCAGTCCACCCACTTCTTCTTAACTTCAAACCTAACGCATTTCTTCTTCAGAATACTCTTTTCGATTTTCTGAATAAAACACTCTGCCAATACCATTTCAACATAGACATATTGCTGAAGATAAGCCCTTGTAACGACCAAAACCTTATTTACTTCGGTTTCCGTCATTCCGTGGGGCACGCTGATTATTGTCTTCTTGCCACCGACATCCAATAGGACTCTTCTGAAACAATTAACACTAGGCATAATGCTTTCTTTTTGAATATTCAACAACCTTATTATAGCACGCCGTTCTCACCAAATTCTCGACCCGATACAATTCAGAAACCTCATGAGTATCATTCATATCGACTGATGGGCAGCAAATCTGATAAATATACTTTGTTCTGACAATGAAACCAAACAACTTGATTTGTTCTCTGAGAACCCGACCGGACACCACCTTATCAAGTTTTTTCTTGCCTTTAAAGAGATTCAAACTCTCCTCTCTACGATATACAATATCGGTCTTAACCGAAAAGATCTTTCCGAGCATAACTATTCCTCCAAATTCCTAAGCGTTTCCAGACTCTCATCATTATCAACATCATAGCCGATATGATATTCGTTACCAATTCTTACACCAATGTATACCTCTTCGGCATCCAAGATATAACGGGACATCTGTTTCCGAACCTTTATCTGCTCATTATCCAAGCCTAGCACATCAAAGCACTCTTCTTGCACAGACTTACAAGGTTTCGTTCCCATATATGAAACATAAGCCAGCTTTCCGTCCTGATGCAATGGCTTCCACTTCTCCCACCAATGGTTGCGGTACTCCAAGATACCTCTTTCTACTCCATCGGTACAAACATGTTTAACTATTCGTATTTTCATTATCAACCTTTTTTAAAACAACTTTTACAGTCTTTCCTTGACACTTGAACACACGAGACTTAATCTTGTATGTAAGATTACTAATCACGACATAATCCCCTACACAAGGCATAAAATAAAAATCGTAATTTTTCCAAATGATATTTCCTTCATACTCGAATTCAACCATTTTTATGTTTTTTATTCTTATATTTATCAAACATTATTGAATTAATCTCAGACCAAAAAGTTACAATTACGTCCTTGTAATCAACATCATTTTCTTGTGCTATAAAATTTCCAGCACTGACAAAATCAAAATAGCCTTCATCCGTCTCTTGTGTGCCTGTACATATTCGTGTTATGCCATTCTTGACATACTTAGCCACAAAATAATAGTATTTCTTCATCGCAACAACTCCCTAGTAAATTCATTTCGCATCGGTTCAACGATGCTTGTGTACAAACTCTGCTTGTCTTCCGGAATATCATCCGGTGTTATAGAGAACATCAACAAGTAAGACATCGGAATCCCCAAAACCTTACAAATTGCATCAATCTTACTTTTGCGTGGAAACGTTCTTCCGGTTTCCATAAACAACATATTCGTCTCGCTACAACCGATAGCCTTAGCCAGTTGTCGTTGAGTTAAGCCCTTGCTTACCCTAATTGTCTTAATCGCCTTGCCTAAATCCATTAAAACCTCCTATTTTAATTTTTCAAATCTGTTCTTTATTGCTATCATGGCATCATTAACTCCATCTTTGTATCCAACAGAATACAAGGTACAATCCTCTTCGCTCGGTTTCTCGGACTTGGATTTCAGAAATTCTTCTATCTCACAGAAACCATGCTCCAAGAACCTGAGGAACATCGCATTCTTCGTGATAGTTGGTCGTAGGACATCTTTAACCCAATCCCAGCCATCACCATAACCTAACGTGAAATTTGAATTGCCACAATATTTCACTTTCGGCTCATCAAGCCATTGTTTTAAAATTTCTTTCTTTGTCATTATTCCCAGTTTTTGAGGTGTGTCTCACCATTTTAATTAATAACATTTGTTTCTTAATCACGATGCAAAGATACAAAGAATTATTGTAATATGCAAATGTTTTAATGTGTTTCTTATCTATATTAATATATTTTAATCTTACTATATAGAATCTACTATTTGTTTTGCAGTTTTTTAGATTTCGCTCTCTTTCAAATACCCCTGTTGTCTATTACCTTTAACGTGTGCCTCACGCTTTGTAATTTTTGCATCTTGCAGCGATTTCTGTCAGTCGCTTCCCTTGTACTTTCGTAGTGCTACCTTTCTTGCATTTCAAGACATTTCCTGTACTTGTATTTTGTATTTCCAAGAAATGGACGCAACAAAAACAACTTCTAAAATTCTTATCCATTTGACATTTCCTTTTTAAGTTTCTTTCTTTGAGCCAAAAACATAACAATCTCCTCGAAATCATCGCAATTCAAGAGCATTTGTCCAACCTGCCATTCCGCTGCTTTCTGCTTGGCATCCTCCATGCCCTTTGCTAAGAATGTAATTTTCTTATCTTGGCTTCGATTCTCTACAGTAACTTCAAGTGTACCATATTCAAGTTCGGTAGTCTTCATACTGAGACCTTCATCAAATATCCTCAACAAATGATTAAAAAGATTACTTCTTTCCATTTTTCAACCTTTCGTTTTCTTGTTTTAACAAATCCTCAAACTCCTTACGCTTTGCTCGCATATTCTCGAACCATTTACTTGGTGTTATAGGACACCCCCATAAGCCAATGGTCGAAGTTTGGAATAGGCAAATTGAACTCACTAGCTTCAATAGTATAATCGTACCACTTCAACAACTCTTCTTCGGGAGCTTCCTTGTCAATATCTGTTACAATAGTAGCCATATCGAAAGTCAAATCACCACAATTAGCAATTCCACCTGGTTCGTCACCTATCCAATATGTCTCCGGATTATCCAATCCGTAAAACTCATGCTTCTCACAGAATACCTTCAAATAAGTATTACAGGCATCCGTATAGCATCTTTTCAATTCTTCCTTATTCATATCACATATCCTTAAAAAGTTTCTTCACCTCGTTCTTCTCCACCTTTGGATGGGAGCACGTCACAACTTGCGTACTTGGGTCATGTCTTACCTGCCATTCGCAAGTATTACACCCCAAATCACCAACTTTATTAATTGCATTGGTGTATCTGCCTTTCTCACCATAGGGGCAATCGGTAACAAAATCCTTTCGTCCCCAGATGTACTCATCTATCTTATAAGAGATAGCATTTGCTTTCTTCTTTTTCTCGTTATTATTTAAAAACATCATTTCATTAAAACATTTAAAACAAACATAGCTGGCCATCATCAGCGACCTTAACATTACTCTCAGAAAACCAAAGTTCCTCCAATATCATCTCCATGCAAGCTACAACAATCGAATTTCCAGCAGCCTTTTGAAGACTTGACTTCGGCACTCCACTTTCAAGCATCTTGTCTATGTATTCTTCGTCAACGTCCATCAAACGGAAGAGTTCTCTCGGAGTCAAACGCCTAATGCACAACCTTGTCTCGCCAAGAACAACCAAGGAGTCCTTGCTCGCAGATGTAATGGTATTGGCTATATTCTTTCCAAGCTCGACCTTTGGACTATGCTTTTCGCCTTTTATCCACTTCCCTTCAGAACGAGTTCTTATAGCTGCACTCATAGGTTCTTTCCATTCATTCGATACAAATTTCTCTTTACATAGCAAGTCATCACTAAAAAAGTACTTCTCATCCACATTTTCCTCCAAGACATCAACCAAGTGTTTCTCTAACTTTGTCTTTCTCGGAAAATGATAATCTATCTTATCACCATCGTTTCGTATAGAGAGCATGAAAACACGCTTTCTGTTCTGAGGAACACCGCAGTCGGCTGCATTTACCACCTTAGCATAGTTAACATATCCGTAGGATTCCAACTCCTTGCGCCACTTGTTGAAGAACCCAATGAACTTTGTTTGAACCAAAGCCTCTACATTCTCCATCAAGAGGTATTTCGGTCTCTTGGTAATAATGGCGTTTCTTGTAAACCAAAGGATAGAGGAACGTGTATTGCTTCCCTCCTCTATTCCTTTCTGCTTTCCAGCTTGCGAAACAGACTGGCAAGGTGTTGAGTACGTCAACAAGTCAAAGTCGGCAACTTTGCTCCAATCTATCTTGGTCATATCACCGAAATTCTTACCGGACAGACTAGGAAAGCAAGCATTATGCAATGCTATTGCGCTTGGCTCTATCTCAGACCATCCGATGCACTCGTAATCGAAATCAGAATATTTCTTCTTCAGTCGCTCCAAAGCCATCAGTTGAGAGTCATATCCGGCACATAGTTCAAATGTCCGTATCTTCATTTCTCTAAGCTTTTGAATTAACTCTTAACCCTGCCTTAATCTCGGCAGCTATTCTACCTTCGTTTGCCAATCTGTCGCAAAGCTCGTTATATTCAACTCCCGAATGGCTCTTCACCTTGCGCCAAGTAATGTGTGCTATATGAGCGGAATGCTTTCTAAACTTCTCCATCAAGTCTAAATTCTTGTGGGCAGAATAAACACCGCTCAAGGTCTTAAGTGCATATTGGCTATCGCTATGAACCGTCACAACCGCACCTTGTGGACAATGACCAACACCACAGATGATTGCCAAAAGCTCCATTCGGCTTATTGTCGTGTCTATAGTTCCGTAGTTTCCCTGCTTATACACCTTGCCTTCGTGTAAAATTACATAGGCAGCACCACCAGTGTACTTCCTTCGCTTGGTATCAGTCCTAAGTACCGCAGAACCATCTGTCCACACTTCGTAGCAGTCGTGCATCTTCTCTTCCTTGGTCTTGAACTTGAAACCATGCTTGCGGTAAGTCTGACTTGGATTTTTCAAGGAATTCCATTTCTTGACCAAATCCTCCCATTTCTTAGGGACTTTACCGCTTGGCAGCAACCATCCGACATCATCGAAGCGACCATAAAGCCACTTCAGGTTGTCTTTCGTGAAACCTGCCATCAAGCAAAACATTGCAAACTCTTCATAAGTTGGCTTTGTAACGCTTCTGTGCTCATCCCCCTTCGTTTGTCTTCTTTCTCCCATAGCTTCTTTCTTTTCCTTGTTTCTTTAATCAACCTCACACACGTATGAGTAGTTTATATATGTAAGTGAAATATACTACGTATATTCCCCTTACCTTTACAAGCTCCCTTACGCACGCAGGTTATTTATAGATTCTCTCGTCTACTATTATTATGTTCGATTTTTTACCCACTTCATCTTTCGCTCAATAATTTTTTGGTTCGTTCCGCTCTTCGACTTAGATACTTGGCTCTTTAGAACTTTGTATTTGTTAGCGCATCGCAGTTGACCTTTTCGATATTTTGCCGAAATAATGATTAGATTTCCGAACGCATCATAGTAATGCCAACTATTAGTACAAGTACATGCGTCTATTCCAACTTCTGTGCATTGAACTATTTTTTTTACCGCACCAGACTTAACAAGCTTCTTGATAGTCTTCCCTACTTGGTATCTAGTCGAGCAAGTATCTTTCATCATTCTGGCGTATGAATAACAAGTGTACTTTTCATTGAATGGTCTTTCCAACATACGAGCTTCCGTTTTTTTTGCACTACGTACACTTTTAATCGTATTCCCATTGACGGCTCTACAATGCGTATTGGAGACATCTTCAATAACATTGATTTTGTTACTCACAACGACATCACGCAAAAGACTTCTCAACTGAGGCAAGGTAAGTTTAGTTATCTCGCATCGTCTTGTCTTGTAGCTGTATTGGAAACTGTCATACAACCTGTTCGCTATGATTCTCTTCACACCGAACTTGTTAGTTTCGATTCTACAATATCCAAATTTAACTGATAAATTCAAATATTGTTTGAAATCTTTCTTGTTGTAGCCCATCACTTTAGCAGCTTGGTTTGTAGATCTAAAATGAAGGTCTGATGCACGGAATAGAAATTTTATCTTTAAGGCAAAACAAAATCCCACCAAGCGATTCTTATCGCCCAGTGCAATTTTAGCTTGCTTGATTCCAATTCTAATCTGATGCATAATAACTCGTTTCCTTATTTGTTTAACTTATTTGTATCTCGCCTACTCCAACAATTGTAGCCCATTTTTAACTTAGAGCTATCTAAGCAAGTTTCGACTCAAAACAAGGATTCTAAAAAGAAATCCTTACCCTTCATTCGTCTGACACCGAAATCTAGGTAAGGATTATCGTGATGTGGCTTTTGCCACGGAAAATCTTATTGATTCTTGTAAGCGTGTCAGCACCAACAAAGCACGTTGCAAAGGTACTAATTTATTTTCAAGATGCAAGTGTTTTAATGTGTCGTTTTATTCGAATTACATAGATTTAACACTTATAGCTGTTTTAATTACATATATAGAACTATAGATACACTAAACTAATTGCAGTTTTAATATTTTACACTCTAAGGCGTTTTCAAGGCAAAAAAAAGAGAGCAACCACCATCACTGGCAGCTGCTCCACAAGTTGTTACCTAAAACCAATCTAAAACCTTAAATAACTAAAAACCAACCTAATGAAAAAACTTTTTCTTATATTTTAAAATCATTGTAACCAGCATCAAGGAAACGACCCAAAAGGAAATCATACCGAATTTCCAATAGAACAAATCCCATCCCTCCAAGTCTTTCTCAATATATTCCTTTTTGGTCTGGGAAATACTCAATTTTCTATTGAGACTATCCCTCTGTTCCTTGTATATACTTGCTCGCTCTGCTATCTCCTTATAATGAATAAGGCTATCACGAACCTTGGATAGTTCCTTGCTGTCCCTGTATCTAATCTCTACATGAGTAGAATCCTTACCTAACACCTTACCACTCTCATCTACCCTTGTCTTGACATCATCCTTAATGTAAGTGGAATCCTTAACCTGTTTTTCGGTCTGCTCCCAATGATAAGATAGTAAGCTATCCCGAATAAGCTTGACCCTTTCGTTGACAATTGAATCCCAATGGGCATAAGTAGTAGTGTCTCGCACTACTTTTTCTACTTCTACATATCTTGTTGTCCGGCATCCGTACATCATCAGCATGATGAAGAAAACTACCAATATGGTAACGAGCCAACGCCACCAATCAAATCTATGCTCCATATCAACCTTCTTTTTGAGTGCAAAGATAAACATTTATATTGCTATATCCGAGTATTTTATAAACTTCGTTTTTACTAAACAAGAAAAGTGAAAAATAAACCTTTTCTGTTAATGAACCTTTCTATATTACACTTTTCTGCAAAATATTATTAATTACAAAGAAGAACTTTGATTTTTAGTTGCACATTTCAATTATTATTCGTATCTTTGCAATGTTATCAAGAAACAAGGTTAATAACCCATTAAGCCCTACGCATCACGGATAAGCGAGAATTTTATGAAAGAACTTAAAGTTGGAGAAAGAGTTGTCTTGGATATTGTGGAAACCGAGACTATGACTTGTGAAGGTTGCTTCTTTGACAGTAAGGATGTTTGTGAAGTTGGGAGAAAATATCCATGCGCAAGAAAACTACGCTCAGACCGTAAAAATGTAATCTTTAAAGAAGTTAAGGAGGAGTAAAGCGTAAGACACAGAAATATATTATTGGTGACTTTACAAAAGTCATTCTTGATGATGAAGTACAAGTTGTAAAGGTTATAGGTAATACCTATTTCTGCAATTAATAAACAAGCCCTCGCCAACACGGACAAGGCATAAGATATGAAAAATATCTATGGAGAGACAGTTAAACCAAAATATGAGGTTGCTCTCAAACAACACGTAAAAGGTAATGTGGAAAATGATTACGAAAGCGTAGAGTTCCATGATGCCGATAATTACAGAGAAGCTGTTAGAAAAGCCAAGAAATATTCGTTAAGCATTGGTTCTGAAAACATGCGTTTTAAGGAAACAACAACTTTAGATGCTGGTCTTGCGCAGGTGACTATAGTTTGTTATTATTCAGACGATACATCTGACTATAATGATGTATGGCAAGAAGAATATATTAATGGTAAGAAAACAAGAAAATATTAATTATGGGAAGGATATATAATGTTTATGTCTCCAATGAAGACAAAGTTCGTGTCTATAAATATCGTTCTTCGGCTCTACAATTCGCAAAAAGAAGGATAAAAAAATTAGAACCTGAACATGATATTTGTATAGATATTTACGAAATCGAAGAACTACCAAAATTTTGCAAATCGTTAATTGCACGATTTACAACTAATAATAACACTTAAGCCCTACACATCACGGTTAAACGGAAATATATAGCACGTCATTCTGCCCAACCGGAATGTTAAGGGTCTATTAAAACAAGAATAAAAAAATAACTATGAATAGTAATAAAACATGTAAACGAGGCGGTGCAAGAGAGGGATCTGGACGAAAAGCACTAAATCATGTGTATTTACACATTAGAATTCCTAAAGATGTAGCAGAAGTTATAAAAAAGAAAGCTAAAGAAGAGAATATAACTATAGGTTCTTGGATTGTCAAAAATTTGAAAGATGTGTAAATATAGGGTGTATCGTAAGATGCACCCTATATAGATTACCATGCGATTATCTTTCCGGTATTACATACGAGCTTTCCGTATTGTATATTCCCTACTCTACGAAGCCATCCATGCAAATTTACGCCCTGTCTTGGGTCGTTATTCACAATCGCATTGAGAAAGGCAATTCGTGACACCTTCAGCTTATCGAACAACGCCCATTGACCTTGTTTGTATGAATTGATAGCAGCCAAGGTTATATTACCCATGATGCCATCAGCTTTTGTTCCTACGACAGCCTGTATCTTCCGTATGGCTCTGCTCGCTCCACTATTGTAAGCAAAATCAACCAAGAGGTTAGCAACAGACTGGTTATTGATTTGGTCAGCTTTACAAGCATCCCAACAGTATTTCTTGAATATGTGATGCCATTGTTCGTCGGTTATCTTCTTTAAGTCAGATACGGTCTTACTTGCACCATAAACTTTACGGAATGTCTCTATAGTCACACCTTTCATGGTTTCATGCCCCCTATCACTCTTCCTGTTAGAATATCCACCCTCGAATGAGAGGATGAATGGTTTTAAAATACTTGAATCTGCCATAGTCTATTTATCGTTTTCGTTTTTGTGTTCGCCACGTTCCCCTATCGTCTTGGTAATGCCAGCCGTGACGAACAAACTAGCCACACTACCAACAAATGCACTTAACCCCATCAAATCGGTCTTGATAGTCCCATAAGTTACCACTTCCCACACTAAGATGAAGCATACAACTAAGAGCATCAAGAAACCTATCAAGGTCACGGACACTAAGAAGAATGCCTTGCTTGAATGTCCGCTATTAACTTGTATGAGTAATTTCAGATACTTAACCATGTTTTAATCCTCCCTGTCACGATATACACTCTCTTCTTTTTCAACAAATGTTTCTAAAGTATCTCGTTTTCTTGGTGGGGTTCTAAGTTGACATCCATCCTTGATGCATCTGTTCCATTGTGCCTCATGCAAGGCAAGCTTCAAATCGTTCTTCTCGTCTCTAAGATTGCGTATCGTTATTCTGTATTGGTTGATTTCTTCATAGAGTTCATCTACTTTGCCGTTAAGATTAACGACTGTCTCATTAGAGCGTTCATAGAGAGCCTTCCACTCATCAGCATATGATGATATAGTTTTATTCTCTTCCTGTGATGCAATAGCCGCCTCCTTTCGCTTTCTACTATTATAGTACAGCAGCGTTGAGATTACACCCGATGCACAAAGAAGATTAATTCCCGTCTGTATCAATTGAATAGTTTCCGCTGTCATTTTCTTGTATTTTTTGTGCAAAGATAGTAATTTATATATTATAATGTGTAAATAGTCTAACCGGATAATTACACAATTAATTTTTGTGCAAATAATTAAATATTTCCTTAAACTAAGTTATTACACATTAATTTATTTGCTCCATTAAAATATTCTCATTACCTTTGCGGAAAAAGGTGAGTCACACTATAAAACTGAATGTACATGAGAATTATAGAACAGGAAACAATAGATTACATCAAAGCTCATATTAACGAGCGTCCAAGGTACAAGTTGGCACAAAGAATGGGTGTCAGCGTGAAATTCTTGTATAAGATTCTACATGATTGCAATTATGAAATCGAACATAAAAGATTTGTTCCGCAACCCGACAAGAAACGTGACGAACAAATCACAAAACTATATCCTGACCATTCGGTCAGAGAGATAGCAGATATTGTAGGGTGTCACCCATCTACGGTAGATAAGGCTACAAAAAGATTAAAGCTTAATCATTCGGAAGAAACAATAGAAAGGCTAAAAAAGAATAGTTTGGCTAACTTAAAGAAAGGGCACAATAAAGCAGCAATTTATAAAAGGGTAAAAAGTTGGCAAAGAACAATGTGTATGGAGAAATTCAGAGTTATATCCTGTATTCCGCAGCGGACGAATTTTAAATTTGCAGAATTGCCGACAAAAGCGTACCATGCCAAGTACCATCTTATAACCAAGCATGGATATTTCGCATTTGAAGGTGAACCATACATCTTAGGTTACGACCGGAATACTCACAGAATGAATGAAGAATTCTATAAAAATAAATACGGATTTTCTTTTGAGGAGGACGAAGAATGCCAAGAAGATTAACGCAAGAACAGATGGACTATATCAAAGCCCACATCAATGACTTCCCACGAAAGGAAGTAGCCAAGGTTGCTGGTGTAACCTTACATACATTATACAAGTATATCACTATTTTAGGTGGTACGAAAATAGACAATAAATTAAGTAATGAGACTATACGCAAAATCTCCGACATGTATCAAACGATGACAGTGAGAGAAATCTCAGAAGTGACGAATATTCCTCAATCTACAATATTAAGACAAGTCAGTAAGCTTGGTTTGAAACACGATGTAGAAACGATAAATAGGATTCGTAAAGATCGTAACAAGTCTTTAAGAAACTATTGGAATAAAGAAAAGTATGCTAGTAAAGGCAGAAAGCTGCATATGCAATATAAAATGGATGAACTTAGAGTGTTGTCGGGTAAGCCTCAAGAAACGAGGTTAAGAATAAGGAAACTCTCCCAAAAGGCTTTGAATGCAAAGATGTATTTGCGAAAGTCTTATAACTATTTCTACTCTAAGGGTGAGCCGTTTATTCTCTGCTATGACTCCAAGACAAAAAGACACCCTAAAGAGGAATACTATACTGAAAAATTTGGTTTCAAGTTTGTGTGTGTTTAATTTCCGTTTGCTGTTCCGTTTGCATTTTTCGTTTTCTGCTAACGGAATTTGCAAACAAGCCTTTGATTTTCATGCATCCGAAAGAATGATATTACCTCCTATCACTTTAACTCATTGATTATTAGCGATTAAAAGAAAGTTTGATAGAGTTATTAAACCTTTTGCTTATTATTCGTAACTTTGCAGCCGTAACGTTACATAGAGTTAGTTTAATTAAGGTTTAACACAAAAAGATTATTCTTATGGAGACATCAAAAACTTATGTTTTTAATCCAGAGGGTTCAGGTAACAATGGAGGTATGATGAGCTTGATAGCTCCTTTGCTCCAACAGAGAGGCGTTGACCCAAACGTTCTTCTTGCGATGAAGGGTAATAACGGATTCGGCAATGGCGATGGTTCTTGGTTCATTTGGCTGCTCTTTATCCTTTGCTTCTGTGGTTGGGGCGGTAATGGTTTCGGCTTTGGTGGTCGTGGCAATGGCGCAGGTCTTGCCAATGAAATCAACAATGACTATGGTCGTTCCTTGCTTATGGATGCAATCGGTGGCAATCGTAATGCACTCAGTAATCTCGCTACTCAGCTCAATTGTACTGAAGGACAGATTCAGCAAGCAATCTCTGCCTTGACAACCCAAGTCCAGAACGTGGGCAACCAAGTAGGCATGAGCGGAATGCAAACCATCAACGCTCTTCAGCAAGGTAACATGCAGATTGCATCACAACTCGCTGATTGCTGCTGCCGTGTAAATAACAATATTACGGCTATGGACGGAAACGTCAAGTTGGCTATGTGTCAGCAGACTGGCACTTTGCAGAATGCCATCAACAATGTAGCCGTAAGTCAGGAACGAGGCTTTTCTAATGTTGCTTTCGAAACCAAGGGTCAGACATGCGACATTTTGAATGCTATTAAAGATAGTACTCAGACCGTAGTTAATGGCCAACGCCAAGCAGAACTCAGAGATATGCAGGACAAGATAGACCATCTTCGTGAAGAGAATGGAACTTATAAGTCTTCTGCCATGACTTCTCAGATTGTAGGTCAAGCTATGGCACCTGTCAACGCTATGTTGGCTGGCTTGCAAAAAGAGGTAGATGGTATCAAGTGTAAGCTTCCATCAACTGTCACAACCAGCTACAGCCCATTTACTGCTGTTCCAAATTGTGTTGCTTGGCAAACAGGCTTATATGGTCTGAATGGTGTCAACAATGCAAGCTTTTGGGGTTAATTAGGAAAGGAGGCTGCTATGTTATGGATGAGACCTTTTGCATGGGTTAATCGTAACGGCTCGGCAGCTATCGCATCTACAGGCGTGGCGGTGAACACCGAAAATGTCGTTTTCTCGTTCAGAAACCACGCCTTCGTGAATGTCAATTATAGGGGAACTATCTTTGTGAACCTACATCAAGCTATTCCGACAGGTACGACAAATACGCTGCCAATCCTTTTCGAGACCAATGGCGTAACCCAAGCTGTAACTAAGTTCAACGGCAATCCTTTGACGGTAGCCGACATTGCAGGAACTGGAGTTTATCAGTTTTGGTTCGAGCGAGATACTAACACCCTTCAGCTAATGACGGGTATTGTTTAACAATTAACATTACAAAGCTATGTTTCAAGGACTTCGACCTAACAGCATATTTTACGTGCTTGACAAGGGTGAAAACCCAAGTCTTAAAATCGGACAGGTTGTATCGGTCAGCAACCCACAACCTAAGTTCCCGACATATACTCCTGGGCAATTCAACCCACAACCAATGGAGACTACAGTTGATGTTGTCGTGAAATTGCCAAATGAACAAATGGAGTTCAAACAACTCCCAGCCAACATGCAAATCGCAAACTCAGAAAACCTCGTGGTTTCTGAAAGCCGTGAAGCTATGGATGCGGAAGTCGAGGCTATGTATCGACATGCCAAGGAGATTGTGGAAAGTGAACCATACTATAAAAAAGTAATGGGTGAATGTACAAAAATGCGTGCAGTCTTGAATCCACAAATAGCCAAAGACAGACAACAGGAAGAGGACATCAATAACCTCAAAAGCGAGGTTAGCGGAATGAAGGGAACTCTAACCGATATTAAGTCTATGTTGTCAGTGGCTTTGGAAAAAGTTAATACAAAAAAGTAAATCATTATGGGATACATGATAGAAATTACCGAAAACAAGGTAAATGAAATGTCAGAACTTGTAGAGAAGATGCTTAAGTATGGTGGCAAACTCATGCACTGCATTGATGAAATGGGGGATGACAAGTATGGACGAATGGGTCACAGAAGCCCAATGCCGGATTACCGAGACAATTGGGATGACGATGAAGACCGCTATGGTGAAAGACATGGTGGTCGCAGAGGTGGCGGCTATCGCTATTAGTATTACACTTTGAGGTGGGGAGAAATCTCCACCTCCTTTAAAAACTTTTATTATGGGAAGATACAAAATACCGCTTGATGCATACGACATGAAGCCCGAAGGAATGATTGCATACCTTCGTTACAATGGCTGGCACTTCAATAAAAAGATGTGCGATTGGGCTATTACCTTAATGCGCAAGACAAACGCAACTACTGGTAAGCTCGAAAGAGTTGAACCTACAGAAAAAGACACAGTAGAGGAACTTCTTAAAGTCAACAACGTAAAGCTGGAAAATGCTGATAATTACGACTTTGTCTATGTCGCAAATATGGCAAGAGCTGACTTCTTCAAGTCCTCTCTAAAGGATGAAGCAGCTTTGGCTCAATTCATTAAGGATATGGTGGATGACCCAGACCAAGCAGACGGATTTATTTTCAACAGATTTTATGCCGATTGCAACCATAATGGTATCGGCATTCCATGGGATGATGTATTATGATTAAACAAGAAATTTACTTGGAGAAATATGATTGGAATGTGGTTGTATGTCATGTTGCGAATCAAGAAAATGTTGACGAAGCGATGGATTTGCTAAGTTCCATTGATTGTAAAGGTCAACCATTATTGGATGCATACGACCACATTTCAACCAATACACCAAACAAAGGCTTGACATACACAAATGTTTCAAAGAACATCAGTGTTGTCCTTATATGTAAGTCAACATCTGAAGGCGAGTATATAAATAGCCTCACACATGAAATGTTTCATGTAGTTGCGCATATATGCAACCATCTGGGAATAGATATGCAAGGTGAAGAACCATGCTATCTTATGGGATGGCTTTGCCAGTCTATATTATAGAAGATTTCCTTATAAGTTTAACTTGGCGGGCAGGCCTTGGATTTTTCCATCTGCCCTCCTATAAAATTACAGAAACATGAGTTGCTCTAACATTAAAAATTATCTTTATGAGCGTTATAACGAGGATTATAACGTTCTTTCCGAGAATGAAAATCGAGTTATCATCACATTTGATGATTCAGACTTATCAGTATTGGTAAACAAGAAGGAGAATAAACTGTTCGTTCTTGTTCCGTTGACAAAAATACATTCTTTTGAGTATCATCCTGATTGGGTCTTAGTAGATGGTGAGCGAATTAATAGCACCCTATTTTGGAAGGAATGCGGCAATCAGGTAATAGAATATCAAGGTGATACCCCTATAGCTATCAAGCAAGACACTATAGAGAGAATTGTTAAAGATTTCGTTAAAAACAGATAATGATTCAAAATTTGCATTAATTTGCTTGCAAGACTATCTTTTTTGCCGTATCTTTGCATTATCAAAAAGGTGAGACACACCCAAACAACTGTGTTCTATAAACTTCATTTTGTAAGTAATGACATTAAAACAGAGGCAAAAATATGATAGAAAAAGGATATTTAATCAATAAAAAAGTACTATTCATTGATTTAGATGACACTATTATCAAGACTATTTCAGGAAACACCTTTCCAACAGATGTAACAGATTTCAAAATACGCAAAGATGTTTTGGATAAGATTGTAGAGATATTCCCTACCCTTTACTATGTTGAAATAGTCTCGAACCAAGGAGGCATCCCTCAATTTGTTGACGAACAGGATTTCATCGGAAAGATAAAAGCGATTGAAAGCTTTATGCAAAAATACCTTCGCAATCATACCGGACGTCACATCTTTGTTAACTCTACGTATTGCTCATCAAATGCAGAGATATGTATGCGAAAGCCAAATACAGGAATGCTTGCGATATATTCATCTTGGAAGAAAAGTGATTTGATTATGATTGGTGATGCAAGTGGAAAAGAAGGAAACTTCTCCGACTCGGATAAACGATGCGCAGAAAATTTCGGTATCGAGTACATTGATGTTGAAGATTTCTTAAATATGTGAAAACAAAAAAGAGAGGCAATCACTTACCTCTCTTTAACGTCTATTCCAATCAAAACTTAGCCCAATCATTTATATCAATATCTTTATTCCAAAAGTCCTCTATTCTTGCATAAAGGGCATCGACATTAGCGCAATGCAGAGAACTGAGTTTCTTCTTGAATACTTCCATATCTACATCATACTTCTTGTCAAGTGAATCAAAAATCGCAGAATCTTCACAATGAGCAATAAGCATTTTAACATTATATCTTATTGAAGTAACTACTCAGCACCCCTATAGAAAACTTCTCGTTAATAAAGCATAAACTT
>ERZ1026862.19-NODE-19-length-75371-cov-59.062483_pt1 | contig 75371 bp, 57 predicted proteins | sample MGYA00380161_ERZ1026862 | MGnify/ENA primary metagenome ERZ1026862 (study PRJEB33269, sample SAMEA4719797) | human gut metagenome | biome: human-associated habitat; feature: organic feature; material: feces | place: Cameroon | collected 2013-10 ... | reverse complement strand
CTTCCGCTCTCTCCTTGTCATACTTATCGTATGCGTTGACGATGCGGGTTACGAGCTTGTGGCGCACGATATCCTTCTGTCCCAGTTTCACCACTCCGATGCCTTCCACTCCGTCCAGAATCTTGAGCGCCTCTTTCAGTCCGCTTCGCTGTTCGCGTGGCAGGTCAATCTGTGTCAGGTCGCCGGTGATGATCATCTTGGTGTTCATGCCCATACGGGTGAGGAACATGCGAATCTGCTGGGAGGTAGTGTTCTGAGCCTCGTCGAGGATGACGACGGCATCGCTGAGTGTGCGTCCGCGCATAAAGGCGAGCGGAGCTATCTGGATAATGTGCTTTTCCATCATATCCTGCAGCTTTACGGCAGGTATCATGTCTTCCAGCGCATCGTAGAGCGGCTGGAGGTATGGGTCAATTTTGTCTTTCATATCGCCAGGCAGGAAACCGAGTTTTTCGCCGGCTTCTACGGCAGGTCGCGAGAGGATGATTTTCTTGATGGCTTTCTCCTTGAGGGCCTTTACGGCAAGGGCGATGCTGAGGTAGGTCTTGCCGGTACCGGCTGGTCCTACGGCAAATACCATGTCGTTCTTTTCGTAAGCATCAATCAGCTGCTGCTGGTTTTCGCTGCGGCTCTTGATAGGTCGGCCGCTGATGCTGTATACCAGCACGCCTTTCACGCTGTCCGCCTTGGTCTGTTTTCCTTTCACGATGTCCAGGATGTCTTCATCATTGAGCATGTTGTATTTAAGCAAGTGCTTGCGCATCTGCTCAATATCCTCTTCCACCTTTGCCATTTCCTCCTCGTCGCCGAGCACACGAATCACGTTGTCGCGTGCCACGATACGCAACTTAGGATACAGCGATTTAATCATCTGCAGGTGGGCATTGTTCACACCGTAGAACATCACTGGATCGATATCTTCGAGTACAATATGTTTCTCTATCAAAATGTCTTAATTCTATAAAGTTTAAACTATCCTATCTAATATTTTGTTATATAACGCTGCAAAATTACTACTTTTCCACGAAATGAGCAAATTTCGGCGAATAAAACATTCTTTAAATATTAAAAAAGCTATTTTTTCGAGAGTTTTTGTTACCTTTGCAGCTAAATTTGGCGATGCGGCTCCCGTTTTGCCTGAAGAATATAGAATATTATTTCGTGAAAATAAGATAATTATGAAGATTAGCAAGAACAGATATTTACAGGGATTTATGGTTGTGGTTTTGCTCCTGGCGCTGGTGAGAGTCATCTTTCCGGGGGTGGCAAAACCGAAAACGGCTGCTGCTGATGCGGCTGATTCTACACTCGTGGCTGCGAAGGATTCGGCTGCTTCTGATGCTTCGGCTGCTGAGATTTCTGATGCTCCAGCTGGTGCTGATGGAAATGTGGCTGAGGACCTGAAGAAGGATGAACTCTCGGTTACGCCTGATACGGCACAGAGCGGCAAGCCTTCTATCTTCTTCGATAAGGATGGCAAGGAGGTGAAGCACCGCATCTTCTCGGTGCCTCATTTCGGCAATACTTTCCCCGACCAGCAGGATGTGCAGATTCTGGCGGCAACAAAGCACGGCGTGAAACCGGTACAGAACCGCTTGGAGGCGGAGAACAGCAAGGGTAAGCTGGTGTATGTGGGCAGCAATCCTTTCTTTTATGTTGACAAGCTGAACAACAGTATTCCTTACCTGGTGCCTCGCGCTTCTGTGCTGCTCCAGGATATCGGCAGGGCTTATTTCGATTCGCTGCAGATCAAGGGCATTCCGCTGCATAAGATTATCGTGACGAGTATTCTGCGTACCAAGGATGACGTGGCGAAACTGCGTACCCGAAACGGTAATGCTACCGAGAATTCGTGCCATCTTTATGGTACTACCTTCGATATCTGTTACAACCGCTATAAGCAGATTCAGACCCGTGAACAGCCTCGCCGCCAGGTGCAGAATGATACCCTGAAATGGGTGTTCTCCGAGGTTCTCCGAGATTTCCGCGACAAGAACCGCTGCTATATCAAATATGAGGTGAAGCAGGGCTGCTTCCATATCACCGTGAAGTAATCTGGTTGTTCCCGGCACGCCCTGAAAGGGCAGAAGCTCCTAGTCCAGGGCAGCGCCCTGGGTATAAAATATAATAATAAACATGCGCCCTGTAAGGGCAAAAGCTTTAAAATACTTAGTGATAATAAAGCTTTTGCCCTTACAGGGCGTCTTGCTGACTGCTACTATACCCAGGGCGCTGCCCTGGGCTAGGAGCTTCTGCCCTTTCAGGGCGTATGGAGCTTATTTACGAAAGTTCTTTTATTTAATTTTTGATTCTCTTCAAATCTGCTTCTTCTCCCACTATCCAGATGATGTCTCCCTTCTTGAAGACTCGGGTAGGGGATACGTGCGTCAGATTCTCACGACCTTCTTCCAGTCCTACCACCATACAGTTGTATTTATCCCTTATTCCGCTTTCTATCAGCGTCTTTCCCAGGAATTCGCTGCCGCCGCTGATGATGAGCTGGCTGAGTTTCATTTCGCGCTTTTCTATTTCAGCCTCCTCAGGCAGCAGGTCGCTCTGCAGGGCGGTATTGAATTTCTGCAGCTGGTCGTCATTGCCGATTACCTGCAGCTTGTCGCCCGGAAAGATGATCATGTCGCCGTTCGGGATGTTCAGCCGGTGGGAACCGCGGTGAATGCTGCTCAGGTCTACACCGAAACGCTGGCGCAGATGCAGTTCTCTCAGCGATTTGCCTGCCCAGCTGCTGTCTTCAGGCACTTCAAATTTGCTGATATGGATATCCCGGTCCAGCAGTCTGCCCTCGTATAACGGCCGCTTTTCGCCGTTCACCTGAGCCGCAATATCGCGCGAACGCAGGTTGTGGACGAAGACGCGCTCCATCACGATACTTCGCTTCTTGATGCGGCGGGAAGCCAGCATCAGCATCACCACGGCGGCACCGATGCAGATAATCAGCGCATTGGTAAAGCGCGAGAGGTAATTGATGATATAGAAGATGAAGGCAAGTGCTATCATGAAGCGCACGAACACCGTAAAGAGTAGCGGCACGCGGTTGATGCTGCTCTCCACCCAGAGGCGTTTCCACTCGGCACTGTGGTTCTTCTTCATCACGATGGCGCGCAGGAACGGGGAGATGAACAGAACGGTGAGCAGCCCGGTGATGGCATTGGCATACCAGTGGAGATGCCAGCCTGGCAGCAGATTGCGCATCAGTGGCAGCACGAAGGTGAACATCAGGGCGATGACGGCTGCCGAGAGGATGGAGTAGGCGGTGGTGTTGACCAGCATCTGGCGGATCAGCGATTTCCACTTGCTCTGCTGCTGCGTCTGGGGATGACTCATCGCAAAATGGTTCAGGATGTGGATGAGCTTGTCGGGCAGATGTTTCTCCATTACCTGATAGGTTGGTGTGGCAAGACGAATCATATAAGGTGTGAGGAAGGTGGTGATGACACTCACCGCTACCACAACCGGATAGAGGAACTTGCTGATGACGCCGAGCGACAGACCCAGCGAGGCGATGATGAAAGAGAACTCACCTATCTGAGCCATCGAGAAACCGCAGCGCATCGCCGACTTCAGCGACTCGCCTCCGAGCATGAATCCGAAGGTGCCGAATATCGCCTGACCTATCAGTATCGTAGCCACCAGGGCGAGGATAGGAACGGCATATTCTATCAGAATCTTCGGGTCTACCAGCATACCTACCGATACGAAGAAGATGGCTCCGAAGAGATTCTTTACCGGTTCTACGAGTTTGATAATCTTCTCTGCCTCAATGGTTTCTGCCAGAATGCTGCCCATGACGAAGGCTCCGAAGGCACTGCTGAAACCTACCTTGGTGCTCAGTACCGCCATGCCGCAGCACAGACCCAGCGAAACGATGAGCAGGGTTTCGGCATTGATGAGTTTTCTCACCGAGCGCAGGAACCACGGAATGGCGAAGATGCCCACGATAAACCACACGCCCAGGAAGAAGCCTATCTTCACGATAGAGGCAAGCATCTGCCCGCCGTCTGGGTTGCTTCCGCTCGCTATCGCCGACAGCATCACCATCATCACGATAGCCAGAATGTCTTCCAGTATCAGCACGCTCATCACCATCGAGGCAAACTTCTGGGTGCGCAGCCGCATATCATCGAATGCCTTATATATAATAGTGGTGGAGCTCATGGCGAGCATACCGCCCAGGAAGATGCAGTCCATCCTTCCCCAGCCGAAGCCGTGGCCTACGCTGATGCCCAGCATCATCATGCAGAACACGATAACCACGGTGGCGATGATGGGAGAAGCGCCCATCTTCACGATTTTCTTGAACGAGAAGTCGAGACCGAGCGAGAAGAGGGTGAAGATGACACCGATGTCTGCCCAGGTCTGGATATCCGTCTCGTCGACTACAGACATGGTGTAGGGCATGTGTGGCGAAACCAGGAATCCCGCCATGATGTATCCCAGCACCAGCGGCTGCTTGAGCCTCTTGAAGATGAGGGTTACGATGCCTGCCACCATCAGGATGAGGGCGAGGTCTTTTACTAAAAATGGAATTTCAGCCATATTTTTCTGTTTATGAAAAAGGGGAATTTAGATGTGTCTAAATTCCCCATATCTGTATTAATCATTAAATTCTTCTGTAATTTCCGCTATCTTCACGATGGTCTTCACTACCTTCTCCATTACCTGGATGCTCACAAACTCGTGAGGACCGTGGAAGTTGACGCCGCCGGCGAAGATGTTCGGACAAGGCAGACCCTTGAAGCTCAGCTGGGCTCCGTCGGTACCGCCGCGGATAGGCTCTACACGAGGTGGTACGCCGCTCTCCTGCATCGCTCTGAGCACGATATCAATGACGTGCATGTTAGGATCAATCTTCTCCTTCATATTATAGTACTGGTCGTAGATAACCGCCTTTACGGTTCCGTCGCCATACTTCTCATTCATCTTGTTTACGCAGTCCTCGATGAAGTCCTTGCGGTCTTCAAACTTATTGCGGTCGTGATCGCGGATGATGTAGCTGAGCTTTGCCTCCTCGCAGCGGCTCTCGATGCCGATAAGGTGGTAGAAGCCCTGGTAGCCTTCAGTCTGCTCAGGAGTCTCGTTCTCAGGAATCATGTTCTGGAATTCCACAGCCAGTCGGCTTGCATTCACCATCTTGCCCTTGGCATAGCCTGTATGAACGCTCACGCCCTTGATGATGATTTTAGCTCCGGCAGCATTGAAGTTCTCATATTCCAGGTCGCCCAGGTCGCCGCCATCTACGGTGTACGCCCAGTCGCAGCCAAACTTCTCTACATCGAAATGATGCGCACCCATACCGATTTCCTCGTCAGGATTGAAACCTACGCGGATATCTCCGTGCTTGATTTCATCGTGGTCGCGCAGATAGCACATAGCCTGTACGATTTCTGCGATGCCCGCCTTGTCGTCAGCACCCAGCAGGGTAGTACCGTCTGTCACGATGATATCCTCTCCCTTGTGAGCCTTCAGCTCTGGGAAAGTCTCAACGCTTGAGATGATGCCCGGGCTCAGCTCGATGTCGTTGCCGTCATAGTTTTTAATGACGCGCGCCTTAACATCCTTTCCGCTGGCATCAGGCGATGTATCCATGTGTGAAATAAATCCGATGGTAGGAGTCTTTTTCTTGGTATTGCTCTTCAGGGTGGCATAGATATAGCCCATGTCATCCATTTCGACATCGCTCAGTCCTTCGTCCTCAAGTTCCTTTTTCAGGTACTTGGCAAATTCGAGCTGTTTTGCCGTACTAGGCACGCTGGTCGATTCTTCGCTCGACTGTGTGTCGAATTTCGTATAGTTTATAAATCGTTCTACTAAATCCATGTTTTCAATTATTAATCATTTCTGTTGTTTCGGGTGATCTCGGTGGGATTCAAACCCACGACCTTCAGAACCGGAATCTGACGCTCTATTCAGCTAAGCTACGAGACCCTCTTTCTGACGCCCGTTTCTCCGGTTGTATGACATCGAAACGGAAGTCGACTGCAAAATTACTGCTTTTATTTGAAATAACCAAATATTTGGGGCAGATTTTTTCATATATATAATGTGTATTTGCAAATTGTTCTACAAAATGTTACTAAAAAACTTAAAAATGCTATCATTTTGCGAAAAAATACGGAAAAATGCTTGCAGATTAATTATTATTTTGTACCTTTGCAGCGCAAATACTAAATATGAAATAAAAATGAGCAATTTGATAAAACCTGAAGGGTACAAGGCGCTGCTGGATATGCGCCAGACCGAAATGGGTATTAAAATGATAAAAGAATTCTTCCAGCAAAACCTGAGCACCGAGCTCCGTCTGCGTCGCGTTACCGCTCCGCTCTTCGTATTGAAGGGTTTGGGTATCAATGATGACCTGAACGGTGTAGAGCGCCCTGTAAGTTTCCCTATCAAGGATTTGGGTGATGCCCAGGCTGAGGTGGTTCATTCTCTTGCCAAATGGAAGCGACTGACGCTTGCCGAGTATGAGATTGAGCCTGCTTATGGCGTATATACCGATATGAACGCCATCCGTGCTGACGAAGAATTGGATAATCTTCATTCGCTCTATGTTGACCAGTGGGACTGGGAGGCTGTGATTACCAAGGAAGACCGTACCATCGCTTTCCTCGAGAATATTGTGCGCCGCATCTATGGTGCCATCCTGCGTACCGAGTTCCTGGCTTGCGAGCATTATCCTCAGCTGAAGCCTTTCCTGCCTAAGGATATTCATTTTATTCATGCGCAGGATTTGCTCGATATGTATCCAAACCTTTCTCCTAAGGAGCGCGAGGATGAAATCTGCAAGAAGTATGGCGCTGTATTTGTAGAGGGCATTGGCGGCAAGTTGAGCGATGGCAAGAAGCATGATGGCCGAGCTCCTGACTATGATGACTGGAGCACCGTGGCTGAGAACGGCAAGGTGGGACTGAATGGTGATATCCTTATCTGGTATCCTGTTCTGGGGCGCAGTTTCGAGCTCAGTTCTATGGGTATCCGTGTTGACAAGGAGAGTCTGCTGCGTCAGCTTAAGCTGGAGGGCAAGGAGGATAGAGAGAAGCTTTACTTCCATCAGCAGCTCCTGAACGACAAGTTGCCTCTGAGCATTGGTGGCGGTATCGGTCAGAGCCGTCTGTGCATGGTATTGCTTCATAAGGCTCACATTGGTGAGATCCAGGCTAGCATCTGGCCTGAGGAGATGCGCAAGGAGGCTGAGGAAGCGGGCATGAACCTCATTTAAGCCTTTCTGCCGGTGCGTCATGGTGTGTACTGTGATGTGCTGCATATTCAATTGATCTTTTTTAAGATAATAATAATTTGCTTACGAAGGCTCCCGGTGCTTTTCTGCATCGGGGGCTTTTTTTTGTTTTATACCTTGAAGCTGTGTTTTACAGCGTCAACCCTTGCATTTCGCGGGTCGTAAAAGTTTGGTGTCGCGTTTCACGACGTCAACCCTTGCATTTCATTTGGTGTAAAACCTTGATGTCGTGTTTCGCGACATCAAGGTCTGCGCTTTACGGGAATCTTTTTAACGATGGTGCAAAAGTACATCAAAATCTCCGAACCGCCAAATTTCACCCTGCAGAGTTATGTTAAACCGATTTTAACATTCCGGCTTTCGTAGTTAAACAAAAAAAGTCGTAGAGTTGCGGGGGAGAAAACTATATTTTGTAAAATGTTTCTCTGTGTGTTTTGAGCAAGAGAACAATGAGATGCTATAAGAAAAGCCATTTCTTCTGACTACTTCCTTTTTACCCAGAAAGCGTTACAGTGTGACAGTTGTGACAGTTGTGACAGTTTTCAGCGCCTACCCCTCCTTCCCTTTCTTTAGAGGTAAATTATTATATATATATAAATATATATAATAATTTAAATATATATACTTATAATTTGATAGCTGCAAACTTGCAATATACCCCCTCCGCTGAAAACTGTCACAACTGTCACAACTGTCACACGGTAACGCCTTAGATCTTTTCTCTTCTATATCTCTTAAAGTGCCAGGCTTCTGATATTTGTAAAACAATTTTCTCCACTCCGTATAGGTTGTCCTACATGGAGTGGAGAATTTCGTATCGTGTGAAGTGTCTTTTACGTCATGACCAGATCCAGGTCCTTTGTGAGTTTTTTCATCGCCGGGTTCTTCTCCATAAGAAGTTCCAGAACTTCATTCTTGGTCAGAATCTTGCCCATCTCTTCCTGTTCGGCAAGGCGGTAGTTGATGGTCAGCTCGCTGTTGTGCAGACCTAGGACGAAAGTCTTGAGAATACGGTTCTTGATGTTCAAAACCTCATCCAGCAAGAGCTGGTTGTTGATGACAACCTCTATCTGCGGATAGTTGGTTATCTTCGGTACAATACTCTTCATTCGGTTGGCTAAGCCTATGAAATCCAACTTGTTCTGCATTCTCATGCACATACTGAACCATGTAGCTTCCACCTGCTCCTGGGTGAACTCGTTCTGGTCGCCCGTGATGGTCGCTTTTTCCTCATTGGCATCATCATACGGACTGTGCTGGCGGCGCAGGTTCTCATCCCTCTTCTTCAGGTTAGAGAAGGTCATGCCGATGCCGCCCAGGTTAAGATTCTTGAGTCGTGGCTTATGAGGCGATGCTGCATCAACAGTTCCGGCAGAGGCAGAACCTTCTGAAGAGACCGGTGCGGATGCGGTGGCAGATGCAGAATAAGATGCAGCATTGGAAGCTGCAGAAGCGGCTGCTGGGGCTCCGGAGGAAGGCACAGCAGTAGCTGTAGCAGCAGACGCTCCCGGCTGTGAAGACCGGTTTTCGCTGCTGCCAGAAGGCTCAGAACCTGCACCCTGAGAGGCAAGCTTAGACTGAGCCAGAAGTTTCTGAAACAGGGATTTTAATCTATTGGGCGTACGCCCCGCACTAGGCACATCCTGATCCTCAGGCTGCGTAATCTGGCCTATCTGTATCAGGGTGAGCTCTACCAGTAATCGCTTGTTGCTGCTGGCGCGGTAATGGATATCGCACTGGTTCATCAGTTCCAGCGCCTTATATAAGAAAGGTGTAGGCGCCTTCTGGGCCTGAGCCTGGAACTTGGCTTTCTGGTCGTCGCTGGTTTCGAGCAGAGGCAGGGTCTGAGGGTCCTTCGCCATCATCACATTGCGCACGTGCTGGGCAAGACCCTGAATCATGTTGCCGCCATCGAAACCGCGGCTCAGAATGCCGTCGAGCGTTACCATCATCTCTGCCACCTTGTTCTCTAGAGCCAGGTCTACCAGACGGAAATAGTTGTCGCTGTCGAGCACGTTCAAGTCCTCGATAACCTTCTGGTAAGTGATGTTGCCCATGCAGAAGCTGGCAGCCTGGTCGAAGATAGAGAGGGCATCGCGCATACCTCCGTCAGCCTTTTCGGCTATCACGGCGAGCGCCTGCTCTTCATATTTGATGCCTTCCTTCTCTGCCACCATTTTCAGGTGATTGATGGTGTTGGCTACCGTCATTCGTTCGAAGTCGTAAATCTGGCATCGGCTCAGGATGGTAGGCAGAATCTTATGCTTCTCGGTTGTGGCTAGGATGAAGATGACATGCTGAGGCGGCTCCTCCAGCGTCTTGAGAAAGGCGTTGAAGGCGGCTGTAGAGAGCATGTGGACCTCATCGATGATAAACACCTTATATTTGCCCACCTGAGGCGGGATGCGGGTCTGCTCCATCAGAACCTTAATCTGGTCAACACCGTTGTTGCTGGCTGCATCCAGCTCGAAGATGTTGTAGGAACGCTGCTCATTGAAGGCGCGGCAGCTCTCACACTCGTTGCATGCCTCGCCGTCTTCGCGAGGGTGCTCGCAGTTGATTGCCTTCGCAAAAATGCGGGCACAAGTGGTCTTTCCCACACCTCTCGGACCGCAGAAAAGATAGGCGTGCGCCAGCTTGCCGCTCTTCACTGCATTCTTCAAAGTGGTGGTCAATGCACTCTGTCCAACAACCGAATCGAAGGTCATCGGACGGTACTTTCTTGCAGAAACTATATACTCTTCCATTATTTTTTCTTAATTGATGATGCAAAGATAACAAAAAAATATTATCTTTGCAAACAAATTCGGAAGAAATGAGTAAAAAACTTGGTATTATATGGAATTATCTCGCTCATTATAAGTATCTTATAGTGATTGTAGCGGGTGTTCTGGTAGTTGGTGTGGTTGACGACAACAGTGTAAGACAGCACATTAGGTACCAGATAGAGATAGCTACGCTCCGTTCGGAGATAGAAAAATATCGTGAGCAGTATGAAAGCGACAAGCATACCCTGCGTGATATGCAGCATGGTGTGCGGGCATTTGAGAAGATAGCCCGCCAGCGTTATTTCATGAAGGCTGATGATGAAGACATCTTTGTATTGAGTTCGGATATTCCGGAAAAAACTAACGAACAAGACGAAAATGAAACAATTGAGTAAACTGGAAAGTGTTATTTTCTTGCTGGGCGGCGTGCTGATGGTTGTCGGTGCGGCGTGCTTTGCATTTGGTTTTTCACATCCGCAGCTGGTGCAGATAACGAGCTGGGGATTCCTGTTGGGCACCATACTCTTCAGCGTGATGCAGGCGATGCAGGTCTATGAGGGATCTTCCCTGGTTATCCATCGCCTGAAGAGAATGCAGTATGTGGCAGACATCTTCTTCGTGCTCTCGGGCATCTCGATGGTAGATACAGTGTATGCTTTCCTGCGCCGCTGGTTTGAGAACTATGAGACCTATATCACCTATTTCTATAATAAGTGGGTAGTCTTCCTTCTCATCGCAGCCCTGCTGGAGCTGTATACCACGCATCGCATCTCTCACGAACTGAAGAAGGAAAACAACCAGTAAATAATAGGAAGAGAATGAACTTTCGGTGGGCGGAAGGAGTGCAAATAAAACATAAATCTTGTAAGAATGAATTAAATTGATGCAATTTATTTCGTCAGTTCAAATTAAGATTGTACTTTTGTTCACCGAAAGTGATATAGAAAGCTTATGAATAGAATATTTTACGCATTCATTGCCTTGATGGCACTAGCATCTTGTGCCAACAGTTACGATATCTCGGGTACTTCTAACGTAAGTACTCTAGACGGACGCATGCTGTACCTTAAGATACTGGAAAACAACGATTTCAAGAACGTGGATTCTTGCGATGTAGTACACGGACAGTTCCATTTTCAGGGCTCTGTCGACTCTATGAAGATGGCGAATATCTTTATGGATAATGACCCTGTGCTGCCGCTGGTACTGGAGAGTGGAAGCATTACGGTGAAGCTCGATGATACACAGCAGGTAGTAAGTGGCACTCCGATGAACGATAAGCTCTTCGGATTCTTCAAAAAATACCAGCAGATTCAGAATCAGTTGCGCGAACTGGTACACAAGCACGACCAGGCTATCATGAACGGTAGCGACATGGTGGCTGTCAACAAGCAGCTGAACGAGGAATCCATCCGCCTCTCTGAGCAGGAAGACAAGCTCATCACTTCGTTTGTTACCGACAACTTCAACAATGTGTTGGGTCCGGGCGTCTTCTTCCTCGTTACGATGGGCAACCAGTATCCGATGCTCTCTCCTTGGATTGAGGACATCATGAGCAAGGCTACCGACTATTTCAAGAATGATCCTTATGTTAAGGACTATTATAAGAAAGCTCAAGAGAATCAGGAGATTATGAACGGTACACGAGATGTTCAGGGCGGCGTGCAGCCAGAGATGGAGGCGGCTCCACAGGTGAATCCTGATGCGGCTCCGGCACCTACAGCCAACGAACTGGCTGCGCCTACGATTCCTGAAAAACAGGAAGGTCAGGAGTAGAAACAGGGCTCTTTCAAAGTCTTGGGCATTAACATCTTGTAAAACTCTTCATTTTATAAGTTTAGAAGTATGAAATTAATCAAGAATGGAACCATTATAAATGAGGGTCGCTCTTTTGTGGGCGACCTCTTGTTGGATGGTGAATTTATCAAGGAGATATATGAAGGCGAGGCACCCCGTGGCAATTACGATGAAGTCATCGATGCCTCGGGGTGTTTTGTTTTGCCGGGTGTGATTGATGATCATGTTCACTTCCGTGAGCCGGGACTTACGCAGAAGGCTGACATCGAGAGCGAAAGCCGTGCAGCTGCCTTTGGTGGTGTGACCAGCTATTTCGAGATGCCTAACACGGTGCCTCAGACTACCACTCTGGAGGCTTGGCAGGCAAAGCGGCAGCTGGGCGCTGAGAAGAGTCATGTGAACTACAGTTTCTTCTTTGGCGCTACCAATGACAATGTAAATGATTTTGAGCAGCTCGATACGCATCATGTTCCGGGAATCAAGCTCTTTATGGGCTCCAGTACGGGCAATATGCTGGTGGATAAATATGAGGCGCTGCAGGCTATCTTCAAGAAGGCGAAAGAGCTGGACCTGCCGGTGATGACCCACTGCGAGGATACTGAAATCATCAACCGCAACATGCAGCTGGCTAAGCAAAAATGGGGTGAGGATCCTGCCGTAGAGCATCATCCTGAAATCCGCAGCGAGGAGGCTTGCTATGAAAGCAGCCGTCTGGCGGTGCAGCTGGCTAAGGAAAGCGGGGCGCATCTCCATATCGCCCACGTTACCACGGCTAAGGAACTGGAGTTCTTCGGTAAGGATGAAAATATTACTGGTGAGGCAGTTGTGGCTCATCTCATGTTCTCGGATAAAGACTATGCAGTGAAGGGTGCGCGCATCAAATGTAACCCTGCTGTAAAGACCGTTGCTGATCGCGATGCTTTGCGTAAGGCGCTGAGTAATGGCAAGATAACTGTAGTAGGAACCGATCACGCTCCTCATCAGCTGAAGGATAAGCAGGGCGGTTGTGCCAAGGCTGCATCAGGTATGCCGATGGTACAGTTCTCACTGGTAAGCATGCTGAAACTTGTTGACGAAAAGGTAATCAGTATCGAACGTCTGGTTGAACTGATGTGCCATAATCCAGCCCGTCTGTTCCATATCAGTCAGCGCGGTTTCCTGCGTCCGGGTTATAAGGCAGATATCGTTGTGGTGCGCAAGGGAGAGCCTTGGAAGGTGACCGAAGAGGTGATTCAGAGCAAGTGTAAATGGAGCCCTGTAGAGGGTGATGAGTTTGCATGGAAAGTGGAGCAGACTTTCTGTAACGGTCGTCTTATCTACGACAGAGGCGTGTTTGATGCCGCCAGCAGAGGAGAGGAACTGGAGTTCAGAAACAATTCCTGAAAAATGGAAATCTTACGGGGATTGTAAAATAAAATATCGTATCAGATGCGAAAAATAGTATACAATATAAGCGAAATAGAGCCATATATCAACTGGCTATACTTCTATCATGCCTGGGGATTGAGCGGCAAACCTCGTGAGGAAAAGGAAAAACTGAAGGCAGAGGCGCTCGATATGCTCCATTCATGGGAAGGCGAATATCACACCTATGCCGTCTTCGGACTCTTCGAGGCGAACAGCGAGGGGGATGATATCTGGCTGGAAGGGCAGAAAGTCCGCTTCCCGATGCTCCGTCAGCAGCATCCGGCGGCTCAGGGGGAACCCAATCTCTGTCTGGCTGATTTCATCCGCCCTCTGAGCAGCGGTATCACAGACCGGCTGGGTATCTTCTGCACTACGGTGGATGGTGGCCTGGAGAAGAAATTTCGCACGGACGACTACCTCAATATGATGGCACAGACACTCTGCGACCGGCTGGCTGAAGCCACGGCAGAGAAGTTACACGAAGAGGTGAGGCGCAGCATCTGGGGCTATGCTCCCGATGAGCAGCTGAGCATCGAAGACCAGCACCAGGAGCACTATCAGGGCATCCGTCCGGCTATCGGATATCCTTCGCTGCCCGATACCAGTGCCAACTTCATCATCGACCAACTCATTGATATGAGTCAGGTGGGCATCCGGCTCACCACAAGCGGTATGATGACGCCTCATGCCAGTGTTTCGGGGCTGATGTTTGCACATCCCAAGGCACGGTATTTCGAACTGGGACGGATAGGAGATGACCAGCTTCGCGACTATGCACAGCGCAGAGGAGTGCCCGTGCAGGCAATGAAAACGTATCTTCAATCAAGTTTGATCAAGAAATGATAGCAAGAATATTGATACCCGTAGTGGTATTCACCCTGTTGCCGTATCTGTGGATATATAAAAGGTATGGCAAGTTACGGCTGAAGAGCCTCTGGCAGCGGGTGCTCTTCTGGGTGCCGGCTCTTGTGGTTATCGCCTACAGCGCATATATCACGATGCTGCCCAACTTCCTGCCCCGCAATCCGGTGCTCATCGACATCTGGTTTGTGATGATGGCAGTATGTGCGGTGCCGCAGTTTGTCTTCAGTCTGTTCAGTGTCTTCGGCTGGTGCTGTATGAGGCTTCTCCACGGCCATCGCAACTGGGGCAAGCTCCTCGGTCTGGTAGTGGGAGCAGTGGCGTTCTTCTGCTTTATCTACGGATTTACCGAAGGATTTCCTAAGATGCAGGTCAAGCGTATCACCATCTATGTACCCAATCTGCCGAAGTCTTTCGAGGGCTATCGCATCGTTCAGTTCAGCGACATCCATCTCGGGTCATACTATGGCTGGCGTGGACATCTGCCTCAGCGCGACATCGACAGCATCAATGCCGAGAAGCCTGATCTGATTTGCTTTACGGGTGATTTACAGAATGTTACGCCCGATGAGCTGCCTAAGTATCAGGCGCTGCTCAGCAGTCTGAAAGCCAGAGACGGCGTGATGAGTGTGCTGGGCAATCACGATTACACCTATTATATGGATGTAGATGACGAGCAGGAGATAGCTGCATTAGAGAAGCGGATGCAGAACTTCCAGCGGAGTTGCGGATGGCACCTGCTGATGAATGAACATGTGGCGGTGCATAGAGGCGCTGACAGTATCTATGTGGCTGGTACAGAGAACTATGACAAGCCAAAGCGAACCAACGTGAGGAAGGCGCTGTATGGCATCAGACCGGGCTCTTTCGTGCTGATGCTGCAGCATATTCCGAAGCAATGGCGCGAGACCTGGCCTTCTACTATTAATAAGGAGAAGGATGAGGATGGCGATGTGATTGGACCGGACAGGAAGGATTCGCTGGTTGTAGCACCGCAGCTTACATTGAGCGGTCATACGCATGCGGGTCAGGTCAGCGTACTGGGCTTGCGTCCGTCGATGTTCACTCCTTATGATTACGGCCTCTTCGAAGAGGAAGGTTGCCAGCTCTATACTACATCGGGTCTGGGCGGTACCGTTCCAATCCGTATCGGGGCTACGGCAGAAATCGTGGTCATCACACTGAAGAGGAAATGAGGAGTGTTGAATGTTGAGTGTTGAATGTTGAATGTTAAATTATTCATTCTAAATTAATTCTTAATTAGAAAATGAAGTACTTATATCGTCTGTATCAGCTTGTAATATGCTTGCCTATCCTTTTGGTGGCTAGCATTTTAACCAGTCTGTCTACCGTTTTGGGATGCATGCTGGGTAATGGTCATTTCTGGGGCTATTATCCCGGCAAGTATTGGTCCATGCTTTGGATCCGCATCCTCCTTCTGCCTGTAAAGGTGGAGGGACGTGAGCATCTCAAGAAGAACCAGAGTTATGTATTCGTGGCCAATCATCAGGGTGCTTTCGATATCTTCCTGATTTACGGCTTCCTGGGCAGAAACTTCAAGTGGATGATGAAGAAGGGCTTGCGCAAAGTGCCTCTCATCGGTATTGCCTGTGAGTATGCGCATCACATCTTTGTAGACAAGAGCGGACCTTCGAAGATCCGCGCTTCTTATGACCGTGCTCGCGAGGTGCTCAAAGAGGGTATGTCGCTGGTGGTATTCCCTGAAGGTGCCCGCACATTTACAGGTCACATGGGCGTGTTCCGCCGCGGTGCTTTCATGCTTGCCGATGAACTGCAGTTGCCGGTATGTCCGCTTACCATCAATGGCAGTTTCGATGTGAAGCCTCGCATGAAGGACATCTACTGGGCTTTCTGGCATCCTCTGAAGCTCACTATTCATGAGCCTATTGAGCCGATTGGCAAGGGAGCTGACAATATCAAGAACCAGATGAATAAGAGCTATGAGGCGATTATGAACGGACTTGACAAGAAATATCAGGGCTTTGTAGAGAATCCGGACCAATAATTTCGGTTTTTCGCTTGTTATTTCAAAAATAAGTTGTAATTTTGCATCTGTATTACATTATTTAGTATCAGAATCATTAAAATTAGAAGAAGTTATGAGTGATAGCATAGTAATCATTCCTACATATAATGAGAAGGAAAACATCGAGAAAATCATCCGTGCTGTCTTCTGTCTCGAAAAGCAGTTTGATATCCTCGTTATCGATGACGGAAGTCCTGACGGTACTGCTGCCATCGTCAAGGGCTTGATGGCTAAAGAGTTTGCCGGTCGTCTGCATATTCTGGAGCGTTCTGGTAAGCTCGGTTTGGGTACTGCCTATATCATGGGCTTCAAATGGTCATTGAAGCAGGGCTATGACTTCATCTTTGAGATGGATGCCGATTTCAGCCATGATCCTAATGATTTGCCACGTCTCTATGCGGCAACTCACGATGAGGGCTATGATGTGGCTGTAGGTTCAAGATATATTTCGGGTGTGAATGTGGTCAACTGGCCTATCGGACGTGTATTGATGAGCTATTTCGCTTCTAAATACGTGCGTATCGTAACCGGTTTCAAGGTGCATGATACTACAGCCGGATTCGTCTGCTATCGCCGTAAGGTGTTGGAAACCATTGATTTGGATGCAATCCGCTTTAAGGGCTATGCTTTCCAGATAGAGATGAAGTACACCGCTCATCGCATTGGTTTCAAAATCAAGGAGGTGCCTGTCATCTTTGTCAACCGTCGTGAAGGTGTGAGCAAGATGAATGGTGGCATCTTCGGTGAGGCTTTCTTTGGTGTGATGCGACTGCGCCTGGATGGCTGGTTCAAGAAATATCCGAAGAAAGATTAATAATCAGTAATCACTAATCAGTACTTGGATGGAAATCCAAAAGATAGAAAAAACATACGGGCGTTCGCCACAGGCGGATGCCCTCTTTGATTTGATGGGGAAGAAGTCGGTTCATTCCATTTTTCTCCAGGGCTTGCTGTGCTCTTCGGCTCCGATGTTCTTTGCTTCTCTGCAGGGAAAGATGAGACGTTCGGTGCTCTTCGTACTGGATGATGCCGATGAAGCAGGCTATTTTTATCACGATCTTACTCAGATGATTGGGCAGGAGAAGGTCTTCTTCTTCCCTTCCAGTTATCGGCGTGCCGTGAAATACGGGCAGCGTGATGCTGCAAATGAAATCCTGCGTACCGAGGTACTGGCGCGCCTCTCTTCGGGAGGGCATTTCTTGATTGTCACTTATCCCGATGCACTGGCAGAACTCGTTGTGGCTAAGCAGAATCTGGATGAACGGATTCTGAAACTGGCTGTAGGCCAGCAGATTGCTCAGACCGATGTGGTTCATACCCTGCGCGATTTCGAACTCAAAGAAACCGATTATGTCTATGAACCGGGCCAGTTTGCCGTGCGTGGAAGCATCCTCGATGTCTATTCCTACAGCTGCGAATATCCGTTCCGTATCGACTTCTTCGGCGATGAAATTGACACCATCCGTACCTTTGATGTAGAGACCCAGCTCTCGCAGGTGAAGCGCACAGAGATAGAAATCGTGCCCGAACTCGCCCATATCGAGAGCAACAAACAGTGTTTCCTCAATTTTCTCTCTGAAAGTACGCCAGTCGTAGCGAAAAACCTCTCTTTCGTTTGCGACCGCATCGGTCAGATTTATACCGAAGGCTTCTCTTCGCAGAGCCTTACCGAGCAGCTGGAGGGAGCCACTGAGGTGGAGGCAGAGCGCATCAGACATGAGATGAAGACCGAGCTTAATCTCGTTTCTCAGCTCGATTTCAAAAAGGCTGTAGCGGCTCATCTCCGCATCGAGTTCGGTAAGGTTGCTCCGTCAGAGAGTTTGGCAGTGATACCTTTCAATATTACTCCACAGCCTCTTTTCCATAAGAATTTCGATTTGCTTTGCCAGACTCTGGAGGATTTCCAGCTCCAGGGTTACACCTTATATATATTGGCAGATAGCCAGAAGCAGCAACAGCGCCTGAAGGATATCTTTGAAAGCGAAGAACTGAAGCGTTACGCCATCCGTTTTACGCCGGTAGACAAGACGCTTCATGAAGGCTTTACTGATCACGACAAGAAGTGCTGTTTCTTTACCGATCATCAGATTTTCGACCGTTTCCACAAGTATAACCTGCGCTCAGATAAGGCGAGAACCGGCAAGATGACACTCACCATGAAGGAACTGCAGGAGATGGAAGTGGGCGATTTTATCGTGCATGTAGACTTCGGTATCGGTAAATTTGGCGGTCTGGTAAGGGTTCCTGCGGGCAACAGCTATCAGGAAATGATCCGCATCGTCTATACGAACAATGACAAGGTGGATGTTTCTATCCACTCGCTTTATAAAATCAGCAAATACCGCCGCAGCGATACCGGTACTCCGCCTCGCCTGTCTACACTGGGCACAGGAGCCTGGGATAAGCTCAAGGACAAGGCTAAGAAGCGAATCAAAGACATTGCGCGCGATCTCATCAAACTCTATGCCCAGCGCCGACGCGAGAAGGGATTCGCCTTCAGTGCCGACAATTATCTGCAGCATACGCTGGAGGCTTCCTTCCTCTATGAAGATACGCCAGACCAGAATAAGGCTACCCAGGAGGTAAAGAAGGATATGGAGAGTGGCAGACCGATGGACCGTCTGGTTTGTGGCGATGTGGGCTTCGGTAAGACTGAAGTTGCCATCCGTGCAGCCTTCAAGGCGGCGTGCGACAGCAAGCAGGTTGCGGTGCTGGTGCCAACTACCGTTCTGGCTTTCCAGCACTATCAGACCTTCAAGAAACGTCTGGAAGGCATGCCTGTAAGGGTAGATTACCTCAGCAGGGCACGCACGGCAAAGGAAACCAGAGAGGTGCTTGACGACCTGAAAGAGGGTAAGATAGACATCCTGATAGGTACACATAAGTTGATATCCAAGACCGTGAAATGGCATGACCTGGGACTGCTCATCATCGATGAAGAGCAGAAGTTCGGTGTGTCTACCAAAGAAAAACTCCGTCAGCTCAAGGTGAATGTCGATACACTTACGATGAGTGCCACTCCGATTCCGCGTACCCTCCAGTTCTCTCTGATGGGCGCCCGGGATATGAGCATCATGCGCACTCCGCCACCTAACCGATATCCGATTCATACCGAACTGGTGACGTTTAGTAGTGAGGTCATCTGCGATGCCATCAACTTCGAGATGAGCCGAAACGGACAGGTTTATTTCGTATGCGACAGAATATCCAAGCTTCCGGAGCTCAAGATGCTCATCGAGAAGCATATTCCTGACTGTAGGGTAGCAATCGGTCACGGACAGATGAAGCCTGAGGATTTGGAGAAAATCATCATGGGCTTTATCAATTATGATTATGATGTACTGCTTTCTACCACCATCGTAGAGAACGGCATCGATATTTCCAATGCCAATACGATTATCGTGAGCGATGCTCATCACTTCGGATTGAGTGACCTGCATCAGATGCGTGGACGCGTAGGAAGAAGCAACAAGAAGGCTTTCTGCTATCTGATGGCGCCACCTAAGAGTGTACTTACTCCTGAGGCGCGTCGCCGTCTGGAGGCGCTGGAGACGTTCAGTGAACTGGGTAGCGGCTTCAATCTCGCCATGCAGGACCTGGATATCCGCGGTGCGGGTAATCTGCTGGGTTCTGAGCAGAGCGGTTTTATGGAAGATCTCGGTTATGAAACCTACCAGAAGATTCTCTCTCAGGCTGTAACGGAGTTGAAGAACGAGGAGTTCTGTGACCTTTATCAGGAGAAGATGGATGAAGGCGCCCAGCTTACGGGTGATGATTTCGTTGACGATTGTGGCATCGAGAGCGATTTGGAGATGTATTTCCCTCAGACTTATGTGCCGGGCGACAGCGAGCGTATGCTTCTTTATCGTGAACTGGACCGTCTGGAGAGTGATGAGGAGGTAGAGGCCTACCGCAAGCGTATGATAGACCGTTTCGGTCCTGTGCCTCACGAGGCAGACGAACTGATGCATGTAGTAGGTCTGCGTAGGGTAGGCAAGAAACTGGGCTGTGAGAAGATTATTCTCAAGCAGGGCTATATGCAGATGCAGTTTGTGAGCAATGTAAACAGTCCGTTCTACAGAAGTCAGATGTTTAACCGCATTCTCGCTTACGTCACCAGTCATATTCAGGACTGTGTTCTGAAGGAAAAATTCAACAAGCGAATGCTTCGCATCAATGATGTGAAGACTGTAGGTCAGGCTGTAAACCTGCTGAATCAGATATCGCAGATTGATTTAGGTAATAAAACAGACGACTGATTTATACTGAAAGAAAATAAATTAGACCACGAACGTGTTGATGTCTTTCAGTTGTTTAGTGCATAAAAAAACATTGGAATTTCAATACCCCTATTGAACTCCAATGTTTTATTTTTTTGTATAAGTAAAAGATGATGATAAGCGTTTCACAACGCAGTTGAATTTTTTCTGCTGCAAAGATACAATTTTCTGTTATAATAATAGGGGTAATATTTGATTTTTTAGGGGTAATATTTGATTAAAGTTACAAAAAGTATGCTAAAAGATATCCCTTTATACCAAATAATACATGTAGAAAGAACCTTTTAGTTGGACTAAAATAAAAAAATAGTGGAAAAACAGATAAAAAAGTTTTTTATTTCATTTTTTATTTGTACCTTTGTTCAGGCATACAACAATTTTAAACATATATATAGACATGAGACAGAAAAAGTACATCTTAAGCGAGCAGGAACTTCCTACTCAGTGGTACAACATTCAGGCAGAAATGCCTAACAAGCCTTTGCCACCGTTGAACCCTCAGACTCATCAACCAATGAATGCTGATGACTTGTCACACGTATTTAATAAGGAGTGCTCAAAGCAGGAACTTGATACAGAGCATGTCTGGATTGACATTCCGGAAGATGTATTGGAGAAGTACACCTTCTACCGTTCAACACCTCTTGTACGTGCTTACGCCCTTGAGGAGGCACTTGGTACACCAGCGCATATCTACTTCAAGAATGAGAGTACCAACCCGTTAGGTTCTCATAAAATCAATTCAGCCATTCCTCAGTGCTACTACTGTAAGCAGGAGGGTGATACCAACGTCACTACAGAGACAGGTGCAGGTCAGTGGGGTGCAGCCCTTTCTTATGCAGCTAAGCTCTACGGCTTGGAGGCTGCGGTATATCAGGTAAAGATTACCATGCAGCAGAAACCATACCGTTCCAGCATCATGCGTACGTTTGGAGCCACTGTAGAGGGTTCTCCTTCCATGAGTACACGTGCGGGTAAGAACATTATCACACGCGATCCTCATCATCCTGGTTCGCTCGGTACAGCCATCAGTGAGGCTGTTGAGCTGGCTACAACCACACCGGGCTGTAAGTATACGCTGGGTTCTGTGCTCAATCATGTGGCACTTCACCAGACCATTATCGGTCTTGAGGCAGAGAAGCAGATGGAGATGGCAGGTGAGTATCCTGATCAGGTGATTGCTTGTTTCGGTGGTGGTAGTAACTTCGGTGGTATTGCCTTCCCATTCCTCCGTCACAACTTCACAGGCGAGCGTCATACTGAGTTTATTGCTGCTGAGCCTGAGAGCTGTCCTAAGCTGACCCGCGGTAAGTTTGAGTATGATTTCGGTGATGAAGCAGGTTATACTCCATTGCTGCCAATGTTTACTCTGGGTCATGATTTCAAGCCAGCCAACATTCATGCTGGTGGTCTCCGTTATCATGGTGCGGGTATGATTATCTCCCAGCTCCTGAAGGATGGTTATCTGCATGGTGTAGATATCCCTCAGTTGGAGTCATTCAAGGCGGGTATGCTCTTCGCACAGACCGAGGGTATTATTCCTGCTCCAGAGAGCTGTCATGCGATTGCAGCCACTATTCGTGAGGCTCTGAAGGCTAAGGAAGAGGGCAAGGAGAAGGTTATCCTGTTCTGTCTCTCTGGTCATGGACTTATCGATATGCCGTCTTACGATAGCTATATCAATGGCGATTTGCACAATTATTCTGTAAGTGATGAAGAAATCCAGCAGTTCCTCAAGGATGTGCCAAAGGTTGAGTAATAGTTAATAGTTTATAGTTAATAGTTTATAGCAAACAGTTTATAGCAAACAGTTTATAGTTAACAGTTAATAGTTTATAGCAAACAGTTGACAATTATTCTTTGGGATATATTGAAATAACAATATTACATGATAAAAGAAGCCAGGCTGCGAAAAGCAACCTGGCTTTTATTTTTAGAAATTCTATTCTCTTTTATTTTAGAATAAGAAATTCTATTCTCTGTTCAGGACTTCTATCTTTTTATTAGAAGTTCAACCACTCTTCAATCGCCTTAGCGATGACATCGAAGTTTGTGGTAGGCTCGAAACGGGCTACAACCTGACCCTTCTTGTTAACGAGGAACTTGGTGAAGTTCCACTTGATATCAGCACTCTCCTTGTAGTTAGGATCAGCCTCACTCAACATCTTGTCGAGAACAGGGTAGAGAGGATGACTCTCGTCCCAACCAGCGAAACCCTTACATTCTTTCAGGAATTTGAAAAGAGGGGCAGCATCATCTCCATTCACCTTGATCTTCTTGTAGCGCTGGAACTCTGTGCCGTATGTAAGCTTGCAGAACTGATGAATGCTTTCATCTGTACCAGGAGCCTGCTGGCCAAACTGGTTGCAAGGAAAATCAAGAATTTCGAAACCCTGAGCATGATAGGTCTCATAAAGTTTCTCCAGTTCCTCATACTGAGGTGTGAAACCACACTTTGTGGCGGTGTTGACGATGAGCAGCACTTCGTTGGCATACTCCTTGAGGGAAACATCCTTTCCCTTTCTGTCTTTAACAGAAAATTCGTAAACAGTTCTCATTTTTTTTATCTTTATATGTATGTGTTATCTATATTTCCGATCTCAACTTATATGATCTAGAGTGCAAAGATACTACTTTTCTCTTAGAATACTTCAAGAGTTTTTTTAAAAATTCTAAAAATCGAACAAAATCATAGATGAAGGAATATGTGTAATATAATAATGTTGATAGATACTAAAACCAAAAAGTGCAGGATTTTCACAAACCCTGCACTCCTTTTCCTTTCCTCTTTTCCTCAAAAAAAACAAAGAAAAGAGGTTTACGATTAATCTATCATTTAACTTTTCTAAGAACTTGTTGCAAAGATACTACATTTTCCTGTAACACCAAACTTTTTCTCCGTTTTTTTTCAATAAAAAGGGAAAATTAATCAAATACCCCCCCCATTTTAATACTTTTTTGTACTATGCGGTTAAAAAATAAGGCAGAACGGCCCGTTTTTAGGGTTATTCTGCCTTTTTTTGTTTGGACGCTTTTGTGTTGTGTCCGATAACGATGAAGGTTGTGTCCGACAACAAACACTGTTCTAATCGTAATATGTATTATTTTTTTTAATAGTTGCGAGAGCCGCCATCAACCGGTATGAATATTGGCGCAATTTAATCGAGAGCCATCATTAGCTGGTACGTGAGCTACCCTTGCGTTCTGTTTCGGTATTCTGTAGGTACGATACCCGTTTCTTTCTTGAATACCTTCGAGAAATACTTAGGGTCTGTGAAACCTACTGCGAAGGCGATGCTGCTCAGTGTATCGTCTGTCTTGCGCAACATCTCGCATGCCTTCTTGATACGTATATGGCGAACGAAGTCTACCGGTGTCATTCCGGTCGTTGCTTTCACCTTATTATATAGTACGCTTCGGCTCATACCGATTTCGTTCGAGATATCATCTATCTTGAGTTCCGGATTGCCTGCATTGGCAACAATAAACCTGAAGACACGCATCATGGTTCTGTCCTGAATCTGTGCCGCCATAAATGCCAGTTCGCTGTTTGGGTCAACCGCTTCGTTTTCGGCATTTGTTTCTGCCTGGTCAAGAACAGGCTGAGGAGCAACTGTAGGCAGTATTCGCAAGGCTGCTATGGCATCTTTATCGCCAGCATCCTTCATCTTTCTGATGATATCCACCTGAATGTTGCGGCGCTGAGTGAGGATAGCCTCTATTCTGCTGAGCAGATAAGGGGTAGAGAATGGCTTGGTGATATAGGCGTCAACTCCTTCATCAAAACCTCGCTGCTGGTCTTCTACGCTTGCCTTGGCTGAGAGAATCATCACAGGGATGTTGTTGAGGGTGGTATCCTGCTTGATCTCATGAATCATCGACAAACCATCCATCACAGGCATGGTAACGTCCGTGAGGATAAAGTCTGGTATCTCCTTGCGGGCCATCACTAAACCAGCCTTTCCGTTCTCTGCAAGCAACACGTTATAGGTAGGCGAGAGAATGCTGTAGAGGAACTTGCGCAGGTCGGCATTGTCTTCTACTACCAGTACCGTCTGGTCTTTTTGTTCCGCTTCTTCCTGTGCAGTTTCCTGTTCCTTGCCCCTTTCTTCCAGGCGTTCAGCCTCTGCATCCTTTTCTTCTTTCTGTTTGTTGGCTTCTTCCAGATAGTCAGATGCATTGCGGTCGTCAATCTGGCCATTCGCTTCAGCTCTTTCTGTCAGGTCGTAATCTTCCGCGGTCAGACCGCTGTTCGTATGGAAGTCTGCCTTGTTGCCGTATCTCTGAACCTTGTCCAGCATTACCAGCATCTCGGTAGCATTGTCTACTACCATTCTCAGCAGTTCCTTGCCCTTTCGGGTGATACCCGGCTCGGTATCCAGAACGGTTTTTACCGGGGGGCCGATGAGCGTTAGAGGGGTTCTCAGACGGTTGGCAGCATCGTTGTAGAACTCGTTCTTCATCACGCTCATCTCATGGGTTACGTTCTCGCGCTGGCGCTGGTTGTAGGTATAGAAGATTGCGCCTACAATACCGATGAGCAGGAGCAGCATCAGAAACTTGCCCCAGATGCTTTCCCAGAAGGTTGGGCGCACTTCGATAGGCAGTTCTGCCACATACTTGCTCCATACACCATGCGAGTTGGTGGCTCTCACCTTGAGTACGTAATCGCCATGACTGATACGGTTGAAGCCGATGACATTGCTGCTTCCGTTCGATATCCACTCGCCTGGAGCTGTATAACCATCTATGCGATAGAGATATCTGGTCTGATACTTGCGCTGATAGTCGAGTGATGCGAAGGTGATGGTTAGATTTCGTTTGTTGGCAGGAATCACTATTTTATCCTTGTGCAGGATAGGTTCTGACTCTTTCTCTCCGCTATAGTGGAGGGAACAGAAGATGACTTTAGGCTGATAGTTGCTCTTCTTCAGCGTAGCCGGATTAAAGGTAATCAGTCCCATAGGGCTACCTACCGATATGTTGTTGCTTGCCGGATCGTGGTAAGGGCGGCTTTGCGAGAACGACATGTTGAAGTCGAAGTCGTTAGGTCCGAACACGTTGCACTGGCCCGTTTTCGGGTTTACGCAGTCGATACTCGATTCTCTGATTACCCAGATTCTTCCCTGGTTGTCTTCTACCATGCCCTGTACGATGCCTTCGTTAACATCGATGGCATGGAAGTATTTCATCTTCAGGTTGTCTTGCAGGAGCGATTTGCTCACAATCTCTTCCATCATACCGCCCTGTTGCGAGATATACATCTTGCCGCTGGTATGCTCCATGATGCTGTTTACATCGTTTGCAGCCAGACTTGTTGTATCGTTCGGTATGTAATAGGTCTTGTAATAATTAATCTTCCTTGCGTTTGTAAAGGCATCACTGAAGGTGATGAGACCATCTGTAGTACCTACGAGAATGGTTCCCGAAGTGGTGCAGCAGATGCGGCGTACGCGGTCGTAGTGCAGCTTCTCCCATGGCAGTCCGTTCCGCTTGCTGGTGAAGCTGATACTGCCGTCTGCCGCCTCATTTACCAGGGCAATACCGCCACCATAGGTACCTATCCAGATGCGTCCGGTGCGGTCGGCTACGATGTCAAATACCTTGTCGAATGGCAGTGAAGCGGGGTTGTTTGCATCGTAGGTAAAGTGTCTTACCTGCATTTTGTCTATCAGATATACACCGTTTCCGTTGGTTCCTATCCATGTTCTTCCCTTGATATCGAAGTGGATGGCGAAGATGCCCTTCTCGGCGAAGTTTACCTGCTGTGGCACAATCTGTCCGCTTGGCGAAAGGTATCCGATACGCTGGTAGGTGGCGTTGAGTACCTGGATTACTCCATTGTGATAGCCTGCCCAGATATGTCCGTCTGGCGATGCATTCACCGAGAACACTTCGTCTTCGCCCACATCCAGCTTGTTGATAATGTAAGAGTGATATTTGAAGACTACCTGTGTCAGGTCGTGAGAGCCTGTCAGCCAGAGGATTCCCTGGTCTGAGAGTACATATTTCGTAATCTTCGGTATGCGGTAGTTGCCCGATGAATTGCTTCTCAGCAGATAAGGCACCAGTTTTCCTGCCTTGCGGTCGAAATAACTGAAGGTTCCTCCTCTTGGCACTACCCAGAGGGTTTTGTGTTCATCTTGTGTGATGAAATTGCTTTCGCAGGTTGTGCGGTCCATCGGGTCGTCCTGGTCGGCAAAGAGCCACTGTGTCTGTCCGGTCTTCGGGTTGACGAGGGTTACTCCCATGCCGTCAGTGAATGCCCATACCATGCCGAAATCATCGGTATAAATCTTCTTTACCTCTGCCAGAGGCTGACTCGGGCTCTGTACGTTGATGACATCAAACTTGAAGGTGCGCGGGTTGTAGATGACTACACCCAGGTTGGTTGCTATCAGGAGCTGGTAACCTGTATTTTTCAGTTGGTTGATACGGGTTACGCCTTCTGGCATTGGTATCATGGTGAGTCGGTTCTGCAGGTCATATTTTGCCAGTTTACCATCTTCAGTTGCCAGGAACTCATCTTCTCCCACCCCTCTGAGCCATTTGAAAGGCAGTTTGCTTGGAAATTTCGAGTTGTATATGTATGCGCCTTTGTCTGTAAGCACCCATTCTCTTCCGTGTATATCTCGATGGATGTACCATACATTTCCGCTTCTGAGTCCCTTTTCTCCTACTTTGATGAGTTCTATATTCCGTTCATCAAAGGTTCTGCCTGTTGATCGGATGATATATTTTCCATCTTCTGAAGTAAACCATGTAGCTCCATTTTTCATTGGGTATATCTGGCTCACGCGCAGGTCGATGTTGAACAGTTCGTTGAATTTCTGTCCTACAGCAAAGAACTGGCAGAAGTGGGTATCGTATACGTAGAGCTGGTGGTCGTATGTGATACACCATACGCTGTTGTTATAGGATGGTTCTATTTTCAGTATACGATTGGTTGACAGGACATCAATATCATCGGGGTTGTCTCTGAAAGTATGAAACTCGTAGCCGTCATAGAGCGACAGTCCGTTCCATGTACTGAACCACATGAGGTTGTCTTTACCTTGTTTGAGGTCTGAGATGGTATTGGCAGCGAGTCCGTCTTTGATAGAGAATTTTCTCACATCGCAGTAGGGTACAGCTGCTGTCATGATGGTAGAGAGCAGTCCTAATAAGGTGATATATAATTTTCTTTTCATCATTTTTTATTCGTATACGTTTATTAATCGCAACAAAGGTAGTGAAAATAAATGAGATATCGTAGTTTTAGGTGTATTTTTTTATGTTATTGCATTAAATTATTCCACTTTTCATGTTATAGGGGTAATATTTGGTTGATTTGCTGTATGTTATGCCTAACAAAAAAACTCCCCCGATAAATGAATATCGGAGGAGCAGTAGGGATATGTTGTTTTGAATTTGATTACTTCTGAATCATCTTCTTTCCGTTCTTGATGACTACACCCTTGTAAGCCTTGGTTACCTTCTGGCCTGCGAGGTTGTAAACAGGAGCGTTCTTTGCAGCTTCATCTGTTGTAATGTTAGTGATGCCGGTAGGTTCAAACTTTTCTACAGCCTTGATAGGGAGAACTTCAGGGATGTTTCTGAATATTACACCGAAAATACCAGTTAAGGTATATTTCTCTCCTTCTGTTAAATTTGAAACACCACCAATACCGCTAAACTTATCGTAAATCATAATCTTGTTTTCACCATCATTAGCATAGTAGTTGAATTTACCTGCAGTATACTCTTCTTTGCTGAATGTGAACTCCTTAATCTTGATAAGGTCGTTGGTGTATTTGCCATCAAGGATGTCCTTTACAGTTGCAATAACAGGTTCAGCAGCTTCGTTGCTCTCTGTGATTTTGAGATTTTCGCCGTTTGTTTCCTTGCTTGCTGACAGATAAGGAATTCCTGCGTCATAAGCCAAATTTACCTTAACAGTACCGCTAATGATGCTGTTTACAGGCATATCGATTCCTAAAGTTCTCATTTCGATAGCAGTGTCACCTTCACGTACGTAAGTATTTACGGTTCCCTTGTAGCTGTTTACGTATAATACCTTTGCGTTTGTGAGTTTGAGGTTGATGTAATCCTTAGCTTCTTTATTGTTAGCCAAGAGTTCCTTTACACTTGCTGCATCGGTGTACTCTATCTTGGTACCAGCGAGCGTAACTTTGATAGACTTGATTTGGGTGTTGCCAGCAATTGTATATACAACTTTGTTTGCATCACCAGTCCAAGAACCTTTATTATTAGTACCTACGTCAGCTTTGTTATTATCATTCCATTTTTTATTAATAATGTCGATAGAAGCAATCTTCTTGTCAGTAGGTGCTTGAATCGTAAGCGTTCCACTGTACATTCTGAGACGTGGTGAACTACTCCAGATTCGGTTTTCATTCGAACCAGAAGTTTTTGCAGAAACTGTTACAGAAATACCGTTAGTTGTACATGTCATGGCTTTGGTGATATCTCCATCTTTAGAATCTGAAGAAGATGTACCTGTCAGTTCTGGGAAGAGTGTTTTGTAATCATTGTCAAAGTCAAAAGTTACTTCCTGTGCAAACGTAACGCTAGCTACGAACGCCAGAACCAATGATAATGAATAGCGTAAAAATTTGTTCATAACTTAATAATTTTAAAGGTTTAACGTATAATTAATAAACTGTTGAAACTCATTTTTTTGAGCGAATTCTTAGAATTTGCTTTGTGCTAAAAGCATGTTCTTTGAATAATTACTTATTTATGATGCAAAGATACGAAAAATATCGATACAATGTGTTAAGAAGGTGTTAAATCTTTGATACAGAGAAAGAAATATCATCAAAACCGAAAGAAACACCATCAAAAAAGGCGGTTGTTTTTGAAAGAATAGGGATTTCCCCCTCAGTTTGTATCCTTTTCCCCTTTGATGCAGACGAAAAATCCACTACCTTTGCATCGAGTTCAAGAAAGAATGCTGTTCTTCGAGAGCTCAATAATTAGAAGATATAAGAATATAAATAACTTAACTGATAAATTGATATGAAAAAGTTTACTACTCTTCTCACAATGGCTTTCATAGCTTTGATGAGTATCTCATTCACCTCATGTGATGATGATTATTGGCATGATGATTATTACTGGTATGATGACTATATTCATGGTGGCTGGGGATGGAACCAGGGCGACTGGAACAATGGTTCTAACGGCTCTCAGGATGATTACCTGCTGTCGGAGGCTCAGACTCTTACAGGTGACTGGAGAGGCTCTGTGATGCTCTCTGAACTTGCTGAGGACGGCCAGTCTCGCAATAACTACAGTTTCAATGCCGAGATGACGTTCTATCAGGCGGGTGATAAGGTTAACTCGCTCAGTGGTAATGGTGTAGAAGTGGATTATGCCGATGATGGAAGCAATGAAAGCCAGACTCTGAAGTTTACCTGGTACATCGATAAGAATGGTGATATTTATATCCGTTATAATGATTCTGGTGCTACCTATGTGATGGATGCAGGTGCTAAGCAGTATGGTTTCTATCTGGGTGATGAAAAGGGCCGTGATGTGTTCTATGGTTATATGATAGGAACAGGCAAGGCTAAGGGCGATGTGATGCAAATCGATTTGGAGCGTTACGATCCGAGTGGAGCCCGTAAGAAGACCCGTTCAGCTTCGAGCGATTCCGTAGCTCCTAACTTCGGTAAGGCTACCGGCAGGGTATTCATGCCACATGCTATCAAGAAGTTGCCAAGAAGATGATGATATAAACCAAGAAATCCGCTCTCTCATTGATTTGAGAGAGCGGATTCTTTGTTTGTATATAGCCTGATTTATTTAAAGCCCCAAAGTTTCTTGAGAGCTTCTGCATCTACGTTTTCCACTTCCTTCTCTATTTCATCAGGGAGATTACAGAAGAAGTCGATGCCGGTTTTGTCTTCCAGCGTCTTGATGTTTACGACATAGTTGCCGAGCTTATCGTTCTTTTCGAATGCCTTGTTCTCGTGAGGGAACCAGTAGCCGAAGGCGCTGTAGGTATACTGGTTGGTGATCTTGTTTAGCTCCTTTTTCAAAACAGCTACAAAGAAATACTTTGGTATTGGGATATAGCCTGGTTTCTGGGTTTCGCTAGAAGCACCATTCTTCTTCCAACCCAGGAGATTACTCTCGCTGCCTACCGGGTCAATAGTTCCACCCTTTACGATAAACAGGGTATCAGAATCAATCTTTGGAGCCTTGGTACGAAGATCTTCCTCCATTTTATACCATGTTCCACGCTGGTTGAAATTGGAATATTGTGGCTGCATGTTGGTCATGAAGAATGTCTGTTTCTGCTGTGTCAGATTGAGTTTGCGGTCTGCAGAAGGGCAGATATGACCATGGTCAAAGCCTTGGGTTGTAGGAGTAGGGTCTTCTGTGAAATCTGTGATTCCCCACTGTTCTTGCAGATCTGTATCCCATGGATACTGGCGTTCTACTCTTGTATCGGCTTTCCATCTATCTACATTTTGTGCCGTGTTTCCTGTATGGAAAGTATAGCAGCTCCATCTCTGGCTCTTCGTGTTATCGTCCCATTCTGTAGAATAGTTCAACATACCAGTTGTATTATCCATGTGAACGATGGCATAGCTGCTGCCATTGTTCTTGAGTTTTGGAAATTCCAAACCTCCGATAGCGTTTCTTACCACTTGTGGCATGTTGGCAGTAGCCACATTCTTGTTTGTATTGTTCTTGTCGGTTGATTCACCGCCGGTATTACCACCCGTGCTTCCACCGCCGGTATTACCGCCTCCAGTGCTACCTCCAGTATTACCGCCACCGGTAGTACCACCGTTTTCAGGAAAATAGAACTGCAGGGTATCGTCAGTGCCGCAGGCAGAGAACGTCATCGCAGCAAGGAGTGCGAAGATAAAAAACTTAGTATGCTTCATAATTCTCGATAATGTTTTGAAGTTAAAGATTAAGTGCTTTCTATATAATAATGTATGTAGAAATCGATTGCATGAGGATAGAATAGAGAAAAAAAGTGCATTCCTACGTATATGCAACTACGCTGGAATGCACTCAGTATCTTTGCGATAATAAATATATCCTTATAAAAAAGGTATATTATTACTTCTTCAATTTGCCGTAACGGTTCATGAAGCGGTCTACGCGACCCGCTGTATCAACGAGCTTGCTCTTACCTGTGTAGAATGGGTGAGAAGTGCTAGAGATTTCAATCTTAACAACTGGATAAGTCTCGCCTTCGAACTCAACAGTGTCGTTAGTCTTGCATGTAGACTGAGAGAGGAACATATCGCCGTTAGACATATCCTTGAATACTACAGGACGATAATTCTCTGGATGAATACCTTTTTTCATTTTTCTTTTTTATTTTTATTGGGTTATTAAAATTAGACGTCATGGGGATGCTTGTTGCATCATTTCGTGTCCCTTATCGGGGCATGCCCATTATAGCCTGTTATCAATTTCAGGCTGCAAAGTTACGCTTTTTTCCTGAAACCACCAAATATTTCTTCTTCTTTTTAAGAAATATTTGAGAATTAGGTGGTTGAACCCTTGTTTGGCTACTGTTTAGAGCTGTTTTAAATCAAAGTAAAGCAGTCGGGTATCTGCGCCTTCATCTTCTTTCGACAAAGGCATGAAGCCTTGGTTGTAGTAGAAGGGTAATGCGCTGGCATAAGCGTCTACTGTAACAAATCTGCAACCAGCTTTGTTGTCTTGTTGGTATGAGGCAATAATCATGTTGATGATCATGGAACCGATTCCTTCTCCTCGATAGTTGAGACTTGTTGCCAAGCGGCAGATTTTGATGGCAGGGTAACTTTTAAACATTTTCCCTTGTGCAAAAAACTTCTTTCTAAATCGATTGTATGAAGAGTTGCTTGGAAAATCGGTTAATGAAATCCTATCATGGGCAAGACTGAAGTAACCAATGACTTCTCCTGTAGTTTTATCTTCTAGAATGTAGCTTGTGGAGAGTCGTGATTTATAATACAAGGGTGCGTCATTTTTGATGAAGTCGTTCAAGTCCTCATCTCCGCAATCAAAACACTTGATGTCTTCATGCTCATCAAGTCTTCTGTATATGATGTTGTTTTTGTCTAATGCCATTTTTTAGAAACTGCAATTTACGCCTTTACCACGAAGAAATTCGTAGTCGCGCATGATTTGTTCTTTTCTTTCTTGAGAAACTGGGGTTGGATTAAGCATCCTCATTTCAAATTTACGAGCCTCTTCTCCATAGAGAATTGGAGTCTCTTTTATTGGTCTTGCCATATTTATTCCTCCTTAATATTATGATTTATATTTTTAATTTACTAATTAGAATCTTGTCATTTTAACTCAAATTCATTTCACGCAAAAACTCTTTCATCATTTTGATGAACTTTGGATCCATTTTTGTCTGCCCTGGATGAGCTTCCACCCATTCAGCTCTTTCTATGAATTTTCTTGCTTCCTCGCCGTGAAGCGTAGGAATGACTCTGATTGGTGTTGCCATAATTTTATCTGTTTATGAGTTTATTTTATAATTCTGCTGCAAAGATAAGAAAGTTTTCTGAAACATGCAAGGAAAGGGGGATAAATCTTTGATATTTAACAATATGGATAAGAAAAAGAAATCCCCATCGCCTCTGTTTGCGTAGAGGACGATGGGGATCAGTATTTTTTTTCTAATACATAATATCTACTTAGGGAATTACTTGATAATCGCTGTGCTGCCCAGTGAGAATGTGAAGTCGTCGATGAGAACGGCTGCACCTGGCTTCTTGGCATTCATGATAACGATGCTGTAGGTGCCATCTTTCTCTATGGTTATTTCCTGCTCTACCAAAGTCCACTCAGTGTTGGTTACCTTCACATACTGCTTGGTATAATTGTAGTTCTGTGAATCTACGGTGCCATCATTAACGGCTACATAACCTGGGCATACGGATGCACCTGTGGCTGTGGCTGCCTTGGCGTAGAACTTGATAGTATATTTACCTGCCTTCAGACTCATCTCCTTGTAGCCGAGACGCTTGTTGGCGTTGCTAGTTCCAGCTACCTGCACTGAGTACTTGCCGCTGTGGGCATCCTCGCTCTTGGTGAGGCTTGCGTTGCCGGCAGAGTTGGTGTTCCAGTTGGTTGGCTTGCTGTCTGTCCAGTTCTCGAAGCCGCCATTCTCGCCTGTTGCTACCTCGCCTGGGTTTGGATCTGGTTTCGGAGTTACGGTGCCGCCGCCCTCACCGCTGGTCTTACCGTTCACGGAGATGAGCTTTCCACCCTGGTTGGTCTCTGGGGTGTTGCCCATGTAGTTGATGAGCTTAGCGCAAACCACGATCTCATCGCCTTCCTTCAGGGTCATATCGCCCTCCTTCCACTTCTCGCCACCGAAGTAGTAGATGCGGAAGATGTAGAACTGGGTGCTGTTGGCATCATCGGCAATATAGAATGATCCGTTGCCGTAGGTTGCAGAGAACTGATCCTTGATGCTCTGTACCTTACCCTTGATGTAGAACTCCTTGTCTGAAACCACGCCCGATGCCAGGGCTGCGGTGTACTTCTGCGCTGCCACGCTGTTGAATGGGTTGGCTTCTGAACCATCGCCCTTTGCCGTGCCTGTGATGTCGCCACTGCCTGAGCCATCGGCTGTCTTGCCGTTCAGGGAAACCAGATAGGTTTTGTTGGCTACGGTCTCTGGGGTGTTGCCCATGTAGTTCATCACCTTGGCGCAAACAACCACCTCGTCGCCTTCCTTGAGTTCAGGGTCGCTGGCGGTCCACTTCTTGTTGCCCAGATAGAGTGAGCGGAAGATGTAGAACTTCTCGCTGCTCTCGTCATCGGCGATGTAGAACGAACCGTTGCCGAAGCTGGTAGAGAACTGCTCCTTGATGCTCACTACCTTGCCCTTGATATAGACCTCCTTGTCAGACTCCACGCCTGCCTCCAGGGTCTTGCAATAGTTGATAGCTGCAATGCTGTTGAATGGGTCGGCAGCAGTACCTGTACCCTTTGGCTCGCCCTCTGTGGTGCCACCGGCATCAGGCTTGGTAGGCTGTGTGTAAGGTTCTGGCACATCCTCGCAGCTGCTGAATGTGAAGGCAGCCATAGCCGCCATCAAAACTGAAAATATATACTTTTTCATATTATTGTCTTTTTAAATGTTGTTACTATTTTGATAATCAGTAATTACTTGATAGAGATGAGATTGCCACCCTTAATCTCCTTGGTGCCGTTATAATCAAGCAGGGTGCCTGATACAACCACCTTCTTGCCTGGTACAAGGATACCCTTGGTTTCCTCTGTCCATTTTGCACCATCGATGTTGAAGCAACGGAACACCTCGAGGGTTTTGCCTTCTGTATCCTTACCGTCGTCAGAGATAACGAATGTACCATTACCATACTGGCCTGTATCTACATTTTTCACCTTTACGATGATACCGGTAGCATAAACCTTAGCATCGCCTGCTGTACCGGCATTGATCTTCTCCAGTGCCTGAGCCACAGTGTAAGGCTTCTCCAATGTACCTCCTGTTTCTGATGCCTTCAGGTCATCCGTGTTGCGAAGCACAATCTGCCAGGTGTTATTGTAACGGGTGAAGATACCGGTGATATCGAATACGCCCTGTGGAACCACCTCGTTGGCAAACTTAGAATAACCCGAGTTGCGCACTACCAGGTTGCTGCTGCTGATCTTCTTGCCCGTTTCGGCATCAATCAGTTCCAGACTCGTATTGGTATCATCTGGCGCCCATACGTTTGTACCGTTGGCAGAGGCAAACTTCACCTTCTTCAGGGTCATCAGCTTGCCCACGTTAGCATTCATATAGGCTGGATCAGTAAGTTTTGTCAGGTCAAACTCCTCTGGCACTACCGTGCTTGCATCAGCCTCGCCAGGGTTCAGAATCTTGAAGTGCTCGTTCCAGATGGCACGCTCTATCTTGCCCATACCCAGACTTCCATCTGAGAGCTTGGTATTCACACCGCCAATCTGAGGCAACTTCTTGTAACTTCCGATATAGAGACCCTTCAGGTTTACGAGAATCTCCTGACCAACAGGAAGATAACCCGACAGGCCACTTCCGTTGATGGCAATGATGATAGCGCCGGATGCATCCTGTACGCTCACCTGGTTGTAGATATTGCCACTGACATCATTGCCCGTCACTACCGCCTTGATCATCATGTCCTTCTCAATCAGCTTGTAGCCATTGTCACTGTTGATAATCGTAGCAAACTGGGTCTTCAAATCTGCTATGCTGATCACATTCTTCTCCCTCAGGCTGTTGTTGCCCCATGGAGATGCAGGCACCTTCTCGGTCAGGTCTGGGTCAGCATAACCGTCGCCCATACACGACCCCAGAGTCAGTGCCAGGAATGCCAATGCTATGAATTTTATCTTTTTCATTGTTCTTTCTTTTTATTGTTATAGAGAAACGGGATTGCTCCCTGTTCTTTATGTTAAAGAGAAACTGCTCTTTAGAATCTGTAAGATACCTGGAACATGCCGTTGGTACCCCAGGTGTAATACTTCTTAGGATTCTTAGAGAACTGGTAGAGGCGTGGATTCTTCACGTTGCCGTTAGCATCCAGTGTATAGCTTGAACGTGAGTTCTGCTCATATCCGCCTGTTACGATGGTCTGGTTGTTCAGCAGGTTGGTAATCATGAGGTTGAAGTTGAGTGAACCCTTCTTCAGTCTCACGCTCTTACCGATGCTCAGGTCAACCATCCATCCTCCGTGACCCTTCTCCTGGGCTACAGCATCCTCAGTCCAGCTCATACCGTCGAGAGTAGTAGGAGCGAAGATTTCTGGGAATGCCTTGTAGGCAGCCTGGCGGTTGGTCAGCACCTTCTCATATCTGTAGCTTGGAGAATAAGAGAGGTAGATGCGGTCGTAATAGTTGGCATTGAGGTTGACGAACCATCCGTTTACGTGGGCATCGAGACCGATGCTTCCCACTGTGAGCGGTGTGCCACTCTCGCGCATGTTCATCACGTAAGCCTTGTCCTGGTAAACCTCAGCACTCTTAGAGAGCATGTATACGGCGTTAACATTGTTGATGTTCTTCGCCTCGCTCATAGAGCCCAGGGTCTTCAGGTCGAGCCATGATGTAAGCTTGAACTTAGCGCCCACCTCTACACCATAGTATTCCTTCTTCAGTCCGGTCATGCTCACGTAGGTGAATGAGTTCTCATCATCGTTGTAGAAGTTCTGCCATTCGGTAACGTTCTCCAGTCGGCTGTAGTAACCGCTCACGTTGGCACTCAGCCATGCGTTGCGATACAGGTAGCTGAATTCAGAGCTGAAGATGCGCTCGTTCTTGAGGTTAGTCACGAAGTCGTTGCTGATTTCAGGCGAGATGAAGGCTGTGCTTGCCATCGGCGCACGCAGCTCGTATCCGGCTCCGATGCTGAAGGCATGACCTCTGCCCATATCCACGTTCAGGCTTCCCTTTACGCCACCGTCCAGGAAGTTGGCTGTGCCGCTCTTGCCCTGGCTGTTGTCCGGTGCCATACCGTTGCGCATGTAGCCGCGGCGGTTCATTCCGGTATATCCGATACGTCCGCTCAGCATCGCCTTCATGTTGTAGAATTCGGCTGTATAGGTGCTCCATGCGTTTGCCTTGTTCACGTCGATGCGATAGTCGTAACCGAACTTGTCGCCCTCGTAAACCAGCTTGCCTGTGTTGTTAGGACCGGCTGTGTTCAGGTCGTACTGCACACGTGGGTCGGTCTTAGGATAATCGCCCAGGGCATAGGTGTTGATGTTGTGGAAGATGGCACCGCCCAGCATGTCTTCCAGTGTCTGATAGTGCTGGTTGGTGCTCTTTCCGAGCATGATACCCGTAGCCAGGTTCGATTTCCTGGTCAGCTTGGTGTTCAGTACGGACGACAGACTCAGTGTCAGGTTGTCGTTGTGCTTAGCCTGAACATAGTAGAGCAGATCCTGTCCGTTCTTGGCTGCCTGCTGGTTGGCATAGTACAGTCGGTCCCAGTTAATCTGTCGGTTTGCCTTGCTTGCCTGCCAGTAGTTTACGGCGTTGTTCCAGTTTTCCCAGGTATACATGTTGTTGCCGTTCTTGTAGTCGCCCCATACATAGTAGTTGGCAGACGGCATGTTCTTCCAGTAGTCTGGCTGCGGATTCTCTGCGTTGTTGTAGTTGAGCTTGGTGCTCTTGTACATAGAGTATTTTCCGAACACCGATGTGGTGAGCTTCATCTGGTCGTTGATATCCCAGTCCCATGTAGCGATAGCCGAAGGGGCAAAGTCGTTCACTACGCGTGAGTTTCTCTTGTGTCCGTTCTGGTATCCCCAGTATGGGTTATACTGGTAGTCGTTTGCCAGCCAGTAAGCCTCGTCGGTAGATGCTCCCTGTGTGCTTCTTTCTGTCGGGTTACCCCATGTAGAGAAGCTCAGCGAGTGGCCGTTCATCCACTTCTTCTGTACGCCGAAGAAATAGGAGAGGGCGTTGTAGAAGGTTCCCTCTACGTATCCCCGGTTAGCCCAGCGGTAGGTGAGACCGGCTGTGATGGCCCATCCCTTCTCGTTGAATCCGCTGGAGTAGGAGTAGAGTCCGCGCAGGGTATAGTTGCGGTTGGCAACACCTACGCTGGCATACTGTCCTTCCTGCATGCTTCCGGCACGGAAATCATAGTTGTTGGAGCCTGCCATGCCGGTCATCGAATAGCCGTTGGCTTCGAAAGGCAGGGCGAAGTCTACGTTTCTGGAGAATCGGTTCAAACCGCCGATGTTGGAGAAACGGAACTGTCCGGTCTCCATATCGTTCATGGAAGCACCGTTGATATAGACATCGTTGTACTTCTGGTTGAAGGCACGGTAGCGGAAACGTGCTGGCGAGAACAGGTAACCTGCCTGGCTCGCGTATACGTTGCTGGTAGAATTGAGGATGGTGACATTGGATGACATGTCATCGTCCTCGCCCAACTGTGCCTCGGAGAAGGTGAAAGCATTCTCGTCGAGTCCCTGTGCTACGTTCTGGTCAGTCTTTTCGTTCTGAGCCATAGCCAATGAACACGAGAAGAGCGCTAACATAGCTAAGTTTACTTTCTTCTGCATAGTTTATATGTATTAAGTATTAATAAACCGGCAACAGCAGTCTCTTTGAGCAGTGATGATATATGTCCCGTTAGGTCTTGTTTAGGCGAAAGGGGACTTACCGTGGTCCCTGGTCTTGTGTCTTCTGTTCCGATTCAATGTGTTTAATGCTGCAAAGTAACAAAAAGTTTTTTGAAAAATGAATTTATTTATGTTAAAAATGCATGAAATCTGAAAAAATATTCGTTTTTATGGAGATATTTCCGGTTTTTTTAGGTATCTTTGCTGCCTGTTACCTCACCGCGTTAAGGTGAACATATATATTATAAGGTATACATTAATAATTAATATTAGTATGAGAAAACATTTGCTCTTGCTGGCTGCCCTCCTCATGATTGGGCTGGGCGCTACGGCACAGAAAAAGAAGTCGCAGACTTCCGGTAACAAGCAGTATCAGGTGTATGCTGTGGGTTTCTACAACCAGGAGAACCTCTTCGATACCTGCCATGATGCCGGTAAGGATGATTACGAGTATCTCCCTGCTAAGGGATGGAATGGTATGAAATATACCAATAAACTCAAGAATATGTCGCGTGCACTTGCCGACATGGGCACCGATGTGCTGCCTAACGTGGGCTGTGCCTTCATCGGATTGGCTGAGGTTGAGAATGCCAACGTGCTGAAAGATCTCACCGCGCAGCCGCCTCTCAAGGCTAGAAACATGCAGTTCTGCCATATCGAGGGTCCCGATAAGCGAGGCATCGATTGTGCGCTGCTCTATAATCCGGCACTCTTCACGGTGAAGAACACCCGATTGGTGCCTTACGTACAGGAACTTGCCAAGGATTCTGCCTACAAGACCCGTGGTTTCCTCACCGTTCGTGGTGAGCTGGCAGGCGAGGATGTGGCGGTTATCGTATGCCACTGGCCAAGCCGTTTCTCCGGTTCGTTCTATCGCGAGAGCGGAGCGCGCCAGACTAAGGCTGTGAAAGACAGTCTGCTCCGATTGAACCCGGCGATGAAGGTGTTCGTGATGGGTGATATGAACGATGATCCTACCAACGCCAGCATGCACAAGGTGCTGAAGGCGAAGGCTGAAATCAGCGAGGTGGGTGCCGATGATATGTACAATCCATGGTACAACATCCTGGCTAAGGAGGGCAAGGGAACCCTGTTCTACAGCGGTTCATGGAATCTCTTCGACCAGATTGTCATCACGCCTAATCTCCTGAACAAGGATAGTAAGAACAAGGACTACAGTTCTCTGAAGTTCTGGAAGAACCACATCTTCCGCCGCGATTACCTCATCCAGCAGGAGGGCCAGTACAAGGGTGCTCCTTTGCGTACCAAGGCAGGCGGCAGATGGCTCAACGGCTACAGCGATCACCTGCCGGTAGTGATGTACCTGGTGAAGGAAAAGAAGTAGAAATAGTTGATAGTTTATAGGGCACTTTAGATAGTTGATAGTTTATAGGGCTTTGTTGGGTCCTAAGATTTATAACTAAGCTAATCATAAAGTTCAAAGCTCAAAGTTCAAAGTTCAATGGTAGAGAATCATCCTTTTGAGCCGTGGCTGCCCGATAATGCGCGGCTGCTGATGCTCGGCACGTTTCCGCCTGCAGAGAAGCGGTGGTGCATGCCTTGGTATTATCCCAACTTCCAGAATGATATGTGGAGGATATTCGGGATTATCTACTTCCAGGATAAACTGCATTTCGTGGATGTAGAGAAGAAGACCTACCGCCTCGATGCCATCAGAGAGTTCCTGGGGGAGAAGGGCGTTGCCATCTATGATACCGCACAGCAGGTGATACGCACTAAGAATACGGCATCCGACAAGGACCTGCAGATTGTGCAGCCCGCCGATCTCGACGGCATGCTCCGTAAGCTGCCCCATTGCAGGGCGGTGCTCACAGCCGGTCAGCTTGCCACGAAGGTGTTCTCAGAACACTTCGGCATCAAGGAGAAGCCTGAGATGGGAGGCTACGCAGAATTCCAGTTCGAGGGTCGCAGGCTCCGTCTGTACCGCATGCCCTCCAGTTCCCGTGCCTATCCCATGGCAGTGGAGAAGAAGGCTGAATTCTACCGCAAGATGTTTGAAGAAATCTTATAGAAAGAAGAAAGAATATGAAAGATAAAGTGACCGTTATTGGCATTGCGGGAGGCACAGGCTCCGGCAAGACCACTGTGGTGAAGAAACTCGTAGAAGTACTGCCGCCTCATTATGTGGCTGTGGTACCACTCGATTCTTATTATAACGATACCTCGCAGATGACCGAGGAAGAACGTCATCAAATCAACTTCGACCACCCGTCGGCATTCGATTGGAAGCTTTTGCACCAGCAGCTTGCAGATTTGCGAGCAGGCAAGGCGATAGAGCAACCCACCTATAGTTATATCAAATGCAACCGTGAACCGGAAACGATTCACGTTGACCCCAAACCGGTTGTGATCATCGAAGGCATCATGACGCTGGTGGACAAGAAGTTGAGAGACCTGATGGACCTGAAGGTGTTCGTGGATACCGATGCTGATGAGCGTCTGATACGTAACATCCAGCGTGATACCATCGACAGGGGTCGTACCGTATCGATGGTGGTAGACCGATACCTGAAGGTCCTTAAACCGATGCACGAGCAGTTTATCGAACCCACCAAGCGCTATGCTGACATCATCATTCCGCAGGGTGGCGAAAACCTCAAGGGCATCGGTATCCTCTGCAAGTATGTAGAGGGATTGATAGAGAAATAAAAATATTTTTGGTTCAAGCATTGCATTTCTTTAATGCAATAACGTTTAATTGAGATAGGGCGGTCTTCTTCGTGAAAAGAGGTCCGCCTGCTTTGTTTTTATCCCAGTCTGGCTATTCAAGTAGTTCAGTTAGCTAACTCAAGTAGTTCTGTTAGCTAATTCAAGTGGTTCAGTTTGCTAACTCAAGTAGTTCTGTCAGCGAATTCAGCCGTCTCAGTTAGCTGATTCAGCCGTCTCAATAAGCCTACGGATACGTCTGCGCTAGCCGACGCAGTAATATCCGTACCCCGACGCAGTAATATCCGTACCCCGACGCAGTAATATCCGTACCCCGACGCAGTAATATCCGTATCCCGACGCAGTAATATCTGTAACCCGACGCAGTAATATCCGTACCGCGATGCAGTAATATCCGTACCCCGATGTAGTAATATCCGTGAGCCAACGCAGCACAACGTGTGGTCCGTTTTCGCCAGGTCCCATCATAACCATATTCTGCAAAGATCTTCTTGCTTTTTGCAAGAAGATAAGCTGAAAAACGTGATAGATGAATGCTATTAGTGATGGATAGCGTGATGGATATTGTAAACATTTTGTCCATCCATCACGCTTTCCTAAATAGATAATTCTCTTATTATCAGGTGATTAATATTTTGAGAAGAGAAAAAGTGAGGGATGTGAGGGATAAAAACTTTAAAGATTATTCCTCTTCTTCCTTCTCAAAAGCCTCTACGAATGGCTGGTGGAAACTCTGGAAGATGTTGAGATACTCGGCTCTCACCTCATCATCCTCTTCAAAAAGATTCAACTCACCACGCTTGTGAGCCTTCAGCATACCGCTGTAACGGCGAATCTTACGCTTGTAGTTCCTTGCCATCAACGCATCTGCCTGAACTGGATTCTGACTGACATACGAAAAGGCACAAAGCTGCTTCATGAACATGTCGAACATCGGATTGTCATGACTCCAGTCATCCTCACTCAGCCAGAACCACTGGAAATGATACTTCTGCTCCAATGCCATCAGATGCTGACCCAGCTCGTCGATCTCCATGCCCTTCTGCATCTGCTCCTCAGCAAACGCTACCAGAGAGGCGGCATCTACCGATAACTCAACCTCGTGAGACAGCGTGGTGCCCTCAATCTGAATGCGCCAACGGTGATTCCTGTTCTTGATGAGCGCAGAATTCGTGTTCATCAGCAACTCAGAAAGCTTGCCCTCGGTAGGAATCTGACCCACTACCGAAAGACGGTCGCGCTGGTTGCGAACCACCAGCTGATGGTCCTCATGGCGCAATACACACATGTAAACCAGTCTGTTGCTGTCGAGCTGCAGAGTGAAACGGTCGTTGTTGTCATCGCCCACAAATTCGTAGGTGTAGTCATCCACCCTGTCCTGAGGAATGCTCAGTTCGCCATGCACCTTGTTGCCCTCGGCATCGTAGAGCGAGAAACCGATGTACGGAATCTGAAGACGGAGAACAACCGGATTGCCCCCATCCTCTGGAATCAGGGTAACAGCCAGTCCGTCATCACCGAAATCATCCTTGCGGCATACGAATCCGTCATCCGTCTTCTCAGCCTTCTCCACCTTCACCTCGCCGTGGCGCCACCAGAAATCGAAGGTGATGGTCTGGTCGTCCTCAGCGGCTACATGGATGAAATCCTCGATGTCCTGACCCAGGTAAACCACCTTGGCAGGCTCAATCTCCTCATCATCATCGCCCAGCGCGCGCACCCACATCTCGCCCGGAATAGGATCATCTTCCCATTCGGCATCAGCAGGGGCTGCAGTAGACTTGAAAACGAGGAAAACCATTCTTTCTTCCTCCCTCGTGCCATCTTCGCGGCACGTGAAGCACTTCGCCTCCTTGGGGATGAAGAATGGGGTTAACAGGTACGGGTTTTTGCATAATGCGGTATACTCTACCTCGGTCCATACCGGGAGAGCGTGTGTATTTGTCTTGTCTGTCATATTCTCTTGTTGCATATAATTCTTGAGTTGGTCCTATTTCTGTTCATCATCCGGCGTGTGTGGCTGGACGATGGGGTGTTGATCCCAAAAAACGGGTGCAAAGGTAATGCAAAATCGAGACACTACAAAATATATCACCTATTTTTTTAATTATTTTACGATTCAATATTTGGCTCTTCCAAAAAATAGTTGTAGTTTTGCATTTGAAATAATGAACAGAAAGATGAAAGTCAAGACAATACTCACGCTGGCGCTGGCCGCCACAACCCTCGCAGCATGTCACAGGGGAAAGAAACCACCACGTATGGACAATTCGAAACTCGCCATCAGCCTCTCGAAACCGGCTAAGGGCGACAGGGCTATCTACGGACTTGCCTGCCTGGGCTGCTCGGATACAGCCTTGGTGCTGCTGCCCAACGGCGGAGGAGACCCCGTAAGATACAACATCCTGGATGCCACACGCAACCATCAGGTGTTCGGAGATGTAGAGGTAGGCGACTGGGTTTGCGTGATGCCATGCCAGGAGAAGGATGAGAAGAACCACGCCGATATGGTGATAGACCTGGACCAGCTGAAGGCCACCTGGACCTATCCGGTGATGCCGAAGCTGCGCGATGTATCGCATCTGAGCAAGCGCCAGCAGACGAGAATCCTTGCCAACATGCCCGACAGCATCGTAGATACCTATATGGTGCCGCGCCAGTATGGCTTCACCCTGAAGCGCATGAGCGAGGCGATGTCGGTAGGCAGGGTGATGATGAACAAGGATGTGGACGATGACAGTCCGGTAGAATATCCTGCCGTGCCTGAGTATACGGAATGGCATGCCTACAACGGCAAGCTGATTCTGGTGCAGGGCCGCCGCGAGCTGGAGGGCGTGGTAATAAACGAGAAGACGAAGCGCGATACCTTCACCTTTGTATATATGAAGGGCGACAGTCTGGCTCTCTCAGACCGTGAGGGCCGCATCCAGGGTTTCCACCGCTCGCTCGATGCGATGAAAGCCAACGCCAAGGCCCATGCCGCAGCCGAGAAGCTGAACAGCAAGATGAAGAAGGAAATATTGAAGTAAATTACATAATAAATATAAAAAAAGAGGCGAATAGGACGATTTCTCGATTTTTTTGTCTAATTTTGCACCTTGGAATTTAATTCATACATCGAATATAAAGAAAAAGAACAAGAATAATGAAGAAGAAAATTCAGTTCAGTCTCGTTTATCGAGACATGTGGCAGAGCTCTGGTAAGTTCCAGCCACGCAAGGATCAGTTGGCTAAAATTGCCCCAGTTATCATCGAAATGGGATGCTTTAGCCGTGTAGAGACTAACGGCGGTGCCTTCGAACAGGTTAACCTGCTGGCAGGTGAAAACCCTAACGATGCCGTACGCGCATTCTGCAAACCTTTCAACGAGGTGGGTATCAAGACTCACATGCTCGACCGCGGATTGAACGCTCTTCGTATGTATCCGGTGCCTGACGACGTGCGCGCCCTTATGTATAAGGTAAAGGCTAAGCAGGGTACCAACATCACACGTATCTTCGACGGACTGAACGATGTGCGCAACATCATTCCTTCTATCAAGTGGGCCAAGGAGGGCGGCATGACTCCACAGTGTGCACTCTGTATCACCAACTCTCCTGTTCATACCCTCGAATATTACATGAACATCGCCGACCAGCTCATCGCTGCCGGTGCAGAGGAAATCTGCTTGAAGGATATGGCAGGTATCGGCCAGCCAGCATTCCTCGGCAAGCTCACCAAGATGATCAAGGACAAGTATCCACAGATCATCATCCAGTATCATGGCCATTCAGGTCCTGGTCTCTCTATGGCTTCTATCCTCGAGGTTTGCAACAACGGTGCCGACATCATCGATACAGCCATCGAGCCACTGTCATGGGGTAAGGTTCACCCAGACGTAATCTCAGTTATCAGCATGCTGAAGAACGAGGGCTTCGAGGTGCCAGAAATCAACATGAGCGCTTATATGAAGGCTCGTGCCATGACTCAGGAGTTCATCGACGAGTGGCTTGGCTACTTCATCAACCCAGGTAACAAGATCATGTCTTCGCTCCTGTTAGGTTGCGGCCTCCCTGGCGGTATGATGGGAAGTATGATGGCAGACCTCGGCGGTATGCGTCAGACCATCAACAACATCCGCAAGAAGAAGGGTGAGGAAGAGTTGTCTATGGACGACCTCCTGATCAAGCTCTTCGACGAGGTAGAGTATGTATGGCCACGCGTAGGTTATCCTCCATTGGTAACCCCATTCAGCCAGTATGTAAAGAACATCTCACTGATGAACCTCCTCACCATGGAGCAGGGCAAGGGCCGCTTCGTGATGATGGACGACTCTATGTGGGGTATGATTCTCGGCAAGAGCGGTAAGATTCCTGGAACTATCGACCCAGAACTCGTAGAGCTCGCCAAGAAGCAGGGCCGCGAGTTTACCGACGTAGATGCACACACACTGCTCACCAACGCCCTCGACGACTTCAAGAAGGAGATGGACGAGAACGGTTGGGATTACGGTCAGGACGACGAGGAACTCTTCGAGCTCGCCATGCACCCAGAGCAGTATCGCAACTACAAGAGCGGACAGGCAAAGAAGAACTTCCTTGCCGACCTTCAGAAGGCAAAGGATGCCAAGCTCGGTACAACCCTTACACCTGCACAGCTTGCAGAGTTTAAGCACGCCAAGGCAGATGCCATCGTGGCACCAGTAGCCGGCCAGCTCTTCTGGGAATTCCAGGGCGAGGGCGAGTGCCAGCCAGCTGTAGAGCCATACATCGGCAAGGAATATAAGGAAGGTGATGCCTTCTGCTATATCCAGGCTCCTTGGGGCGAGTTTGAAACTATCCCGGCAGCATTGGGCGGCAAGCTCGTAGAAATCAATGCCAAGCAGGGCAGCAAGGTGCGCAAGGGCGATGTTATCGCTTATATCGAGCGAGAGGCTGAATAATGTTAAATGTTGAATGTTGAATGTTGAGTTGTCCCTTTCTGCAAAACAGCAAGGACACTTACGGCGCAAGCCCCATAATTCAACATTCAACACTCAACATTCAACATTTAATATAAAAACGATGGATTATCAAGCTATTATTGATAAGTATTATCCTGAGGATAATGAGCTTAGGCATATCCTCATTACACATAGCCAATCTGTAGCGCGAAAAGCGCTACAGATTGTTTCGTATCATCCCGAATTGCAACTCGATGCCCAGTTTATCGAAGAAGCAGCCATGCTCCACGACCTCGGCATCTTCATGACCGATGCCCCAGGCATACAGTGTTTCGGCTCACAGCCCTACATCTGCCACGGACGGTTGGGAGCAGAAATCCTGCGCAAGGAAGGATATGAACGACATGCCCGCGTATGCGAGCGCCATACCGGTGCAGGCATCACAGAGGCACAGATCATAGCACAGAACCTGCCCCTGCCACATCAGGATTTCCTGCCGGAAACCATGGAGGAGAAGGTGATTTGCTACGCTGATAAATTCTTCAGCAAAACTCACCTCGACCGGGAAAAAACAATTGAGAAAGCTGAAAAAAGTCTCATGAAGTTCGGCGAGGAAGGAGTAAAACGCTTCCAGCAATGGGAACGCATGTTTGAATAGAATTCTAATTTATTGAATGAGAAAACAATCGACGATAGCTATGCTGCTGCTCGCTGCCATCTCCTGTATGATGGTGGCTAACCCAGGTATGCCCGATTCGAAAAAGAAAAAGAAGAAAACGGAGAAGACGGAAACCGTGGACAGCGTGGGAGACAGTGTGTTCGTAGACTCGCTGGGCAACGAAATAAAGCCCAAGCTGAAACAGGCTGACGACACTACGCAGATGGACTCGCTGCAGAAAGCTATATGGAAACATAATAAAGTGGTGGATGACAGTATCCGCCTCGACAGTATCGCCAGAAAGAAACAGGGTGGAGTAGACGCACCGGTTAACTATCAGGCGGACGACTCCCTCGTATACGATGCCAAGAACAAGGTGGCGCATCTCTACGGAAACTCCAACGTGAAGTATACCAACATGGACCTCAGCTCCGACCGCATCTCCATGGATATGGACAAGAGCAACGTGAAGGCGATGGGTACACCCGACAGTACGGCGGATGGAGGCATCAAGGGCAAGCCTGTCTTCAAGATGGGTAGCGATACCTATGATACCGACACCATCAAATTCAACTTCAAGAGCAAGAAGGCCCTTATTAATAATGTATATACAGAACAGGAAGACGGATTCCTGACCGGTATGAAGTCGAAACGCGACTCATCGGGTGTCATCTATCTGCAGCACGGAAGGTATACCACCTGCGATGATCCGCATCCCGACTTCTACATCTCGCTCTCCCGAGCCAAGGTAAGACCGGGCAAGGATGTAGTCTTCGGACCAGCCTATCTCGTGGTGTGCGATGTGCCAATGCCGCTCGCCATCCCTTACGGTTTCTTCCCGTTTACCAAGAGCTACAGCAGCGGTTTCATCATGCCAACCTACGGCGATGAAACGGCACGAGGCTTCTACCTGAGAGATGGCGGATACTATTTCGCCATGAACGATAAATGGGACCTGAAGCTGCTGGGCGAAATTTATACCAAGGGATCGTGGGGACTCTCGGCAGCCAGCAACTACCGCAAGAGATACAAATACTCGGGTTCCTTCTTCTTCAGTTACCAGGATACGAAGAACGGCGACAAGGGAATGCCAGACTTTACCGAGCAGGAGAGCTTCAAACTGCAATGGAGCCACCGCCAGGACAGCAAGGCAAACCCGTACAGTTCGCTTTCGGCAAGTGTGAACTTCGCCACATCGAGCTACGAACGCAACAACCTCAATTCGCTCTACAATCCGCAGACGATGACGCAGAGTACGCGAACCTCATCTGTCAACTGGAGCACCTCGTTCTCAAGCATCGGTATGACGCTCAGTTCCACCGCCAACCTCTCGCAGAACATGCGCGATTCATCCATCGCCATGACGCTGCCCGACCTCAACATCAGCATCTCCCGCTTCTATCCGTTCAGAAGAAAGAAGATGGTGGGCGATGAGAAATGGTACGAGAAGATAGCCATGAGCTATACCGGACATATCTCCAACAGTATCAATACCAAGGAGGATAAGCTGATGCACAGTTCGCTCATCAAGGACTGGAGAAACGGATGGCAGCACCAGATACCGGTGAGCGCTACATTCACGCTCTTCAAATATCTCAACGTGAACCCATCGTTCAATTTCACCGACCGTATGTATACCAACAAGGTGGAGAGATCATGGGATGAAGCCAGCCAGACGGAGAAATGTGATACCATCTACGGTTTCAACAACGTGTATAACTGGAACATGAGCGTAGGTCTTTCTACCAAGTTCTATGGTTTTTATATACCAAGCCGCAAGCTCTTCGGAGATAAGATACAGGCTGTGCGCCACGTGTTTACGCCTACGGTGAACTTCAGTTATGCCCCTGACTTCGGAGCTTCACGCTACGGCTACTGGGACACCTACCAGAAGACCGATGCCGATGGAAACGTATCGCTGGTAAGCTATTCGAAGTATGCCAACGCCCTCTACGGTGCGCCGGGCAAGGGCAAGAGCGGTAACATCTCGTTTACCCTGGGCAACAACATCGAGATGAAGGTGAAGAGCGATAAGGACTCTACCGGATACAAGAAAATCAGTATCATCGATGCGTTCGACATCAACATGAGCTACAATACAGCAGCCAAGGTTCGCCCATGGAGCGATATGAACATCAACCTCAGACTGAAGTGGTGGAAGAACTATACCTTCAACATGAACGCCGTGTTTGCCACCTATGCCTACGAGCTGGACGACCAGAACAATGTTTATGTAGGTACCCATACGGAGTGGGGCAAGGGCAGGTTCGGACGATTCCAGGGTATGTCGCAGAACTTCTCGTTCACACTGAACCCGGAGAAGCTGAAGAAACTCTTTGGCGGGGGCGATGATGAGGACGACAAGAAGAACAGCAAGCGCAGCGATGATGATGACGATGAAGGTCTGGATACCGACATTGAGAGCAACGTAGACGATAGTCTGGAGAAGGGTAAGACGGCTGCCAAGAAGGGCGGCAAGGCTGAAACGGATGCAGACGGTTATATGGCGTTCAAGATGCCATGGTCGCTGACCTTCGGTTACGGTGTAACAATGCGCGAGGATACGCGAAGAGAAAAGTTCAATGAGAAGACGATGCGCTATGCATATAAGTTTACCCAGACTCTGAACATGAGTGGTAACGTAAGAATCAGTGATGGCTGGAACATCAGTTTCTCATCCGGTTATGATTTTGACAACCACAAGATCAGTATGACCACCGCCAGTCTGGCCCGTGATCTTCACTGTTTCAACATGAGCTGTTCTGTGGTTCTCGCTCCATACACGAGCTACAACTTCACCTTCCGTTGTAACGCAGCCACTCTGACAGATGCGCTGAAATACGACAAGAGAAGCGGTTATTCCAACGCTGTACAATGGTACTAGATGATAGTTTATAGTTGAAAGTTTACAGTTAATAGAGCTTTTCAGCTTATAGATAATAAAAAAAAACAGGCAAAATCATTTTGCCTGTTTTTTTGTTTTTTACCCTTTTACTTTTTTACCTTTTTACCTTTTTACTTTTTTACCTTTAAAAGCCTCTTTTTCGCCTCCGGGTGCTCAGGATAAAGCGTGAGGGCCTTGCGGTAATTCATGATGGCAGCCTCTTTCATGCCCTCTTTTTCGCACTCCTTGCCCATAATCACATACTCCGTGGCAAGGCGCTTGAGAAACTTCTCCTGCTTCTCCTTCTCTTCATCCTTCTTTCTTATTTCTTCGCGCAGCCGCTCGTTCTCAGCCTGAAGCTCATTCACCCTGTTCAGCTTTTTGCGGATAAAACGCTTGGCAAGCGGCTGCTCGATGTCATAACGGCTGTGGATGGCAAGGAAGAAGTTGTCGAGAGCCGACTGCATATCGCCCCTGTCGAACGCCTTGACGGCATCATGATACTGTTTGTCTGCCTTACTCTGGGTAAGCGCCGTGTTGATGGTGCTCTGGTCGTTGAAATGACGGGCAAACTGCTTGACATCATTGCGCACGAAAACATCACTCTGACGCAATGGCTCCTGAAGACTGATGCCCTCGAGACTGGTACAGCGGGACAAGGCAACATACGTCTGTCCGCCCGCAAAGACACCACCCGTGAAATCAATCTTCACCTGGTTGAAGGTGAGGCCCTGACTCTTATGAACCGTTATTGCCCACGCCAGACGGATTGGGTACTGCTCGTATCTGCCAATCTCTTCCTCCTCAATCTTCTTCTCAACTTCATTGAAATGGTATCGCATGTTGCTCCATGCCGCAGGCTCAACCATCACATCCTTACCTTCCTCGGTGCGCACATAAATCTTGGCATCCTCATCCTCATCAAAACCGATGATGGTGCCCAGCGTGCCATTCACCCACTGGTGCTCGATATCATTCTTGATGAAGATAACCTGAGCCCCCGTCTTGAGGTTAAGTTCGATAGGGGTAGGGAGACTGCTCTCCGGAAACTCGCCCTGTATGTGGCCACGGAAGAGGCAAGGCTCGCCCGGAAGACGCTGCAGCTGGCTGTCGTTGATGTAATCTACCGTATCGCGGCGCGTAGAGAGGGTGATGGCAAGTTTGGAATCACCTTCATCGAGCCTGGCTCCCACGCGCTGGTTGAGGCGCTGGAAATCCTGCATAGGTACCTGAGACGTGCGGATATGGTCGAGGATGCTGATGAAAACAGGATCGCTCTGGCGGTATACCTTCTTGAGTTCGATGCTCACGAGCTTGAAGTATTCGAACACCTTGGCGTCGAAGAAGAAACTGCTGCGGTAGAAGGGATTGAGCAGACGACGGTCGTCTTCCCTCACCACAGGCTCCAGCTGGAAGATATCGCCCACCAGAAGCAGCTGCTTGCCCCCGAAAGGCTCTCGCATGTTGCGGCAATATACCCGCAATACCTTGTCCAGGAAATCGATGATATCGGCACGAACCATACTGATCTCATCGATGATGATGAGCTCTACCTCGCGGATAATCTTTATCTTCTCTGAATTATACTTCAGGGTGTTGCGGATGTTGCGGACGGAATACATGCTGTCGTTGGGCAGCAGCGGGTGGAAAGGAAGCTTGAAAAAGCTGTGGAGCGTGCTTCCTCCGGCGTTGATGGCCGCAATGCCTGTTGGGGCAAGAATAATATGTTTCTTCTTGGTATTGGCGGCTATATAACGTAAGAAAGTAGATTTACCCGTCCCCGCCTTTCCGGTAAGGAAAAGCGAACGACGGGTAAACTGTATGATTTGGAGTGCATTCTGCAACTCCGGGTTGTCGAGATCAATCATTATATTTAACAGAACTTTAGCATGTGGTTCAAGTACGGGCTGAAGGCCCAAAAGCTCCTAGCCCAGGGCATCGCCCTGGGTATAATGGCAATCAGCAAGGCGCCCTGTAAGGGCAAAAGCTTTGTATATTGCCAGGTATTTGAAAGCTTTTGCCCTTACAGGGCGACAGGTTTGCGTCCATAAACACCCAGGGCGATGCCCTGGTCTAGGAGCTTCTGCCCTTTCAGGGCGTGTGGGGCTTACTTGCAAAACTTGAGTAAACTATAAACTAAATTTAAAGATCATCGAAGTTGACAGGCTGCTCCGTTGGCTTGGCCTTCTTCTTCTCTTTCTTTTCTTCTGTGGTGGCTGTACCGGTGGCAGATTCGCCTTCAGCCTTCTTGGCAGGAACCTCGCGGATGATAGGGTTGCCTTCGTCATCGAGAACAATCTCTTCCTGGAAGGCGGTACTGTCTACCTTGGTGGTATCTACCTTTGGCTTTGGTGCATAGCTTGCACAGATGTACATATCGCGGGTGATATCGCTGTCCTCTGGCTTGTCAAACTTGCCGTGATACTGCTGGAAGGCTGGGTCGCCAAAGACACTCTGGAGGAAGTAACCGCACACAGGAAGAGCGGTTCTCGAACCCTGACCCAAGGCTCCGGTGCGGAAGTGGAGACAGCGGTATTCGCCTCCTACCCAGGCACCAACTACGAGCTTAGGGCTCACACACATGAACCAGGCATCGGAGTGGTTGTTGGTGGTACCAGTCTTGCCACCGAACTCGGTATCACGGTAGTTGCCTACATAGCCCCAGAGACTCTGGGATGTACCTCCCGGCTCCTTCATACCGCCCTGTAAGAGCTGCTGCATGAGGAAGGCACTCTTGTAAGGTATTACCTGCTCTTCTGTAGAAGGACCCTCGTAAACCACCTTACCATCGTGGTCTACAATCTTGGTAACCAATACCGGATCGTGGTGCTTGCCATTGTTGGCAATGGTGCTGTAGGCGCATGCCATCTCCAGGAGGTTGACATCGCTGGAACCGAGGGCGAGAGATGGGGTGTCATCCAACGGACTGTTGATACCCATCTTTTGGGCTGTCTCGATGATGCGCTTGATACCCATCTCCTGTCCTAATCTTACAGCCACAGAGTTGATACTCTTGGCAAAGGCACTCTTCAATGGGATGCTGTCGCCCGAGAACGAACCGTTGGCGTTGGATGGGCGCCAAGTGGTCATCTCGTGCTTCTTCTTATCGTATACCTCCATAGAGATATATTCGTCGCGACGCTTGTCACAAGGGGTTAAACCCTGATTCATCGCCTCGGTATAAACAAAGAGCTTGAAGGTAGAACCAGGCTGGCGCTCGGCTGTTACCTTGTCATACTTCCAGTGGTCGAAGTCGATATCGCCCACCCATGCCTTTACTGCTCCGGTCTGTGGCTCCATGGCTACAAAGGCGCAGTGCATGAAGGTGGTCATATACTTGATGGAGTCTTCTGATGTCATGTTCAACGTGATGCTGCCCTTGTCATAATCGAATACCTTAACCGGGTGAACCCACTCCTTATAGTAATAGTTTACTGAGTCGGGATTATCAGGGAAACGGGCTACCAATGCCTTGTAGAAAGGCTGGCGCTCAGCGATGCCCTGGATGAAGTTTGGTATCACGTTGTGGTTCTCATCCTGCCAAGGATCCTGACCCATCCAGTTGCCTTTGCCTGCCTGGGTGCGGCGGATGTTCCAGTGGTTGTTGAAGTTCTGCTGTACCTGCTTCATCTGCTTGCGGGCTGCATCTTCTGCATACTTCTGCATGCGGGTATCGATGGTGGTATAAATCTTCAAACCGCTGGTATAGAGGTCGTAACCTTCGTCTTTACACCAGTCTTTCAGGTAGTTGGCTACAGCCTCGCGGAAGTACTTTGCCTGTCCGTCGTAGTTTTCCTCTACCTTGAAATCGAGCTTGATAGGCTCATCTTTCAGTTCATTGTATCTGTCTTTTGAAAGATCGCCATGTGTCACCATATTATATAATACGGTGTTGCGTCGTGCAAGACTGTTCTCCGGGTTGGTGCGTGGGTTGTAGTAGGTGGTAGCCTTGAGCATACCTACGAGCACGGCAGCCTGGTCGGTGGTCAACTCCTTAGGGGTGGTGTTGAAGTAGGTCTTCGCAGCGGTTTTGATACCATAGGAATTGCTACCGAAATCAACCGTGTTGGCATACATGGTGATGATTTCCTTCTTGCTGAATACCGTTTCGAGTTTTACCGCGATGATCCACTCCTTGCTCTTGATGATGAGCAGGCGGAGCACAGGAATCTTGCCCAGCAAACCGGTAGAATATTGCGAACGTACACGGAACATGTTCTTAGCCAGCTGCTGTGTGATGGTAGAAGCACCGCGCCCGTTATGATGGAGAAGTGCATCCTTGGCAGCAGCAAACACGCCGATAGGGTCGATACCGATATGCTTGTAGAATCGTTCATCCTCAGTATCTACCAGTGCCTTGAAGAAATCGGGTGTTACCTCACCATATTCTACCGGAGTACGGTTTTCGTTGAAATACTTGCCGATGAGTTTTCCATCAGCCGAATAGATTTCAGAGGCCTCAGAGGTCTGTGGATCCAGAATGCCTGAGAAATAGCCAGGCGACTTGCCGAAGAGCCATAAGAAGTTGATATCTACTGCGCCCAGATACAGAATGAAGGCGACTATACAACTTGCCAAGGCAACGAGGGTCTTGGTATACCACGCCCTGCCCTGATACAATCCCTTGTACCAAGGCCAGAATGCGCGAAACTTTTGCCATAACCAGGCAAAGAGAGCTTTAATTTTATTCATATATGATGATATAATGATTTCGTTGTTTTTGACTCAGAATTTCTTGAACAGTATATGCGATAGAACGCTTTACTCTTCGTTCTTCACTTCCTCTACATCCACATAAGTCTCCTTAGAATCCAGTTTCTGCTGGTTCTTCAGCCAGATTCTCTTGTTGTTGGAGATTTTAAAGGCGTTGAGAAGCTCTACAACACCATAGATGAGCATACCCCAACCGATGATGAGAAGAGGGGCAGAGGCGATGGCTGAAGGCTTGATGATGGTGAGCAGACCCAACAGAAGAAGGACTGAAGGGAAGAGCCAGAAGAGGATGCCTACGCGTCCCATTTTAGCTGCTGAAGCCAGATTGACAAACTGGGTCAGAGCACCCAGAATCAGGATGAATGCCAGGATGAACATCAGCCAGGCGATAAACACCTGAGGCATCAGGGCAAGCAGCAATCCCAGGATAAGACTGCCTACGCTCACAAGCGGGAATTTAGGCATCATGCCCATGATAGGCTTACCGGTGGAATCTGACAGAATCTGACCCTGCATCTTCTCTGCATTGCGCTTGGCTGCCCAATAACTGGCAAGGGAGATGACACCTGAAAGGAAAAACAAGACACCGATGGCGACGGTTATCCAGGTGACGGTCTGCTCACGATATTGGATGAGCAGGACTCCTACGATGATGGCGCATACTGCGCGGAATATTGAACTGTGTATTACCTTCATACTAAAACTGATATTTGTTATTTCGGGGCAAAGTTACGAAAGAAATCCGAAACTAGCAAGAAGTTTTTTATATAAACTTAAATTATTGCTATATTTAACGCTAATTATTGCTATATTTAACGCAAATTATTTGTTGGTCTCGATAGAAAGCCGTAATTTTGTAAGCAATTTCAGAATACTGATGTCTTGAACAGAGACTTAGTGAAAGCAAAAACTATGTCTTGAGTAAAGATTTAGGAAAAAGTTAAAACTCATTTTGATATAGACGGAAAAAGTAAAGACAATGACAAAATTATATTTGGTGCGCCATGGTGAAACGGTGGATAACAAGGCGCAAATTTTGCAGGGACAAACACCGGGAAAGCTCAATATGAAAGGTATTGAGCAGGCTGAGGAAGTGGCCAGGAAAATGGCGGGTACACCTATCGATGTCTTCGTATCGAGCGATCTCTATCGCAGTATGCAGACCTGTGAGATTATCGCCGGCTCGCATCCTGTTGTCACCACTCCCTTGCTCAGAGAGCGCGATTGGGGCGATTTCACGGGCAAATTCATCCCTGACCTGCCGAAGGACCCAAAGGATTGGCCGGACAACATAGAGACGCTGGAAAAGATGAAGTCAAGAGCCCAGAATTTCCTTACCTGGCTCAAGGTTACTTATCCTGACCAGACCGTTCTTGCTGTGGGGCATGGCATCATCAACAAAGCTATCCAGAGCGTTTATTATAAACGTCCGATGAACCAGATTGAGAAAATGGCGAATGCTGAGGTGAGAGTTCTGATACTTTAAGATAGAAGAACCCTCAAAAAAACAAAGACTAATCATAAAGTTCAAAGTTAAAAGAATATGAATAAAATTGCTCTTATTACAGGCGCAACAAGCGGTATTGGCGAAGGTTGTGCACGTCGTTTTGCCCGTGGCGGCTATAACCTGATTCTTACAGGTAGAAACACGGGAAAGTTGGAAATCCTGAAGAAAGAACTCGAGGCTGAGGGCGTTGAGGTGCTTGCCTTGGCTTTCGATGTGCGTAACCGTGAAGCTGCCAAGAAAGCGGTGGATTACATCCCTGAGGAGTGGCGCAATGTGGATGTGCTTATCAATAATGCGGGACTCGCACGTGGATTGGAACCTGAATATGAGGGTGATTTTGAGGATTGGGATCAGATGATTGATACCAATATCAAGGGACTCTTAACCATGACTCGCCTGATTGTACCTGGTATGGTGGAGCGTAATCATGGTCATGTAATCAATATAGGTAGTGTGGCGGGTGATGCTGCTTATGCGGGAGGTAATGTATACTGTGCTACAAAAGCGGCTGTAAAGGCTATCACTGACGGCTTGCGCATTGATGTGGCACATACGAAAGTACGTGTTACCAATGTGAAACCGGGCTTGGTTGAAACTAACTTCTCCAACATCCGTTTTCATGGTGACCAGGACCGCGCAGACAACGTTTACCGCGGCATAGAGCCTCTGAATGGTGATGATGTGGCTGATGTAGCCTTCTATGCTGCAAGCGCCCCAGAGCACGTGCAAATAGCTGAGGTATTGGTTCTTGCTACGCACCAGGCTAACGGAACTGTGATACACAGAAACTGATGTTAATGTATAATGTATAATATATAATGTATAATTGATAGCAGGATTGCCTATAAATTATACATTATACATTATTAATTATATAATGATGTGGCAAAGCTGATTGATATCAGATTCGAAAGTATCGCGATTGATCGCTTTTGCTCGCATTCCTGACTTATAGTTGTAGATGGTCTGAGTGGAGTAATGCAGCAGGGTGGCAATCTCCTGGCTGTCGGTTACACCCAGTCGCATGAGGGCAAAGATACGAATCTCCGTGGTCAGGTCGTGCGTAGTAGGAACTTCCTGTTGACATTCTGGTAGCAGAAGCCTGTTCAACTCAGTAACGAAACTCGGATACAGCTCCATGAATGCCTTGTCGAACCGGTTGTAGAACATCTGCGATTCCTCTTCTTCCAATTTATGGGTGTTAAGACTTTTCAGCAAATCGGCAGTCTGGTTTGCCTTGATTTTTCGGCTTACCAGTTTGCGATAATCTGATAATTTGCTGATATAAGCCGCACTGATGTCCATAAAGAGGTGCATGTAGGTCTCTCGCTTGATATTGGTCTCTATCAGCTGCTGATTCAACTCTATGAGCTGGGCATTCATCTCTTTCTGCTTCTCGTTCTGTTCTTCTATCTCCTGCTTGTTCTTCTTCAGTTTATTCTTCTGTCGGTTGTTGACGAAGGAGAGGAGGAGGATGATGACCAGCGCTACACTTACACCAATGAATCCCCAAAGAAAGCGGGTACGTGAGCGCTCAGCAGCCTGCTGGTTGGCAGAAGCGATGACTGGAAGGATGTTGGAAATCTCCATCATGCGCAGCTGGTTGTTGAAGAACTGGGCATCTTCCATCGTATGCTGGATATATTTGGCAGCTCTCTTGCTGTTGCTCGCATCCTTTTTAAAAAGGTAGTAAGCTAACTTTTGAAGCGCAACAGTTTCTTTGAGTTGGCACAATCCATCGCTCACGGATGCCTCTACGAGATATTCCTCGTAAAGGTCGAATTTGCCGGTATTTTTGTAATATCTGGCTATACCATAAGCTGACATGGCATGGATGCGGGATTTGGCTGGCGACATCTTCAGTGCCTTCAGATAATAGTTGAGCGATTCCTTGCTGATAGGGTTGTTGAGATAAGCGTATTCGCCCATGAGATACAGATAGAAGACGTTATGCTTACTCTCTTCGTCAAAACTCTGTATCAGGAGGGCCATATAATGCTTCTTCTGGGCACGGAATGTTTCTGCATAATCAGAGTTCTTGGCGTATGATTCCCAGTAATTATACAGCCAGGCGTAGGTATAGTAATAGTATAACTTCAGCTTTTGAGGCATCTGGTCGGGATTGAGCGATTCTAGCAGGGGCTCGGCTTTGCCATAAAATCCCCTGATTGAGAGTATGGATGCCTGATTAATCTGGTTGAGGGTTATATAATAGGTGTTGTTGCACTTCTGCGCCAACTCTAGCCCACGCTTCATATATGCGTATGCTGAATCGTAGCGGTAAGCGCTATAGGCATGATATATGCTGTCAAGAAACAGTAGTCGGGTTTGGTCGTCTTCAGCTTCATAAGCTTGTCGCTTCAGATGTTTTAATTCCTTTTCCTTGATTTCCTGATAATATGAATCGTTTTCAATCATCTTGTCAATACGATTCAATAAAGTCTTCTCATCCGTTTTGCCTTGAGCAGTCAATGGCATAGTAAGCAAAAGAAGTAAATATATAAGTAGTTTCATCTTTAATGTTTTCTTTATAATTATAACAAAATCGTCTATAAAATGTTATTTTTGTCCTTTTGTCCGTTTTGTGGTGCAAAGATACAAATTTCCTTCCATATAATATCATTTACTTTAGATAAAAATAGTTAATATATTAAATTTGCTGATTTATAAGGAGTTATCGGTTTTTCTAATAGACTGATTTTTTACCGAAACGCTACTCGGACATACAACTTTCAAAAAAATGATATACCTTTGCAATCGAAATCAGAAAACAGTAGTTTTGATGGTTTAATTACCACTTCAAGTCTTCTAAAAGTATTTAATGATAATGAAAATTCCTTTTGTTGATTTAGTATGTTGATTTAAATAGGAAAACAGGTTTAGTTTATATTAGGGAAAAAAGGATTGGTAATAGACTAGGCTACTTGATGATTCAAGTTTGCCCCTAAAAGGCAAAGCTTATCTATTATGTTTTAGGGAAAACCGCCACGCTTTTGGGAAAAAGTGTGGCGGTCTTTGTTTAATATATGTTAGTTTCTTCTATTTTTCTCTCTTTTCTTTGGTCAACTCAAATTATTTTTTTACCTTTGCCACATATTTATATATAGAAGAACTGATTTAGAGAGAATCAAACAATTTTCCTTCATAAGTTGAGGGAAAGCAGGTAAGTGAACTTAAAGTATCGTGTTGTATTAAATATTAAAACAATGAATATATTAGTAACAGGCGCTAATGGTCAGTTGGGCCATGAAATGCAGATTTGCGCTAAAAAAAGCAATCACAAGTTTGTCTTCACTGATGTTGCTGAAGGCTATGAGAAACTGGATATCACTAATCTTGACGCCATCCGCGAAAAGGTGAAGGAAAACGATATTCAGGTAATTGTTAACTGCGCTGCTTATACCAATGTAGATAAGGCGGAGACTGATTTCGATCTGGCTAATCTGCTGAACAATACTGCTGCGGGTAACTTGGCTCAGGCAATGAAGGAGGTAGATGGTACTTTGATTCATGTATCTACCGACTATGTGTTCCAGGGTGATAAGAATATCCCTTGCCGTGAAGATTGGGAAACGAATCCATTGGGTGTGTATGGTAAAACGAAACTTGCAGGTGAGAAGAGTATTGAAGCTACCGGATGCAAGCATATCATCATCCGTACTGCATGGCTTTACTCTCAGTGGGGTAAAAACTTTGTTAAGACTATGCAGAACTTGACTGCAAGCCATGATACCTTGAAGGTGGTTTTCGATCAGGTGGGTACTCCTACTTACGCAGGCGACCTGGCTGCTGTCATCTCACATATCATCGAAACTGGGCAGCTGGATAAGACGGGTATCTACCACTTCTCTAATGAGGGCGTATGCTCTTGGTTTGATTTCGCTAAGATTATCTGCGAACTGAGCGGAAATACTTGCGATATACAGCCTTGTTACAGCGAGGAGTTCCCAAGCCCTGTAAAGCGTCCTCACTTCTCTGTACTTGATAAGAGCAAGCTGAAGCAGACCTTCGGGTTCAAGGTGCCATACTGGACTGACAGTTTGAAGAAGTGTATCGCTGAATTGGCGGAAGCAAAATAATTATTAATTCTTAATTATAAATTATTAATTGAAATGAAGAATATCATTATCACGGGCGGTGCTGGTTTCATCGGCTCACACGTAGTAAGACTTTTCGTGAACAAATATCCTGAGTATCACATCATCAACCTCGACAAGTTGACTTACGCAGGTAACCTGGCTAACCTCAAGGACATAGAGGACAAGCCTAACTATACTTTCGTAAAGGGTGATATCTGTGATTTCGACCTGATGTTGAAGCTGATGCAGGACTACAAGGTGGATGGCATCATCCATCTCGCTGCCGAGAGCCACGTAGATAGAAGTATCAAGGATCCTTTCACCTTCGCTCAGACCAACGTGATGGGTACCCTGTCTCTGCTCCAGGCTGCCAAGATTTACTGGGAGAGTCTTCCTGAGGGATACGAGGGCAAGCGCTTCTACCACATCTCTACCGATGAGGTTTACGGTGCATTGCAGATGACTCATCCTGAGGGCATTCCTGCTCCTTTCACTACCAAGGCATCCAGCGATAAGAACCACGAGGCTTACGGCGAGGAGTTCTTCCTAGAGACTACCAAGTACAATCCTCACTCTCCATACTCTGCATCTAAGGCAAGCTCAGACCACTTCGTCCGTGCTTTCCACGATACATACGGTATGCCTACCATCGTGACCAACTGCTCTAACAACTACGGTCCATACCAGTTCCCAGAGAAGTTGATTCCATTGTTCATCAACAATATCCGTCATCGCAAGCCATTGCCAGTATATGGTAAGGGTGAGAATGTGCGCGACTGGTTGTATGTAGTAGATCATGCCCGTGCCATCGATATGATTTTCCACAAGGGTAAGATTGCCGAGACTTACAACATTGGCGGTTTCAACGAGTGGAAGAACATTGATATCATCAAGGTGGTTATCAAGACCGTGGATAGATTGCTCGGCAGAAAGGAAGGCGAGGATATGGATCTCATCACTTATGTAACCGACCGCAAGGGTCACGATATGCGTTACGCCATCGACTCTAGAAAGTTGCAGAAGGAATTGGGTTGGGAGCCATCTCTCCAGTTTGAGGAGGGTATCGAGAAGACCGTGAAGTGGTATCTCGAGAACCAGGAATGGATGGACAATGTAACCTCTGGTGATTATCAGAAGTATTACGATAATATGTATTCAAACCGATAATAGCTTTTGGCGTAATCGGAACATGTTTCTATTGTAACCGGTGCATGTCTCTATTTTAATCGGAGCAAGAGATTCTGTTTTATATATTAAATCAGGAAGTTCTGTATTTGTTTATAACAGCAAATACAGGACTTTTTTGTTTTATGTCAATTAAAATGCACTAAATATATTATTATTTCTTAATATTTTATGCTTTATGTCAAGGGAAACTGAAAACTAGAAAATATTTTTCTATCTTTGCAGCCTTAATGATATATAAAAGAAACAGATATGAAGAAAATAATAATTTCAGGCATCGTTATGGCGGTTGCTGCCTTGTCGTGCCTTCCCGTTAAGGGACAGGAAAAAGTGGTTCCTTTTAAATATGGTAATATGGACCACTGGGTAATCAGGAATATCAAAGAATCAGGCATTATCGGAGGAAATCAGAAAACAGTTTATGCCGTTGGACCTAATATGACTATCAATGGTAATATTCCTTATACCAATAAGGGTGGTTCGCCTTGGGGATCCTCTAATGTCCTGGCACATGTATCGGGCATCTATAAGACGAATAACTCTGTGTTTCGTGATAAACATGGTAGTGGATATTGTGCCAAACTGGTAACCCATATTGAGAAAGTAAAAGTGCTGGGACTCATCAATATCAAGGTCTTGGCTGCCGGTTCTCTCTTTCTGGGTGATGTTCGTGAACCGATAACAAGTACCAAGGATGGTCCTAAAGCCATCAACTGGGGTATACCATTCACCGCACGTCCTAAGGCTTTGCGCTTTGATTATAAGACATCTCTCCCTCATGCAGCCAATCGTATCAAGCAGAATGGATTTAGCGGAGCCTCTACGGTTGCAGGTCGAGATCATGCTATAGCTGTGCTCTATCTGCAGAAACGGCATGAAGATGCTAAGGGAAATATAACAGCTAAACGTGTGGGTACGATGGTAGTCAGATTCGGAAAGAGTACCGATAGATGGGTGGAAGATGCTACCTATACAATCCATTATGGCGATATCCGCCACATGGCAGGTTATCAGGCTGCTACTATGGGACTGCGATCCACTGACTATGCCCGTAACAGCAAGGGTAAGAGTGTGCCGGTAAAAGAAGTAGGATGGGCGAATGCTAACGAAAAGCCTACTCATCTGATTCTTCAGTTCTCCTCATCCGATGGTGGAGCCTATATCGGAACTCCAGGCAATACCTTGTGGATTGATAATGTAGCATTGGTGTATTAAAATAATAAAATCGACAAAATGAAGCATATTCTGACAATACTTATTATGATGTTGGCATTGGGCAGTTATGCCTCTGAGCCTTCTGTAACCGATAGTATCTCATCTGCAGAGAAGGTGGATACGACGGCTTTACATGTCGGGAAATCATGGGTGAACCGGATTCTTGACTACTTTAATGATTCCAACAAAAACAAGAAGCATAAGCGTTTCGATTTTAGTGTGATAGGTGGCCCTCATTATGCCTCTGATACCAAGTTTGGATTGGGATTGGTGGCAGCAGGACTATACCGTACTGATCCGAATGACAGTATTCTTCCTCCTTCTAATGTCTCGCTTTATGGTGATGTCAGTTCTGTAGGTTTCTACATGTTGGGTGTCCGTGGTAACCATATTGCTCCTAAAGGAAGATATCGCATCGATTATCACCTTTATTTCTATTCTTTTCCCTCTGAATTTTGGGGAATAGGCTATGAGATGGGCGATAACGATGCCAATAAGAGTGATATGAAGCGTTGGCAGGCTCAGGCTGAAGTTAGCTTCCTGTTTCGTGTAGCAGATAATTTCTATATCGGACCGATGGCGAGTTATGACTATGTAATAGGTAAACATATTGAGCGTCCGGAATTACTGCAAGGCATGGATCAGCATACTTGGAATGTAGGAGCTGGCGTTTCTCTGGTATATGATAACAGAGATAATCTTACGAATCCACATCGTGGTATCTATCTGAATATCAATCAGATGTTCAGACCTGGATTTATGGGAAATGATTATGCTTTCAGTACGACGGCATTTCGTTTTGATGCCTATCAGCGACTGGGTAGGGGAACGGTTCTTGCCGAGGACATTGGGGCTAACTTCAACTTTGGTAATCCTTCGTGGGGAATGATGGCTGAATTGGGTGGTACTCATTCCATGCGTGGCTATTATGAAGGCCGTTATCGCGATAAACATTCTCTGGAAGCTACGGTTGAGTTGCGCCAACATGTATGGAAGCGTAATGGCATCGTAGTGTGGGTTGGAGCAGGAACCATCTTCCCGAAATTCTCGGCATTGCGCTCTAAACAGATTTTGCCGAATGCCGGTGTAGGTTATCGCTGGGAATTTAAGAAGAATGTGAATGTACGTCTGGATTATGGATTCGGTAAGTCGGGGCAGTCTGGCTTCCTGTTTAATATCAATGAAGCGTTTTAATACAAGAGAAGAATGAATCGTTTATCTTATATATATAATAATGTGTCATCGGGGCAATTTCTGTATGTTTATGCTGTGGTGGCATTGCTGTTGCCTAATATAGCCTTGTGTTATACCGAGTGCTTGGCTCCGTGGGCATGTGGTGTCAACGTGTTGCTGCCTTTGTCGCTGTATATGTTGTTCTTTTCTGTGGCTAAGCGTCCTGGTAAGATGATATGGTGGGCATTTATCTTTGTCTTTTTCGCTGCGTTCCAGCTGGTATTGCTTTATCTTTTCGGAACGGGAGTGATAGCAGTAGATATGTTTCTGAATCTCGTAACAACCAATCCCGGTGAGGCGATGGAGCTGCTCGATAATCTGGCACCAGCCGTGGTAGGTGTGTTTGTGGTTTATTTGCCTTTGCTTATCCTGGGGGGTGTCAATATCAGAAGAGATAGCCGGTTGTCGGTTTCTTTCCAGCAGAGAGTTCGCCATTGGGCAATGCAGATTGGGGCTATAGGACTGTTCTGTCTGCTGGCAAGCTATCTGGTGGTGGATGGTTACCGTATGCGCAACCAGCTTTATCCTGTTAACGTTTGCTATAATCTCTATCTTGCTTTCGAGCGTAATGCGGCTTCAGAGAATTACAGGGAGGCAAGCCGGGATTTTAAGTTTGATGCCAGGAGTGAGCATTCTGCCACGGCTCCCGAGGTGTATGTGATGGTAGTAGGAGAGACGGCACGAGCTCATAATTTCAGTCTTTACGGCTATCCTCGGAATACCAATCCTCTGCTTTCCAAGACACCGGGTATCAAAGCTTTCCCGAATGTGACAACGCAGAGCAATACCACTCATAAGAGTGTACCGATGCTCTTGTCTGCTGCATCAGCCGAGGATTTTGAGCGACTTTTTCATGAGAAAGGCATCCTGGCGGCCTTTAAGGAAGCCGGATTCCATACTGTGTTTATCAGCAACCAGTTGCCCAATCATTCGTTTATCGATTTTCTGGGAGAACAGGCTGATGAGCATTATTTTCTGAAGAAAGAGGATGCTTCGCAAGGCAACCATTATGATGAGGATCTGTTGCAGAAACTGGATGAGATATTGCCATTGGCTGATGCTTCCTCGTCTGCCCATTACCATTACCGTTATCGCAAACTCTTCGTGGTTCTTCATTCCTATGGTTCTCACTTCAATTATCAGGAGCGTTATCCTCGTAGTTTCGCTTACTTCAAGCCTGATAGCAGGAGTGAGGCGAAGCCAGAGAACCGGCGTGACCTGCTGAATGCATACGATAATACCATCCGGTATACCGATTATATCCTGCATGGTATCATTGAACGTCTGCAGAAATGGGAGGGGGTACAGACTAAGACGGATGGGGTATATGATCAGCCAACATCAGCAATGCTCTATACCAGCGATCATGGAGAGAATATTTTCGATGATGGGCGCTGCCTCTTCCTTCACGCCGCACCGAAGGCTTCGGATTACGAACTGCATGTGCCTTTCATCATCTGGACTTCTGCTGGATTCAGTAAACAATATCCGGATATATTGAAGGCATTGGGAGAAAATCGGTCAAAACAGGTACAGAGTAGTCTTTCGGCTTTTCATACCATGTTGGGCATCGGTGGCATTCAGACCCATTATCGTCAGGATGAATACTCGGTGGCAAGTGATAAATATCATCCGGTAAAGTTGCTCTATCTCGATGATCATGACGAGGCAATACCGCAGGAAGATGCCAAGTTTTTGCGTTAAATTCTAAGCCAAAAGGCTTTCTTACAGCAAAATACATGAAAAGAGTTTTCGTAAATATCAATTATTTGCGAAAACTCTTTGTCGTATCTATAATTTGCTGTATCTTTGCACCCGGATTTAGATAATAATAAAAATACAGTTGTTATGGAACCAACTCGAAAAATCGAAAAGGTGAGCATGCGCAACCTCCGCATGGAGGATTATGACCAGCTCGCCAAGTCGTTTAAGCGTATTTACGCAGACTCAGATGTATTCTGGACAAAAGAACAGATTAAGAAACTCATTACTATCTTCCCTGAGGGACAGGTGGTTATTATCGTTGATGATAAGATTGTGGGCTGTGCGCTCTCTATCATCGTCAATTATAATATGGTGAAGGGCGATCATACCTATGCTCAGGTTACGGGTAATGAAACCTTCAATACCCACGATCCTAAGGGAAACATTCTTTACGGCATCGAGGTGTTTATCCACCCTGATTATCGTGGTTTGCGCCTGGCTCGCCGTATGTATGAGTATCGCAAGGAACTCTGCGAGAAGCTCAATCTGAAGGCTATCATGTTTGGCGGTCGTATACCAAACTATCACAAGTATGCTGATAAGATGCGCCCTAAGGAGTATATCGAGCACGTAAGAAACCGTGAAATCTATGACCCGGTTCTTACCTTCCAGCTTTCCAATGATTTCCATGTGCGCCGCGTAATCCGTAACTATCTTCCTAGTGATGAGGAGAGCGAACACTGCGCCACCCTGCTGCAGTGGGATAACATCTACTATCAGCCACCTACGGATTCTTATGTAGACCGCAAGCCAACCGTGAGAATCGGCTTGGTACAGTGGCAGATGCGCCCATACGCTTCGGTGGATGACCTCTTCGAACAGGTTGAGTTCTTCGTTGATTCTGTGAGCGATTACAAGAGCGATTTTATCCTCTTCCCTGAGTATTTCAATGCGCCTTTGATGGCTCGTTTCAACGACTTGGGTGAGGCGCAGAGCATCCGAAAGATGGCGCAGTATACCGAAGAAATCCGTGACCGTTTCCGCGAGTTGGCCATCAGTTACAACATCAATATCATCACGGGTAGTATGCCTTATCTCAAGGACGATTCCCTCTATAATGTAGGCTTCCTCTGCCGTAGAGATGGTAGCGTAGACATGTACGAGAAGATTCATGTTACCCCAGATGAGCAGAAGTGCTGGGGATTGAGTGGCGGTAGCCATATCCAGACCTTCGATACCGATTGCGGTAAGATTGGTATCGTGATCTGCTATGATGTGGAGTTCCCTGAGTTGTCAAGATTAATGGCGGATGATGGCATGCAGATTCTCTTTGTTCCATTCATGACCGATACGCAGAACGCTTACTCCCGAGTAAGAGTATGTGCCCAGGCGCGTGCCATCGAGAACGAGTGCTATGTAGCCATTGCGGGTAGTGTGGGCAACTTGCCTCGTGTTCATAACATGGATATCCAGTATGCCCAGAGCGCCGTGTTCACCCCTTGCGACTTTGCTTTCCCTAACGATGGCAAGCGTTCAGAGGCAACACCTAATACCGAGATGATTCTCGTATCAGATGTTGACCTGAATCTCTTGAATGAGCTTCATACCTACGGTGCTGTAAGAAATCTTCGCGACCGCCGCAAGGATCTGTATGAATTGAAACAGAAGAAGTAAGTGGCAAGAAAAATTTAACATTTAACATTCAACACTTAACATTTAAATAAAGTGTATAAGATAGAAATCTCGGAGCGCACGCTCCACTTCAAGCAGCCGGCAGGCACGTCTCGTGGCGTCTATACCACGAGACACAGTTATTATCTCACTCTCACCTCGGATGAAATGCCGGGAGTAGAGGGAGTGGGAGAGTGTGCTACGCTCCCTGATCTCAGTTGCGATGCCAAACCGGAATATGAGATGACCCTGCGACAGGTTTGTCAGATGGTAGAGCAGATGGGACGCATTCCATACGATATGATTCGTGCTTATCCAAGCATTACCTTCGGTTTGGAAACAGCCTTTGCTTCGTTCTTTGATGAAGCGAAGAAGAAGCTGGGGGCAATGAATCTGTCTGAGGGAAAGACTTCTGTCGAAATACTGAAGGAGGCGGGAGTCTCTGTTCCTATGGGAATGGAGAATCTTGTCAATCTCTTCGATTCTCCTTTCGGAAGAGGTGAAGAAGGTATCACAATCAACGGATTGGTGTGGATGGGTACTTACGAGGAGATGCTGGCCCGGTTGGAGGAGAAGCTCCAGGCGGGTTTCCATTGCGTGAAACTGAAGATTGGTGCCATTGATTTCTTCAAGGAACTCGACCTCATCAAGCGCATCCGTGATGTTTATACCAAGGAACAGGTGGAGTTGCGTGTAGATGCCAATGGTGGCTTTTTGCCGGAGAATGCGATGAGTCAGCTAGAGGCTTTGGCTAAATATGACATTCATTCGATAGAGCAGCCTATCAAGCAGCATCAGTGGCCAAAGATGGCTCAGCTTTGTCGCGAAACACCGCTTCCTATCGCCCTGGATGAGGAGTTAATCGGTGTGAATGTCCGGAGTATGAAGCAGGCTTTGCTCGATACGGTCCGTCCTCAGTATATCATCCTCAAGCCTTCACTTCATGGTGGAATCTATGGATGTAACGAGTGGATAGAACTGGCTAACCAGCGAGGCATCGGCAGCTGGATTACTTCTGCTCTTGAGAGTAATATCGGTCTGAATGCTATTGCTCATTATGCAGCTAAAGTATATGGTCCTAATGTCAAGATGCCGCAAGGCTTGGGCACCGGACAGCTCTTTACTGATAATATACCGATGCCTTTGGAGATTCGTGGTGACAAACTGTTTGTAGTAAAATGACTTTAGAAGATTTCCTTTCTGAATGGAATAACGATAGCGACACGGTGCTGGTGCATACCAGTGGTTCCACGGGAAAGCCCAAGCCGATGTTGGTTGAGAAAAAGCGAATGCTCAACTCAGCCCGCATCACCTGTGATTTCCTGGGATTGAAGCCTGGTGACAGTGCTTTGCTCTGTATGTCGCTCGATTATATTGCAGGTAAGATGGTGGTGGTGCGGAGTATAGAGCGCCATCTCCATCTTATTTCTGTATCCCCAAGTGGGCATCCTTTGAAAGATGTAAATAAAGAGATTACCTTCGCTGCGATGGTCCCGATGCAGGTTTATAATACCCTGCAGGTTCCTGAAGAGCGGGCTCGTCTCTGCCGTATCAGGCATCTTATTATCGGTGGCGGGGCCATAGATGAGGCTCTCGAACAGAAACTGAAGGCTCTTCCCGGCGATATTGCCATCTGGAGTACCTACGGAATGACCGAAACACTCTCGCATATTGCCCTGAGAAGAATTAATGGTGCTGAGGCTAGCGAATGGTACCAGCCTTTCGATAGTGTCAGAATCAGTCAGACCGATGAAGGGTGTCTGGTGATAGATGCTCCGCAGGTCTGTGCTGAGCCCCTGGTAACGAACGATATAGTGGAAATAGAATCCTATATATATAATAAGGTGGAAAAACTCCGTTTTCGCATCAAAGGCAGAAAAGACAATGTGATTTGCAGCGGAGGCATCAAGATTCAGATAGAAGAGGTTGAGGCTCTGTTGAAGCCTTATCTCGAAAAACCTTTCATGATTGTCAAGAAGAAAGACGGGAAGTTTGGAGAAATTGCTGTCCTCCTGACGGAAGATGAGGATATGAAAAAAATAGAGGCGACTGTTCGCCGCCTCTTATCTGATCATAAATATTGGATTCCTAGAGAATACCTTCATGTAAACCAACTCCCGCTTACCGAAACAGGAAAGCCGAAGCGCTCTATCTTTCTTTAAAAGGATTCTCTGAAGAAATATTCTTTAGATGAATTATCCTTCTCTGAAGAAATCGAGTGCTTCCTTGATTTCTTCTGTCGTAGCAGTCTGGTTGATACGGATATCGCCTATGCCGCCCAGCATCGTGAAGTTGATGATGCCATTCTGGTTCTTCTTGTCATGGTGCATCAGTTCTATCAGTTCGTCATAGTCATCGCAGGTAATATCCAGTGTACCATAGAATTCCTTGATGAAGTTTACGGTCTGGCGCATCTTCTCTGTAGGGAATCCGGTCTTGGCAACACTCAGATAGAGTTCTGGAATCAGACCGAATGCCACAGCGTAACCATGCAGGATAGGTTTGCGCTTCAATGCCCAACTCTCGAATGCATGACCGAAAGTATGACCCAGGTTCAGCGCCTTGCGGATGCCCTGCTCGTGCGGATCCTGCTCTACAATACGCTCCTTTACCTTCACGCTGTCGCCTACCATGCGCTGCAGCTGCTTCAAATCAGGCTTGTCGAGGTCAAAGCTGACCAGTTCTTCCCACATGGCTTCTGTAGAAATCAGACCGTGTTTCAGCATTTCTGCATAGCCCGAACAGATGTTTTCTGCATCGAGCGTCTTCAGGAACTCTGTATCGAGAATAACAAATTTCGAATCATTGAACACACCTACTTCGTTCTTCAGTCCGCCGAAGTTGATGCCTGTCTTTCCACCTACCGATGCATCTACCATAGCCAGCAGGGTGGTAGGGATATTGATAAAGTTGATGCCTCTCTTAAAAGTGCTGGCTGCAAAGCCACCCAGGTCGGTTACCATACCGCCGCCCAGATTAATCATACAGGAGTGGCGTGAAGCTCCTCCCTCCTGCAATCCCTTCCATACCATCATCAGACTCTCGATGTCTTTGTGGCTGTCGGTAGCCGGAATAGTGATAACCTGGGCTTTCTTCATGCAGTAAAATTTCTGCAATACAGGCATGCATAGTTCCAATGTTGTAGTATCAGTAAGCACAAAAAGCTTGTCGTGCTCACATTCTGAAAGTGCACTTACCAGTTCGCTTTCCAGTTGGGTTGATATGATTACTCTTTGTTCCATAACATTCTAACGTATTAATTTTTGTGCAAAGATACACTAAAATGGAGACAATACAAAAAAAAAGTTGCTAAATTAGCGTTTTTTTTCTCATAATGCATTAAACCTTGGCGTTTTTAACGCGTCAAAACAATCGAGTAACAAAAATGATAATAGAATATCATAGCGATTATGTGTGAAAACACTCATAGTTGGAAATAATAACAAATTAAAAATAAGAATGAAAAAATCAATTCTGACGATGCTGCTGCTGTTGATGGCAATGGCATCCTTTGCTCAACAGCGACTGATATCCGGTCAGATTACCGACCGCGATACCAAGGAAGCCATTGAGCAGGTAACGGTTCAATTGCTTAAGAGCGACAGCACGTATGTAGCTGGTGCCATCAGTAATGAGAATGGACTCTTTCATGTCACCGCTCCGGCAAATGGCAAATATCTGCTCAAGATTTCGAGTGTAGGATATAAGTCTACTGTGAAGCATATCCAAATTTCTGATAACAAGGATCTGGCTATGGGTAAGATTGTGCTGGGTGCTGAGGCTATCATGCTGAAAGGCGCAGTGGTAACAGCTATGGCTCAGAAGGTAACTCTGAAGGAGGATACTTTCGTGTACAATTCTTCTGCCTATCGCACACCGGAAGGCTCGGTAGTTGAGGAACTCGTAAAGCGTCTGCCGGGTGCAGAGGTGAGCGATGACGGTACTATCAAGATTAATGGTAAGGAGGTAAAGAAGATTCTCGTAGATGGCAAGGAGTTTATGACGGGCGATACCAAGACTGCCCTGAAGAACCTGCCTACCAGCATCATCGACAAGATCAAGGCCTACGATGAGAAGAGTGATCTCTCTAAGGTAACCGGTATTGATGATGGCGAGGAGCAGACCGTGCTCGACTTCGGTGTGAAGAAGGGTATGAACAAGGGTTTGATTTCCAATATCGACCTGGGTGTGGGCAACAAGAGCCGCTACAATATGCGTGGCATGGGAGGTTATTTCAATGATAACAACCGATTCATGCTCTTTGCCAATGCCAATAACACCAGCGACCGTGGATTCGGCGGTGGTCCTGGCAGAGGATTCTGGGGCGGTGCCAATGGCTTGAATGCCAGCAAGATGATAGCTGCCAACTACAACTATGAGTTGAAGAACAAGTTCAAGTTCAATACTTCCCTCCGCTGGAACCACAGCGATGGCGATGTATGGAGCAGCCGTTCCAGCGAGAACTTCATGGGTAGCAGCAGCTCTTTCAGCAATAGCCTGAGCCAGAATTTCTCCCGCAGCAACAGTTGGAATGGTAACATCCGATTGGAGTGGATGCCTGATTCCATGACCAATATCCTCTTCCGTCCTTCCATCTCCTGGAGTACCAGCGATGGATTGAGTGGCAGCCAGTCGGCTTCTTACAACAAGGATCCTTATACCATTACCACCAAAGACCCTCTTTCTGAAGAAGGTATTGATGAGTTGGAGAAGGCTGAGGCTATGGTGAACAAACAGCTTTCCCAGGGAATCAGCTATTCCGAGAACAATAATGTGCGTGGTATGTTGCAGGTGAACCGCAAGTTGGGCAACAAGGGACGTAACATCACCTTCCGTATGGATGCCAAATATACTGATAATGACAGCAAGAGCATCTCGCTCAACAATGCCAAGCTCTATCTTGTACAGACAGCGGAGGGCAAGGATTCTACTTATCAGACCAACCGCTATAACCTGACTCCTTCGAAGAATTATAGTTATGCGGGCCAGTTGACCTATAGTGAGCCACTCTGGAAGGCCACCTTCCTGCAGTTCAGCTATAAGTTTACTTACAGCTACTCCAAGAGCGACCGCAGCACCTACGATTTCAGCAAGTATGCGATGAGTGGCAATCATGAATATCGTGGTTGGGATAGCTACCTGAATCCGTTTGCCGGTCAGCTTGATAATTACAAGGATGAGGATTTGAGTAAGTATTCTGAGTATAAGAACTATACTCATGATATCCAGGTAATGATGCGATTCATCCGAAGCAAATATAATCTCAACTTCGGTGTAATGATTCAGCCACAGCGCTCCAACTTCATCTACGATTATATGGGCAATCATAAGGATACCGTCCGCACGGTCACCAATTTCAGTCCAACCCTCGATTTCCGCTATCGCTTCTCAAAGATGAGCAACCTGCGTGTAAACTATCGTGGTACCACCTCTCAGCCAAGCATCTCTCAGTTGCTTGATATCACAGATAACAGCGACCCGCTGAACATCTCGAAGGGTAATCCTGGCTTGAAGCCATCGTTCACCCAGAACTTCCGGTTGTTCTACAACAATTTCGTTCAGAACCACAACAGAGGTGTTATGACTTTCATCAACTTCTCAACCACCAACAATAGCATCAGCAATAAGGTGACCTACGATGAGAAGACTGGTGGAAGAATCACCCGACCTGAGAATATCAATGGCAACTGGAATGTGATGGGAGCCTTTATGTTCAACTGCTCTATCGATAGTGCCGGTGTATGGAACGTGAATACCGATACCAACTTGGGTTACAACAACTATGTGAGTTATCTGAGTCTCGACAAGCAGTCTGATTCCCAGAAGAATACCACCCGCAGTACTACCTGGAGAGAACGCCTCTCGTTCAGCTATCGCAACGACTGGTTGGAGTTATCGCTTGATGGAACATTGAATTATAACCATGCTACAAACAAGTTGCAGCCTAACAGCAACCTCGATACCTGGCAGTTCTCTTATGGACCAAGCATGACGCTTACAGCACCTTGGGGCACCAGTCTGAACTCAAGTCTCTCTATCAGCAGCCGCCGCGGTTATAGCGACAGCAGCATGAATACGGATGAGTTTGTATGGAATGCGCAGCTCTCTCAGGGTTTCCTGAAGGGCAAGCCTCTTACCATCATGCTGCAGTTCTACGATATTCTCCGCCAGCAGAGCACCTTCTCTCGTGCCATTTCTGCTACATCCCGTACGGATACGGAGTATAATGCCATCAACAGCTATGCGATGCTGCACGTGATTTACCGCCTGAATCTCTTCGGAGGCAAGGATGCCCGTAGGGGTGGACCTGAAGGTCCTGGTGGTCCTGGTGGTCCTGGTGGCCGTCCAAACTTCCATGGCCGTCCTTTCAATGGCGGTTTTGGCGGTGGTCGTCCAGGCGGCAGAATGTTCTAAAAAACTTCTCTTGAAAACGAAGTAAGCTTCATTGGGCATTGAAGTAAGCTTCATCTGCGTATGAAACAGGCTTCATTTGCCTTTGAAGTAAGCTTCATTTAAAACGATAGTAAGCCTCACTTAATGTTTACGTGAGGCTCATTTCAAATAGGTATGACGAGAAAAAAAGAAATCCCCGCTCTTCGTAATGAAGAACGGGGATTGTTATTTTGTCTTGTCAAGAGTTCTCGATTAGAGAGCGAACTTGTAACCTACAGTAATCTGGATTACGTTGTTGTAACCTTCGTCTGAGTGCTTGAATACCTTTGTGCAGCCGATGTTGTAGCGAGCATCGAATACAAGGTTAGAATACTCATAAGAGAGACCTACTGGTACAGAAAGGTCGAATGTCTTAAGAACCTCGTCAGGCATATCATCCTTACCTACCATGAAACCTGGCTGAATACCAGCCTTGAGAGCGAGACCCTGAGCTACATAGTAGTTCAATGTTACAGGTACGTTGATATATCCTGGAGTCCAAGTTACGTGATCAGACTTTGTTCCCTGAGCAGAGTAGAGAGCGCCAACAGCAAGACCTAACTTGTCTGTTGCCTGATACTGCAATTCAGCACCGGCAGCGAAACCTGCTTTCCAATCGCCGTCAGCGATAGTTGAAACGTTCAAACCTACCTTAGGCTGAATAGTTGTTGTACCTGCAGCCTGTTGTGCGAAAGCACCTACTGAAGACAGCACCATAGCTGCCATAACAAATAATTTTTTCATAACTCTTTCAATTTATATAATTAAAACTGTTAATATTCTCGTAGCTTTTGAAATAGTATGTTACTATAAAGCTGAAAATGAGGTAGCCATTTATCATGCCTTACCATCATCTTTCGGGTGCAAAGATAGGATTTTTTACAATAGAGTCCAAACAAATTAATGATTATTTGCTAAAATCGGGCGAAAAAATACGAAATTGTTACCAAATAGAATGTTTTTAGATTTTTTTTATCCCCGTTTTCTTGCATTGTTTCATAAAAAGTTGTATCTTTGCAAAGTAAAATGAATAGCGTATGGGATTAGAATTTGGAAAATGGTTAATGGACGTTGCCAAATATATACTGACGGCGCTCTTGCTTGCGACTTTCCTGGGGGATATGAATTCCGCTGGTACTATTATAGCCTCTATAGTTTTGATGTTAGGAATGCTTGGCATCGGATTGTGGCTGGTAAAGAAATCAAGTAATAATAATAAAAAGAAAGGAAAATAAATATGGATGCTCATGAACTTAATACTTGGCTTATATTAGGAACCCTTTTCTTGCTTTGTTTGGTAGGATTAGGAATCGGTATCTATGATACAATGAAGCAAAAGAAAGAAAAAAGCCTTTCGGCTTAAAGGAAAATAATTATGACTACACAAGAAATTAATTTCGCAATGATTTGTGGAGCACTCATCCTGATTTGTCTTTTTGCTGTCGGGTTGATTATTCACGAAAAGAGCCAGCAAAAGAAGAATGCTCAATGGGAATAAAAAAAATCCCCTATACAGTATAAAAGATGTATAGGGGATTCTTTTTTATTCTTCATCCTCGTCCCAGTCTTCTTCGTCAAATCCAAACATGGCTGGATCTACGAAGGCGTCCAGGGCTCGGCGTTCCTTCTTGGTTGGGCGACCAGTGCCTCTTGCTCTATCTACGAATCCGCTGATGCGACTCATCTCCAGCAATTCATATTGCTTAGGATCGGTCACGTTCTTATAGACTCCGAAGAGCATTTTGGCTCCTACACGCTGCTCTATGCAGTCGAGAACTTCGAAAGAATAGGTGATAGGGGCTTTCTTGACGCTTACCACATCGCCACGCTTGATGATAAAGGAAGGCTTTCTGTTTACGCCTCCTACCATTACACGACCATTCTTACAGGCGTCGGCAGCAATGCTGCGAGTCTTGTAAATGCGGGCTGCCCAGAGCCACTTGTCTATTCTTGCTGATTCTTTCA
>ERZ1026862.18-NODE-18-length-78342-cov-13.568051_pt1 | contig 78342 bp, 63 predicted proteins | sample MGYA00380161_ERZ1026862 | MGnify/ENA primary metagenome ERZ1026862 (study PRJEB33269, sample SAMEA4719797) | human gut metagenome | biome: human-associated habitat; feature: organic feature; material: feces | place: Cameroon | collected 2013-10 ... | reverse complement strand
GTTAAAGATAACAAATGACGATTGTAAAGAGTTTATAAATTATATATAAACAACTTAGATTTAATGATATTTTCCTCTATTTTTTCTTTTTTATAGAAAATAGCTTTTAATCTATCCCGATTACGTGAAAATTTAACTTAATTCTAATTCGTCGAATTCACGTTTAATAAAACCAAAAGCATGTCAAAACAAGAAATTTTGACATGCCTTATTTTTTTTAAGAAACAACTAAGTAAATTTACAAAATCTTCTTATACAAAGCAACAATATCGTCACGAGTAACCTCACGTGGATTGCCTGGGGTACATACATCAACAATAGCCTGATCAGCCAAAGCGTCAATATCCTTTTCTGTTATACCCAATTCTGAAAGATGAGTAGGAATACCAACCAAGCGGCTAAGATTGTCGATTTCTGCACATGCTGCATCAGCAGCCTCTTGCTGTGTCATACCATCTTTGTATACGCCCAAAGCCTTAGCGATATCTACATACTTAGGCAAAGCTGCAGGAGCATTAAACTTCATTACTGTTGGCAACAACATAGCACAAGCTACACCATGAGGAACATCATGAAGAGCACTCAAAGGATGAGCCATACCGTGGTCTACACCCAAGCCTACATTCGAGAATGCCATACCTGCAACATACTGAGCCACAGCCATACCATCACGTCCTACAGGGTTTGTAGGTTCGTTAACTGCAATAGGCAAATATTTATGAATCATCTCGATAGCCTTGATTTCAAACATATCGCTAAGTTCCCAAGCCCCCTTGGTAATGAGTCCTTCGATAGCATGAGTCATGGCATCCATACCTGTAGCGGCAGTAAGACTCTTTGGAAGAGAATACATAAGTTCTGCATCGATGATGGCAACGGCAGGAATGTCGTTAGGGTCTACGCAAACCATCTTCTTCTGCTTTTCTTCGTCGATGATTACATAGTTGATAGTTGTTTCGGCAGCAGTACCCGCAGTTGTAGGAAGAGCAATGATAGGCACAGTCTTCTTCTTAGTGTCAGCAACACCCTCGAGCGAGATGACGTCAGAGAATTCTGGATTGTTGCAGATGATACCAATACCCTTAGCAGTATCCATAGACGAACCACCACCGATAGCGATGATAAAGTCAGCTTCAGCTTTCTTGCAAGCCTCTACACCCATCTTCACATTTGTAACTGTTGGGTTTGGTTTTACTTCGTCATAGATTTCATAAGGAATGGCAGCCTCGTCCAATACGTCGAGCACCATCTTAGCAACGCCAAATTTCATCAATCCTTTGTCTGTTACCACGAGGGCTTTCTTGTAGCCAAGTCTTGATACTACTCCAGGCAACTCTTTGCGAGCGCCTGGTCCGAAATAAGATACTTCGTTCAGAATAAATCTGTTTACCATAATAATTTAGTTTTAGTTATTTAGTTTATAATATTGGGGTTTCTCTACAGTTTGTCGTCGGTTTCAATATCGAGTAATATCTGTAAATCAGACTTCGATATTTTGAAAGTCTCAGAAGGATTTTCGAGAATGTATGGTTCATAGAATTTCTCGTCGGACTTTGCTGATATTCTTGCACATATAGCTTTCGTAGCCTTTGTCCATTCTCCTTTGCTTCCATAGCAGAATGCCAATGCTCCGTTGTCTAAATGATTATTTGCTCCCATAGTTTGTAAAGCAACATAGTTAGAAATAGCTTGGTCGGTCTTACCTTGAAGAACCAACCCAAGAGCCAATGCACGTATCACCTCAGCATTATCAGTAAACTCAAACGACAATCGATAAAGGTTGCTTACAGCCTTGTCAATATCACCTATTCGCAATAACGACAAGCAATAATACACTTGATGCTTCATAACCTTTTCGCCATGAGTATTTATCAATGCATCATATAGCTTGGCTGCTGATACATAGTTTTCTGACCTAAAGGCTGTCAAGGCAGCACCTTTCAGAGCTTTTATATTTGCTGTTTCCTTTTGGTATACCTTATAATAATATGTATATGCTTTGGTATTGTCGCCACGTTTCATATAGATATATGCCAACAACATGCAGTCAGCATCATTGTTAATATCGAAAACAGATAGCATAAGTGGCAAGGCATTATCACCACGCTTAACGAGGAATTTCACGAGTGTGCGCAATTCGTCGGGCATATACCCTGCAAAAGGTTCTTCTCCGAGGAATTTTGAATGTCGTGAAAATATGTTATCAAAGCTATTCTTTTGTGGATAAAGCATGAAGAAGCGATACAAATCCTGAAGATACAAACGACGAATCTCTGCTGCATTATTCTTATTTTCCATAAGCTTGCTACCGATGATTTCTCCAGGAACAGCATCCTTGATATTCTCTGGCAACTTCGAGAATATCGACGACATACTCAACACAAGCGAATATTTATCATTATCGCAGAATGAGTTGCTTGCAAAAAGCATTTTTAGCAACGAAGACTCCTTGATTTCTTGCGAAATATTACCGAAGGCAGGATGATTAATATTGAATGGCACAAACCAGTTTGACATTACATAGAAGAAAGCATAACGCTTCATCTGCTTAAAACCTCCGAAATAAATATCGGCACCAGCTTTCTGCATGTCTACCATCTTGCGCATCGATTGTTCCAATTCGTCCATCTTTCGATCAGCAGCATCTGGATTCAAGATGTCTTCCATAGGGTCATCTTCCTTCTCTATGATGCCCGTCTTAGTAAAGTCTACCGGACGGTTTTTCATTATCTCGGGGAATATATTGCGCTCCAAGTATTCGTTGTCCTTCTCTGCATTATTACAGAATACAACTTGAATAGCAGTTTCAAGAATTTCATTGCGCACACTTTCCTCTTTCAACATCTCTTCCACAAGTTCATCAACTTCTTGAGAATATAGTTTGCATTCTATAACAGCAAACACAAAGCCTACAAGACCACGCTGACGCAACGATTCATCTTGAGTTTGTTTATAAATAGAAGCAAGAACTCGTACTTTGTTGAAGTCTGATGAAAGAAGAGTAGCCAAGGTTATGGCAGAAGTAAGCCATTGAGCATCTTGAATGTCGATTGTTGGTGATAGTAAAACCTTAGCGATATCATCGGCTTTCGACTTACTCCACGAACCACCCGTAACGATAGCGCTAAACAGACGGTCCATGTACGAATAGTGTTTGCTATATATAGGAGCCAACGAGTTGTTTGCATTTGCTGCATCCTTGTTGCCATCAATATCAAACGATGCAAAGGCTACATCCTGAACGTATGTCTCCAGTTCCGACAATATTTCTGCAGAATCCACATTTACCTTTCTACCTCTATTACAAATTTCAGAAAATGCCGAATCATTCTTTAACTTTACCATAAGCGCTGCGTCTGCAGCAATACGCTTTACATGCAATAGCATGTCTGTATACATGCTTTGACGCATTTTGTCGTCGTAGCCATTACGCATATAGTTTTTCATGAGCTGATAGTTAGAGTTAATAGTCTCCAACTCCTCATTAAAGCCTACATATGGTTCAGCTTCGAAATTATTGCGAAGCGTTTCTATACACATGCCAAGCGTCATATTGCCTAATGTTTCTGGAGCAAATGCCTTGTTGCTATCTCCTTGATTCATATTATTTTGCGTGCTTATAGTTAAGTTTTGGTAAAGCTTTTATAGTCTTATTATCGGCTTCAGTATATTTCTTTATCACGTCAGCATAACTACCAACTCCAAATTTATTTATAGAGTCGCATGCCTCGTTGTAAGCTCTTATGAACGACTTCAATTGTTGCTTTCTACGATTATCTTCCATAGCCTTTTTACGGAAAGCTATCACGCCAACGTGTGTTTGAGAGAATGCGCTATCGGCAATCTCTTTATGATTATGTAGTAAAGCTGTTGTAGCTTGAGGCTGTGGTAGCAACATAGCATCCATCTCGTTGTTCAACAACATTTTCAATCTCAACTTCACATCGTTGATCTGAATTTTATAGATACCCTCTTTTACCTTTGCCTTAGCTATAGCCACGTCTGCAAGCGAGTCGGTAGCCGAAAAACGTGTCATAGCTATCATCTTATCAGCCAACTGCTCAAACTTTTTGATACGTTGTGCCTTATTTGTGATGAATTTCCATCCAAGGTTTGTTTCTGAGATATACACCAACTGACATCCCTTTGCTTCAAGCTTTGAAGCACGAACACGTTCTGTTGCAGCACCTTCTATATATCCTCCAGCCAACAAGGTGTCGAGGTCGAGATGTGAATTGCGCAATCTGAGGTTCACCTGCAGACTGTCATGATCAAACATGCCACGCTCTTTAGCTACGAATATCGGTAGACAGTCCATAGTTGGCGTTACGCCTACTTTCAACGCCAACGAGTCTTGCCTACGTAGCTCCATACGCTGTTTATACGACAGGCGTTGTTTTTCTTGGCTTGTTTCATCACACGATGTAGCCAAATTCAGCATGGCTATCATAGCGGCTATATATATAATGTATCTTTTCATGAATTGTTTCTTATTCTATGCAAAAATAAGCATTTATTTTGTAACAAAAAAAAATATTAGTACTTTTGTGGCATTATGGCAAAAGATAAGACTGTTTATGTATGCTCCAACTGCGGACAAGAATCGGCAAAATGGATTGGTAAATGTCCTGAATGCGGACAATGGAATACCTTTAAGGAACTTCGAGTGTCTGCCGATACTGGTAGCCAGGCTGCTCGTAATGCTGCAGTCGACGTACATCGAGCTATGTCACATAGTGGCGCTAAGCCTATGTTCCTAAAAGATATATCTTCGCAAGACGAGCCACGTATCGATATGCACGACAATGAGCTTAACCGTGTGCTTGGAGGTGGACTCGTACGTGGAAGCATAGTACTTTTGGGTGGCGAGCCTGGTATTGGTAAAAGTACGCTCACTTTGCAGACTGTGCTCAATATGCCCGACCGTCGCATACTCTATGTAAGTGGCGAAGAGAGTGCACATCAACTAAAGATGCGTGCTATGAGAATCAACCCTAATGCAGCCGACAACGTTATGATTCTGTGTGAAACTTCTCTTGAAGACATATTTAAACATATATCCGAGGTGAAGCCAGAATTTGTTGTTATAGACTCCATACAAACCATTTCTACAGCCGATGTAGATAGTTCTCCTGGTAGTGTTACTCAGGTTAGAGAGTGTGCTTCTGCTCTACTCCGTTTTGCAAAAACAAGTGGTGTGCCCGTGCTCCTTATTGGTCATATAAATAAGGAAGGGACTATAGCTGGTCCAAAGATTCTTGAACATATCGTTGATACCGTTATCCAGTTTGAGGGTGATAACCATTATATGTATCGCATTCTGCGCTCTACCAAAAACCGCTTCGGTAGCACAGCCGAACTTGGAATCTATGAGATGCATCAGCAGGGATTGCGCCAAGTGGCAAATCCTTCTGAACTACTCTTGTCGCAAGACCATAACGGACTTTCAGGAATTGCCATAAGCTCAGCCATCGAGGGAGTACGACCTTTCTTGGTTGAAACTCAAGCTTTGGTATCGTCAGCAGCCTATGGAACTCCACAACGTTCAGCCACAGGTTTCGACCAACGTCGACTAAACATGCTTCTTGCAGTTCTCGAAAAGCGCGTAGGCTTTAAGCTTATGCAGAAGGATGTCTTTGTAAATATCGCTGGTGGTTTGCGAGTTACCGACCTCGCCATGGATCTTAGTGTTATAGCAGCCGTATTATCAAGCAATGTTGATACTGCTATTGAGACGGGATGGTGTATGGCAGGCGAAGTAGGATTGAGTGGTGAAGTGCGACCTGTGAGTCGTATCGTTCAGCGAATAGCCGAAGCCCAGAAACTTGGCTTCACAGATATGATAGTACCATCTCACAACATGCAGGGTCTTGATACCTCAAAATTCAAAATCTCTCTACATCCTGTACGCAAGGTTGAAGAGGCGCTTCGATATCTCTTCGGATAATAAATAAAAAAACAATAATATGAAAACATCAGTAATCATTGTGAGTGGTGGAATGGATTCCATCACCCTACTCTACGACAAGAAAGACGAAATAGCTTTAGGAATATCATTCGACTATGGTAGCAACCACAACGCTCGAGAAATTCCTTTCGCCAAGATGCATTGCGAACGTTTGGGTATAGAGCATATCACCATACCTCTCGACTTCATGCACCAATACTTTAAGAGTTCATTGCTTCAAGGTGCAGATGCCATACCTGAAGGTCATTATGCCGACGATAATATGAAATCTACAGTTGTACCTTTCCGCAATGGAATCATGCTTGCTATAGCTGTAGGAATAGCCGAAAGTCGCAACCTCACAAAGGTGCTTATCGCAAACCATGGTGGCGACCATACTATATATCCAGACTGCCGTCCTGAATTCATTTCTGCCATTGATGCAGCAGCCACGGCAGGAACCTATGTCAACGTAAAGGTTTGTGCCCCATACACCAACATCACAAAGACTGATATCGCAGCCATAGGTAAACGTCTTGGCATCGACTATACCGAAACATGGAGCTGCTATAAGGGAGGTGAGAAGCATTGTGGCAAATGTGGTACATGCGTGGAGCGCAAAGAAGCGCTCGAAGGTGCAGGTATTGAAGACAAAACTATATACGAAGAATAACACCTTAACTCAACTCGCTATATCATTTTTATCACTTAGCTACATACCACGTTTATAGCTATAAAAACAAAAAATAGGGAATCCCATTTGATAACATATCATCTGGAATTCCCTATTTCAATAAATATAGACTATTACATTTAATTACTTCTTATTGATATAATCAACTATCCAAGCACCAACCTCAGTTGTTCCATATTCCTTGCCACCTTCTACCTGAATCTCAGGAGTTCTGACGTTTGCATCCAAACTTGCATTTACAGCCTCACGTATCAAGCTGCCTTCTGCATTAAGACCGAAATGCTCGAGCAACATTGCTGCCGACAAAATCTGAGCAACAGGATTTGCAAGGTTCTTACCTGCAGCCTGTGGCCAACTACCATGTACAGGCTCAAACAAAGGTGTATGCTCGCCAAGCGAAGCCGAAGGTTGCAATCCCATAGAACCTGTGATACATGAAGTTTCGTCGGTAAGAATATCTCCAAATGTGTTTTCTGTTACAATAACATCAAAGAATGTAGGCTCTGTGAGCACACGCATTGATGCATTGTCAATAAACATATAGTCGGTATTTACATCAGGATATTGTGGCTCCATTTCTTTTGCTATCTGACGCCACAAACGGCTACTTGCCAATACGTTAGCTTTGTCAACAACGGTAAGATGCTTGTTGCGCTTCTGAGCAAATTCGAATGCTACCTTCAATATTCGCTCTATTTCATGACGATAATAAATATCTGTATCATAAGCCTTATCGTTATCCTGATATTTCTCTCCGAAATACATACCACCCGTAAGCTCACGGATAACAATGAAATCAGCACCTTTCAGCAATTCATCTTTCAAAGGACTCTTGTGAAGCAAACAATCGAAAGTTGCAACAGGACGCAAATTTGCAAACAGTCCAAGTTTCTTTCTCATAGCCAACAATCCCTGCTCTGGTCTTACCTTTGCAGTTGGGTCGTTGTCGAAACGAGGGTCGCCAACAGCTGCAAACAATACTGCATCAGCATCCATACAAGTTTTGAATGTATCCTCAGGGAATGGATCGCCCACAGCATCAATAGCATGAGCACCACAAAGTGCCTCATTGTATGTGAATTCGTGATTAAACTTCTTTGCTATGGCATCCATAACTGCCACACCCTGCTTCATAATCTCTGGTCCTATACCGTCGCCAGCAAGAACAGCTATATTAAGTTTCATATTCTTAAAATGTTTATTTGTTTATATTCTATTTTTTAATGGAGCTTTCTTTCTCGTTCCATTCCTCCTTTATGGTTTCAGAATCTTTATGCCTTATAGTTCTCGTCCTCAAAGAGGTTGAGCATTTTGAATGTAGCCTTAATGGCTGCTTCAGTCTGGTCGGCATCAAGACCGCGTGTGCGAATCACCTTGTTGTCATATTGCCAAGTGATGATAGTTTGTACGAGAGCGTCTGTGCGACCACCAGGCGGGATAGAGACAGTATAGTTGGAAAGTATAGGGAATGTACGGTCAAGCTTTTCCTTATAAATCTTTCTCAAAGCCTTTACAAAAGCATCATACTGACCGTCGCCTGTAGCATCAGCAGCAAACTCCTTACCATTTATCTCAACCTTGATAGAGGCTATAGGTTTCAGTCCGTAGCTTGTGCTAACCATATAGCTTACGAGCTTCACCTTGTCTTCTGGAGCGCTATGCTTCAATACGTCTGAAACAATATATGGCAAATCGTCTTGTGTAACGAGCTCCTTGCGGTCGCCAAGTTCTGTAATGCGCTTAGTGACTCTCTTTGTTTGTTCTGGCGTAAGCGACAAGCCAAGCTCTTCAAGGTTGCGAGCGATATTAGCTTTACCGCTATTTTTACCCAAAGCATACTCACGCTTTCTGCCAAATCTTTCCGGTACTAAGTCGTTGCAGTAAAGGTTGTTCTTATTATCGCCATCTGCATGAACACCAGCAACTTGCGTAAACACGTTTTCGCCAACGATAGGAGTATTCGGAGCTATTGCTATACCTGAATATCCTTCTACCAAATGGCTCAATTCTACAAGCTGGCTCTCGTCGATGTTGGTCTTGGCATGATACATATCTTTAAGAATAACCTGTACGCTTGCCAAAGGAGCATTACCGCATCTCTCTCCCATTCCATTTACCGTTACGTGCAATCCCTTGCATCCGGACAGTACAGCTGCTAAAGAGTTTGATACCGCCAAGTCGTAATCGTTGTGAGCATGGAAATCGAAATGAGCTTCGGGATACCTTTTCACCATCTTACGCATAAACTCCACACATTGAAGCGGATGCAAGATGCCAAGAGTATCTGGCAACATAAATCGCTTAATAGCTGTCTTGCTTAATAAATCGAGTAGCTGGTAGACATATTCCGCAGAATCTTTCATACCATTGCTCCAATCCTCAAGATATAGGTTTACATCGAAACCTTGTTCTGTTGCGTATTCCACGCTATGAAGTATATCCTGAATATGCTCTTCTGGACTTTTATGAAGTTGTTGAGTGCAATGCTTTAACGAACCTTTAGCAAGTAGGTTGATAACCCTTCCTCCACAACTTTTTATCCAGTCTATTGATAATTTGCCGTCTACGAAGCCTAAAACCTCTACTCTATTGAGTTTTCCTACCGACTTTGCGTAGTTGCAAATCATGGTTACTGCATCCTTTTCACCCTCCGATACTCTTGCAGAGGCTACCTCTATACGGTCCACGTTGACATCAGAAAGTAGCTTCTTGGCAATCATCATCTTCTCGTGAGGCAGAAACGACACTCCGCTGGTTTGTTCTCCATCGCGGAGTGTGCTGTCCATTATCTCGATGAAAGGATGACGCAGACCATCGTGAGTTACTTGTTCTGCTGTTCCCATGCTTCTATCTTATCCTTATTCTGTATCAAATAGTCTATATCATCAAGACCATTCATCAAACAATGCTTCTTGTAAGCATTTATCTCAAACTTCTCACTCTTGCCTGTTGCAAGGTTTGTTACAGTCTGGTTTGGTAAATCTACCTTCACCTGTGTAGCGTGGTCTTTAGCGATAGAATCAAACAATTCTTGCAAGAATGGTTCTGAAACCACTACAGGCAACACGAAGTTGTTGAGTTCATTATTCTTATGAATATCAGCAAAGAAACTGCTGATAACTACTCTAAAGCCATATCCTGCTATAGCCCATGCTGCATGTTCGCGTGAAGAACCAGAACCGAAGTTCTTGCCTGCTACAAGGATTACGCCTGAATAAGAAGGATCGTTGAGCACGAAATCCTTCTTTAGCGAACCATCCTTGTTGTATCGCCAATCGCGAAACAGGTTGTCGCCAAATCCCTTTTTGTCAGTTGCTTTAAGGAATCGTGCAGGTATTATCTGGTCGGTGTCTACGTTTTCCAATGGAAGAGGATAACAAGACGATGTTATTATATCAAATTTCTGTTTCATGATGTTTGTGTAAATTATAGTTTTCGCTTATGAGAATTCCTACATCAACTCTCGTGGGTCTGTTATCACTCCTGTAACGGCAGCTGCAGCTGCTACCAATGGCGAAGCCAAGATGGTACGTGAACCTTGTCCCTGACGACCTTCAAAGTTACGGTTGCTTGTAGAAACGCTATACTTGCCTGCAGGAATCTTATCATCGTTCATTGCCAAGCAAGCAGAGCAACCAGGCTGGCGTATAGCGAAGCCTGCCTCTTCCAATACCTTGTCCAATCCCTCTTCTCTAATCTGCTTATCTACAAGCCATGAGCCTGGCACAAGCCATGCTGTGATGTTATCAGCTTTCTTCTTACCCTTTACTATGCTTGCGAAAGCGCGAAAATCTTCTATTCTTCCATTTGTACATGCACCAAGGAATACATAATCAACCTTATGTCCTGCAAGTTTTTCGCCTGGCTTAAAGCCCATATAATCAAGACTCTTTAAGAAGCTTGCCTTACCATTTTCGTCGATTTCATCGAGTGTAGGTACAGAGCCTGTTATGCCAATTCCCATACCAGGGTTTGTTCCGTATGTAATGCGAGGTTCGATATCTGCACCATGAAAGTTCAGTTCCTTATCGAATACGGCATCATCGCCACTCTTCAAAGTCTTCCAATATTCTACGGCTTTATCCCATTCTGCACCCTTAGGAGCATATTCTCTGCCCTTGATGTATTCGAATGTAGTTTCATCAGGAGCAACGAAACCGCCACGAGCCCCCATCTCGATAGACAGGTTGCAAAGTGTTAAGCGACCTTCCATCGACATGTCGCGAACCACCTGACCTGCATATTCTACGAAATATCCTGTAGCACCACTTGTAGTGAGTTTCGACATAAGATATAGTGCTACATCCTTTGCAGTAACACCTTTACCAAGTTTGCCATTTATATTGATTCTCATCGACTTAGGCTTCTGCTGCAAGATGCATTGGCTTGCCATTACCATCTCAACTTCCGATGTTCCGATACCGAAAGCCACAGCACCCATAGCACCATGAGTAGAGGTGTGAGAGTCGCCACAAACAATTGTCATTCCTGGCAACGACAATCCCTTCTCTGGTCCAACAACATGGATGATACCATTGTCCTTTGAGAACATCTTAAACTCGGTAAGACCAAACTCCTCGCAGTTTTTGTCCAAAGTATCAAGCTGCTTCTTTGAAATAGGGTCTTCAACAGGCTTATCCTGATCGTGAGTTGGAGTGTTATGGTCAGGCATGCAATAAATCTTGTCTGGACGGAAACATTTCAGTCCGCGTTGACGCATACCGTCGAAAGCCTGAGGTGATGTTACCTCGTGGCAATAGAGTCTGTCAATGTAAAGTTGTGTGGGACCGTCGTCTACGATCTGTACTACGTGCTTATCCCAGATTTTGTCGAATAGTGTGTTCATGTTTTTATTTCTTAAATCCTGATATCTTTATTTTCTAAATTTGTTAATACAATCTATGTATGCCTCTACCGAAGCTGTCACGATGTCGGTATTTGCTCCGAAGCCGTAGTACACGTTGCCATCGTATTCCACCTGCATGTGTACCTTACCCACATCGTCAGAGCCCTTAGAGATAGCTTGAATGGTGAACTCTTTCAGCACCATATGCTTCTGGATAATCTTCTTAAGAGCCTTGATAGCAGCATCCACAGGACCGTTGCCTGAACTTGCCTCTTCAAACTTCTGACCGCTGATATCCAATCCAATGCTTGCTACACTCTTGCATCCCATACCTGTTGTAACCTGCAAGAAGTCGAGCTTCACGGCATGAGCCTCTGCCCTATCAGCACCTGCCAACATCAATACGTCATCGTCGGTAATCTCTTTCTTTTTGTCTGCCAAGAGCAAGAACTGCTTATATATCTTGTCGAGCTTCTCTTCATCTTCGATATCGCAACCATTTACATGCAAACGATATTTCAAAGCAGCTCTACCCGAGCGTGCTGTCAAAACGATAGCGTTGTCGTCCAATCCCACATCCTTAGGATCCATAATCTCGTAGGTCTGCACATTCTTCAATACGCCATCCTGATGGATTCCGCTTGAATGAGCGAAAGCGTTTCTTCCTACGATTGCCTTATTAGGCTGTACAGGCATATTCATCAAGCTTGATACCATGCGAGAAGTAGGATAAATCTTCTGAGTATTGATATTTGTGTCGATATCTATGTTTTTGTGACATCTCAATATCATAGCAATTTCTTCAAGCGATGTGTTGCCTGCTCGTTCGCCGATACCGTTGATAGTTACTTCTACCTGTCGAGCACCATTCAATACACCTTGAAGAGTGTTGGCAGTAGCCATACCAAGGTCGTTATGGCAATGAGTAGATATAATGGCTTTATCGATGCCATCTACATGCTCCATCAAATATTTTATCTTTGCGCCATATTCGTCTGGCAAACAATATCCTGTTGTGTCTGGAATATTCACTACTGTAGCTCCTGCCTTGATAACGGCTTCTACCACACGAGCCAAATATTCGTTGTCTGTACGTCCTGCATCTTCGGCATAGAACTCCACATCCTCCACATATTTCTTGGCATAAGCAACAGCTCTTACTGCGCGTTCAATAATCTCTTCTCGAGTGCTATTAAACTTATATTTGATATGACTATCGCTGGTACCGATACCTGTATGAATACGCTTATGCTTAGCATATTCCAAAGCTTGAGCTGCCACGTCGATATCCTTTTCTACCGCACGAGTTAGGGCACAGATAGTAGGCCATGTTACAGCCTTTGAAATCTCAATCACAGAATTGAAGTCACCTGGCGAAGAAATAGGAAATCCTGCCTCTATCACGTCTACTCCCAACTGCTCCAATTGCTTTGCCACTTGAATCTTCTCTACAGTATTCAATTGGCAGCCAGGCACTTGCTCGCCGTCTCTCAGGGTGGTGTCGAAAATGAAAAGTCTGTCGCTCATGTCTTTTTATGTTTTTTAAGTGGTTATTATTCTTTTATTGATTCCGTAATTCGAAAGTTTACGATATTCGAGTTTTAGAATACGAAAAAAGCCTTTCTTACTCCGGTCGGAAGTAGAAAGGCTTTATTTTTCTGTATACTATCATACATACAAGCACACCTTATTACCTCCGACCATAGGAAATAGTCGAATTCGAATAATAAGGGCGATTAGATTGTATGTAATTGCTTTCATATCGTTGTTGTTTTTGTATTTCTTGTTACCAATTATAATCTAAACCATACAGATTTGATTAAATTGTTATTGTTTAATGAGCGCAAAGTTATACATTATAGTTTAAACCTGCAAATATTTTGCTATATTTTTATCTATATCACTTACATTTTATCTCTATTATACTCAAAAACACGACATTTAATCACTTAAATGCCGTGTTTCTATCATTTATCTTGCTTAATAGCTACTTTCATCAAAACGCCAAACCTTCTACAGGTGGTCCACCAGCTCCAAACGGATCATCTTCGTTCATCTTGCTACCAATAATTTCGCCACCACCCATATCAGGCATATCGGCTGCCATGATGGCTTGTCCCTCCTCTGGGTTAGCAAATCGTGTGTATTTACCGATAAAGGTCAGCAATACATCACCCGTAGCACCCTTACGATGCTTGGCAATAATAATCTGTGCCATACCATGCAGGTCGTTTCCCTTCTCGTCTTGGAAAATATGGTAGTATTCAGGACGATGCACAAACATAATCATATCGGCATCCTGCTCGATGGCTCCCGACTCACGGAGGTCGCTCATCTGCGGACGCTTACCTTCCAATCCTTCACGTCCCTCAACCGTACGGTTCAACTGTGATAGAGCGATGATTGGAATATTCAATTCCTTTGCCAATCCCTTGAGCGAACGAGAAATCGTTGACACCTCTTCTTGACGGCTGTTGAACTTCATACCCGTGGCATTCATCAGCTGCAAATAGTCAATCATTATTATCTGCACCTTCTTTTCCTTAACCAGTCGTCGAGCCTTGGTTCTCAACTCGAATACCGACAAGCCTGGAGTATCGTCGACATACAAAGGTGCACCAGTCATTCGTCTTAGGTTCTTGTCGAGTCGTGCCCATTCGTCGTTGCTCAGCTGACCATTCAATATCTTTTTACCCTCCACTTCACACACGTTGGAAATCAAACGATTCACCAACTGCACGTTGCTCATTTCAAGCGAGAAGAAGGCGACAGGAATCTTCTGGTCAATAGCAATATTCTTAGCCAACGACAAAGCGAAAGCCGTCTTACCCATGGCAGGACGTCCTGCAAGAATAACCAAGTCGGAAGGTTGCCAACCGCTGGTCATATCATCGAGCTTATCATAGCCTGTAGGAATACCAGTAAGACCATCCGAATTAGCAGATGCCTTTTTCAACACCTCCATAGCCTGACTAATCACAGGGTCAATCTGAGTATAGTCCTGCTTCATGTTGCGTTGTGATATCTCAAAGAGCTTACCTTGCGCCTCTTGCATCAGTTCTTCAACATCAACCGTAGGGTCAAATGCTTCGGTTTCTATTTTGCTTGAAAACGAGATAAGTTGTCGTGCCAAATACTTCTGCTGTAATATCTTGGCATGATATTCAATATGAGCCGAAGAAGCTACGAGCGAACTTAGCTCAATAATGTATGGGCTACCGCCAACCTCGTCAAGAGTTCCTTCGCGTGCAAGTTCCTCAGTAACAGTCATGATGTCAACAGGGTTTTCATTCATATTCAGCACCCTTACAGCGTTGTATATCTTCTGATGACGAGGTTCATAGAATGTTTCAGGCACCAACATCTCGCTGACAATAGAAAAAGCATCTTTATCTATCATCAATGCTCCCAGCACCACCTTCTCCAAGTCTATAGCTTGTGGCTGTAAGTGGCCGTAGGTGTTGTCTATCACGGGCGAACTCTTCTTTCTGCCATAACTGGCTCTGCTATTTTCTGCCATTTAATCTCTTTATATATATTATAAGGTGTATATCCTTCATACGGATATTACTGCAAAATTACAAAAAATATCTATTAATCATTTGTCGTCACATGATTTTTTGCTATTTTTGCATTATCATAAATTAAAAAACTACCTGCGATATGATTAATTTCCCATGCGCCAAGATAAACCTTGGACTCAACATCACATCACGACGTGAGGATGGCTACCATAATCTCGAAACAGTATTCTATCCCGTTCCTATCACAGATGCTCTTGAAATAAAACTCATGAGCGACAAATTCCCATGTCCTACTGGTTGCGACCTTAAGGTGTCGGGAAATGCTGTAGAATGCAACGAGGCAGACAACTTGGTAGTTAAAGCCTACAACATTCTGGCTGCCGACTTCAACATTCCACGCATACATGCCCACCTCTTCAAGCGCATACCATCGCAAGCCGGAATGGGTGGCGGAAGTAGCGATGCTGCTTATATGATTCGATTGCTCGACGAGCGATTCCGACTCAACATAGGCAATGCCGAGATGGAACGATATGCTGCTCGCTTGGGTGCAGACTGCGCATTCTTTATAACCGCAGAACCTTCTTTTGCTTCGGGTATTGGCAACATCCTTGAACCTGTAGAAGGACCCCAGCAAGCGCTTGAGGGATGCTACATCGTTGTGGTAAAACCTGATGTTGCCGTTTCTACTCGCGACGCATACGCAAAGATTACACCTCGCGAGCCACAGAAATGTTGCCGCGACATAGTACGCCAACCTATCGAAACTTGGCGCAATGAACTTGTCAACGACTTCGAGCAACCTGTCTTTGCGCTCTATCCTCAGCTTGCTGAAATCAAGGAGAAACTCTACTCGCTCGGAGCTGTATTTGCATTGATGAGCGGAAGCGGAAGCGCACTATTCGGAATATTCCGTCAAAAGCCTGAGGGTATCAACAAAGCATTCCCTGATTGTGCAACATTTGTTGAAAGACTATAATCATGACAGACAATTCTAAAGAACTATTCCCCGTAGTCGATGCCGAAGGCAACGTTCTCGGCTCCATCACCCGTGGCGAAGCTCATGGTGGCAGTATGGTGTTGCATCCTGTGGTCCACCTTCATCTTTTCAATTCTGCAGGCGATCTATATCTTCAGCAACGCCCACTATGGAAAGATATCCAACCAGGCAAATGGGATACTGCTTGCGGAGGACACGTCGACTATGGCGAAGACATACCTACAGCCCTGCATCGCGAAGTAAGAGAAGAACTTGGCATTACAGATTTCACCGCCCGCTTTCTTGGTCGCTACGTCTTTGAGAGCAGTCGCGAGCGTGAACTCGTTCATGTACACACCACCATCTACGACCAGCCCGTCTGCCCTTCCGACAGCGAACTTGCTGGTGGTCGTTTCTGGAGTCGCAAAGAGATTTTAGCTAACATCGGGCACAACATTTTTACTCCTAATTTTGAAAGCGAATATCAACGATTCTTCCTAACCTCGCCAACAACATCAATCAACGACGAGCAGAAATAAGACAAACACCATACATAAAAAAATGGAAAAGCAAGAAAAAGCCCCTATGGCTTGGCAGGTATTAGAAAGCGAATACCTATTCAAGCAACCATGGCTCACCGCCCGACGCGAACATGTGAAACTACCTACAGGTGCTGAAATTAAGGATTTCTACGTATTGGAATACCCAGAGTTTTGCAACGTCATCGCCATCACCAAAGAAGGCAAATTCCTTATGGAGCGCCAATATCGCCACGCACAACACCTCACAGCAATAGAGATTCCTGCAGGATGCGTAGAGCAAGGCGAAGACCCTATGGAGGCTGCAAAACGCGAACTATACGAAGAAACAGGCTATGCAGGAGGCGAATGGAGCAAATTGATGACCATAAGCCCAAATGCTGGAGCATGCACCAACTATAGCCACACATATCTTGCCATAGGCGTGGAAAAGGTGTCTACTCAGCATCTCGAATCATCAGAAGATATCAAAATTGAACTCCTTGATCGCTCCGAAGTGTTGCGCATGCTAAAGAACGACGAATTTCATCAAGCCATGATGGCAGCACCTCTATGGAAATATTTTGCCATGGAGAAATATACAGAACTATAGTCAAGACTAAGACTTGTATCATTTTTACAAAAGCTACCCAAGGTTTATCAAAACAAATATAGTCCCCGAAAGTATGTCTTACTTTCGGGGTTTTATCATTATTATATGTTACAGCTGACATAAGCCTTGGAGAGACGAAGTAAGAAAAGGGAATCTACTCGTGTTCCAATTGTTCCAGTTGTTCCAGTTGTTCCAATTAGGGTATCAACATGCAAATTGCCCTTATATACACTATATAATTAATTATTAAGTAGTTATATATAATAAGAAGAAAAATGGAACGCTGAAAAATTAATTGGAACAACTGGAACAGGAACACACAAACTTCCATCTAAAAGGCTGACTATCAACGACTAATCGTATTTGGCGATGCGTATATTGATGTACGTATCCACGACTATACGTAATGCTCTAAGGCTTTATTCGCATTTGCATAAGGCTAAATGCCAACAAAAATAACTAAAACCAGTTATAAAGCCTATAGATCGGCATACCTTTCATGCTAGTAAAGTTACGCCTTTTTCTTGTAAAAAAGGTAAAAAAATAAAGGAATTGTGGAGAATTGTCAATGAACATAGCTAACTTTGTGGTTAGTAGAACAATAAACTATTAAGAATATGAAAAAGATAGCACTTATTACTGGTGCCACAAGTGGCATTGGAGAAGCCTGTGCAAGAAAGTTTGCTGAGGGTGGTTACAACCTTATTCTGACTGCTCGCCGCAAGGAGAAGTTAGAGGAGATAAAGGCACAGTTGGAGGCTGAGAACGACAACGTAAAAGTGAAAACATTGGTTTTCGACGTTCGCGATACTGATGCTGCAAAAGCTGCTGTGGACTCACTTGAAGACGAATGGCAAAAGGTGGACGTGCTGATAAACAATGCAGGATTGGCGCTCGGACTTGAAAAGGAGTATGAGGGCGATATGGATGATTGGAGCACCATGATAGATACTAATATTAAGGGATTGCTAACGATGACTCGCTTGATTGTGCCGGGAATGGTGAAGCGCAACGAGGGACACGTGATAAACGTGGGAAGCGTGGCTGGCGATGCTGCATATGCAGGTGGCAACGTGTATTGTGCAACCAAGGCTGCTGTTAAGGCTATCACAGATGGTTTGAGAATAGATGTTGCAGAATCGGCAGTAAGGGTAACGAATCTTAAGCCAGGACTGGTAGAGACGAATTTTAGCAACATACGTTTCCATGGCGACAACGAGCGTGCCAACAATGTATATAAAGGTATAAAACCGCTTACAGGCGACGATATCGCAGATGTGGCATTCTATGCAGCTTCAGCTCCTAAACATGTTCAGATTGCCGAAGTACTGATACTTGCCACCCACCAAGCAAGTGGAAGCGTAATACATAGAGAAAAGTAAAAGGGTAAAAAGGTAAAAAGGTAAAAGGGTAAAAAGGTAAAAGAGTAAAAAGGTAAAAGAGTAAAGAAGTAAGCAATGTTTTTACTCTTTTACTCTTTTACCTTTTTACCTTTTCATAAGCCTTTTCATAAGCCTTTTTACCTTTACTTAAAGAATCCGAAGAGTGTTGCATCAATCTTGTCGGTGATGTAGCGGAAAGCTTCGGGATCTGATTCAAACTTTAGAGTATCGCCATCTACTATGATGAGCTTGCCCTTATAGTCTTTTATCCAATCTTCATATCTGTTGTTAAGACCTGTAAGATAGTCGAGGCGGATGGTCTGCTCGTATGAACGACCACGTTTGCCAATTTGTGCTATAAGATTAGGAACGGTAGAGCGAATATAGATCATGAGGTCGGGCAACTTGACAAGCGACATCATAGTGTCGAAGAGGTCGGAATAGTTGGCGAAGTCGCGATCTGACATATAGCCCTGACCATGAAGGTTGGGTGCAAAGATGCAAGCATCCTCAAAGATAGTGCGGTCTTGGATAATGTTTTCATCGCTCTGACTAATCTCAACAACTTCTTTGAAGCGCTTGTTGAGGAAATAAATCTGAAGGTTGAACGACCATCTCGACATATCACTATAGAAGTCGTCGAGGTAAGGATTGTGTTCTACAGGCTCGAAACGAGGAGACCAATTATATCTTTTTGCCAACATCTTGGTGAGCGTGGTCTTGCCGCTACCGATGTTTCCGGCTATTGCTATATGCATTGTTTTTGCTGTTTTATTACAAATCGTTGAGATCAAAGAGGCCGAAGAGGATGGAGTCTATCTTGTCGGTGATAAATTTGAAATCCTCTGGACGATTCTTGTAGTCGAGATTGTCGACATCGATGGTTAACACCTTGCCTTTGTACTTATTGCGAATAAAATCCTCATACTTATCATTAAGACCACGGAGATATTCGATATGTATCTTCTGCTCACACTCACGTCCGCGTTTCTGAATGTTTTCTACAAGATGTGATACCGACGAACGAAGATATATCATAAGGTCGGGCAATTTCACTTTCTCAACCATAAGTTCGTAGAGCTCCATGTAGGTTTCAAAGTCGCGGTCGCTAATATTTCCCTGCGCATAGTTGTTGGCGGTAAATACGAAGACACCCTCATGGAGAGTGCGGTCTTGAATTATCGTATGGTCAGCCTGCGCTATTCCGAGCACATCTTTGAATCGTTCTTTCAGGAAGTAGACCTCCATAGCAAACGACCATCGCTGGATGTCCTTATAATAGTCTTCCATATAGGGATTCTCCACGACAGCCTCGTATCGCGGATCCCATTTGTAATGCTTGGCAAGCATCTCGGTAAGCGTTGTTTTTCCGCTTCCGATATTTCCTGCAATTCCTATATACACGTTGTGATTTTTAAGTTTAAGATTATAATTATGCAAAGTTAATGAAAAAAAGTTATTATCATAAGAAATACGCTGATTATTATCCAAAAATTGTTGTTACGACTGCATAATATGAAAAAGCAAATGAGTATCTTTAAATAAGATAGACTGCACTCGGGAATGAAAAAGAAAACTGCGTATTTCTTTTTCTTTCCGCTCGTTTGTAGTATCTTTGCATTATAATAGCAAAAGAAAAAACAATAGATATTATGATACAACAAACAGAGTTTCGACTATCAGCAAAGCGAAGAGGATGCCACTTGGTGACTCGCGAGATATTGGATAATATAGCTATGCCATTACCAAAAGCAGGATTGTTAAACCTCTTTGTACAGCATACGTCATGTGCTCTAACAATAAACGAGAATGCTGACCCAGATGTGCGCTCGGATATGGAAAAGATTATGAACCATATGGTGAAAGAGAATGAACCATACTACGACCACGTGTTTGAGGGTGCCGACGATATGCCTGCACATGCCAAATGCTCGCTCTTTGGTGTGAGCATTACTATCCCTATCACTAACGGAAGGTTGAACCTTGGTACATGGCAAGGAATATACCTGTGCGAATTCCGCAACTATGGTGGAGCTCGAAAGATTGTGGCTACGATTTACGAATAAACAAGAATGGCAAATAACCAAAAGATGAAACTAAAAGACTTTATTTTATCTGACAACACAAAGATTCGCAAAACAACCATTAACGACATCCCTCAACTTAGAGAAATCTTCGCTATTGCACGACAGTTTATGGTAAAAACAGGGAATCCAAACCAATGGGTAGACGGATATCCGAGTGACGACCAACTGATGGAGGATATAGAGAGCGGAGATAGCTATGTGGTGGAGAATAACGACAAAGTGGTGGCAACATTCGTGTTGCGTGGCGGAATAGACCCTACATATAATAAAATATATGGTGGCGAATGGCTCAATGAAGAACCATACGCCACCATACATCGCATAGCAAGTACGGGCGAAATAAAGGGTATAATGAATATTGCTATTACGTTTGCACTAAAGCAATATGAAAATATTCGCATAGATACTCATAGCGACAACAAGGTGATGCAGCAAATTGCCAAGAAAGAAGGCTTTAGATATTGTGGCATCATAAATTGTTGGAACGGCACAGAGCGCTTGGCTTATCAGTACACAAAAACTGCAACCCAAGAATCCAAAACTTAGAGTTTATTACTCAAGTACTCTGAACTTAGCAAATTTAAGCAATAGTTGCTTGACACCTACATTCTCAAACTCTACAGTTGCCTTGGTGTTCTCGCCATGTCCTTCTACACCAAGCACTCTGCCAATACCAAAGCGCAGATGCTCTATAACATTTCCTGTATGCAACGTTGCAGAAGAAGAAGTCTGCGACGTTGCATTATTTGTTTGTACAGAAGCCGACGAAGCTGAAGAGGATAACGACGAAGCCGACGATGGCATTTGTCTGCCACCATTTGTCATGGCTTCCGACACACGCTTAAAGTTACCACCACTTGCAGCAAACAATTGCTTAAACTTATCTGAGAATGGGTCTACAGCCTCTTCACTTCTATTGCCACGAGTAATCTTCGGCTTAGGGTCAGCAACAAAGCGGTCGGCAACAGGACGATTGTTTTGCATGCCGCGACCATAATGGGGAGTATCGCTATCCCATCCATGAGCTCCACGATAAGGAGTATTCGACTCGTAGTTGTCGCCACCCCAACGAGAACCGCGTGAAGAATCGCCCATAGACTGATTCTGCATAGATACATACTTAGAACTAATCTCGCGCAAGAACATGCTTGGATTCATAAACTCAGCACGACCATAGCGGAAGCGCGACTTCACGTGCGTGATATAGCAATGCTTCTCGGCACGAGTCATGGCAACATACATCAGTCGTCGCTCCTCTTCAAGACCGCGTGTAGAGTCCATACTCATTAGGCTTGGGAATATGGAATCTTCTACGCCAACGATAAAGACTGTATTAAACTCCAATCCCTTGGCGGCATGAACCGTCATGAGCGACACACGATTTTGAGTATCGCCATCTTCGTCGCTCTCAAGGTCGGTAAGCAACGACACCTCTTGCAGATAGTTAGAGAGATAAATATCATTCTCCCTACCCTCTTCGCGTTGAGCCTCTACAAAGTCGTGGATAGAAGAAATGAATGCGTCGATATTCTCACGACGAGTTTCGCCCTCTACCGTCACGTCGGCAGCAAGGTCTGCCATGATACCGCTATTCTTGAGGATATCCTTGCCAAGAGTGTAGGCGTCGGTAACGTTGACCTCAGCCACAAAACTATCTATAAGTTGCTTAAAGCGGTCGAGCTTGGTGAGAGTTCCCTTGTTGACATCAAGCTTATAGAGCGTAGGATTTTCCAACAAGCGCCAGAAGCTAACGCCATATTCTACGGCAGCAGAAGCAAGTTTCTGAATTGTTGTGTTGCCTATGCCACGAGCAGGATAGTTGACCACACGACGGAAAGCCTCTTCATCATTAGGATTGGCTACAAGTCGGAAATATGCCATCACATCCTTTATCTCCTTGCGTTGATAGAAACTCTGACCGCCAAAGATGGTATACGGAATATTCTGTTTGCGCAATTCTTCCTCAAAACTTCTACAAAGGGCGTTGGCACGATAAAGGATAGCGAAGTCGGAATATTGGCTATTCTCACGATTCACATATCGCTTGATGGTATTGCAAACCACGATAGCCTCTTCCTTATCAGAATAGGTCTCGATTACCGAAATCTTGTCGCCCTCCTCATTCTCGCTATATACTTGCTTCGGTATCTGCCTACGGTTTTTCTGCATGATGCTGTTGGCAGCTTCAACGATAGTTTGAGTGGAACGATAGTTGCGCTCAAGCTTGAAGAGCAAAGCATGAGGATATTGATGTTGGAAGTCGAGGATATTGTCGATATTGGCACCACGAAAGGCATAGATACTTTGGTAGTCGTCGCCTACTACGCAGATGCGTTGGTTTTCGCGAGTAAGGAGAGTGAGTATTCGTTGCTGAGCATAGTTGGTGTCTTGATACTCATCCACGAGCACATATGCAAACCTCTCGGCATATTTTCTCCTTACCGCCTCGTTTTCCGACAACAGACGGAAAGTGAGTACCAGCAAGTCGTCGAAGTCCATAGCATTAGCCTGCAAGAGTCGTTGCTGATAGATGCGATATATTTCAGCTGTTTGCGGTATCTGCGCACGAGCATCACGCTCGGCAATATAGTTGTCGACAGCATAAGCCTCAGGAGCCACAAGTTTGTTTTTAGCCAACGAAATATGCTTATGCACGGTAGCTGGCTTATATTGCTTGTCGTCGAGTTTTAGTTCCTTAGCGATATTCTTGAGAAGCGAACGCGAGTCGGCTTCATCATAAATAGTAAATTGCGAAGAATATCCTATATGCTCAGCCTCGGCACGAAGTATGCGTGCAAATACCGAGTGGAATGTGCCCATATTTAGTCGCAAGGCAGCCTGCTCGCCCACGATAGTGGCGATACGCTCTTTCATCTCCTTGGCAGCCTTATTGGTAAAGGTAAGGGCAAGGATGCTCCATGGCTGCAAGCCACGAGCTATGAGGTAGGCTATCTTATATGTAAGCACACGAGTCTTGCCCGAGCCTGCGCCGGCAATAACAAGTTGCGGACCGTCGATATATTCCACGGCCTTGCGTTGCGACTCGTTGAGCTGCGAGAGAATGTCTTGTATGTTGTAGTCCATATTGATGGTTTAATTCTTCTTATGATACACGCCACCAACGGCAGTATTAGGATTGTAGTCGTGACCCTCCTTAGGAAACGACGGAATATATCTCATATTTGCCTGTATGGCTCTTTGACGTTTGCGCATATAGGCACTTGGTTCTTTCGAGCTATAGATATGCGGATTAGGCAAGGTGGCAGCTATCAAGGCACAATCGCCACGACTTAGCTCAGAAGCCTGCTTGCCAAAATTATATTCTGCAACGGCATCCAAGCCATATATCCTATCGCCCATTTCTATAGAGTTGAGATAAACTTCCATTATGCGTTGTTTGCTCCACATCATCTCGATAAGAGCCGTGAAATAAACCTCGAATCCCTTTCTAACCCACGAACGACCAGGCCAAAGGAATACGTTTTTGGCAGTTTGCTGCGAGATGGTGCTGGCGCCAAATTTCTTTCCTCCCTTAGAGTTACGCTTTGCAGCCTTGCCTATGGCATCAAAGTCGAAGCCGTGGTGTAGCAAAAACCTAGAGTCTTCGCTCGCCATCACGGCCACGGGCATATGTGGTGACATTTCGTCTAATGACACCCAATGATGGTGCATGGTGAGGCTACCGGTCTGCACGCAACGAATAAACATTAAAGGAGTAAAATAAACAGGAATAAAGCGATAGGCTACGACAGCAAGAATAGTAGAGGCAAAAAATGATGCCACTATCCATTTCAGTATATTCTTCAGCTTTTTCACGAGTGTTGTTTTGGTGTTGAGTTCTTTATAAGAAAACAGATTCTTTTATTAAGAAAAAAACATGCAGGAACAGGCATACTTCTTAATACGCCTGCACCTGCATGGTAGTATGTAAAACCCAGTATTACTGGAGTGTACCATTGTTAGCAGCCTCAATCATAGCCTTGCTTGCATAGAGATAGAGCTCTACACGACGGTTAGCCTGACGACCTGAAGCTGTTGAGTTGTCAGCAACAGGCTCTTTGCTACCCTTACCAACAACATTAGCGAACTGAGAACGAGAAACGCCACAGCTTACCAAGTAGTCAACAACGCTCTGTGCACGCTGGTTGCTCAAAGGATTGTTGATACCATCGTTACCTGTAGAGTCGGTATGACCATAAACATCTACCTGGCAACCAGTATTGTTCTTCAACATAGTAGCAAACTTAGCCAAATCGTTCTTTGAAGCTGTGCTCAAAACAGCCTTGCTTGAAGCGAAGAGAAGACCTGAATCGAATGTAGCCTTAACAGCCTTCAAACCGTTAGCGTCTGTAACTTCCTCTACCTTTGCGCTCTCAATCTTAGCAGCTTCAGCAGCTACCTTGTCCATATGCTTACCGATGATAGCACCAGTACCAGCACCTACAGCACCACCAATAGCAGCACCTACAGCTGTGTTACCAGCAATCTTACCGATAATAGCACCAAGAGCAGCACCAGCTCCTGTACCAATCAAAGCTCCTGTACCAGTCTTGGTAGAGCAACTGCAAACAGCCAAAACGCAAAGGCCTGCAGTCATCATTTTAAGATTCTTCATGTTTGTTGTTATTAAAATTGATTAAAAGATTTGTTTCTTTTACCTTTGGGTATGCAAAGTTAATTCTTTTTTCGTCATTGTTTGCCTTATCCCAACATTTTTTTGTAATTTTGCGGCAAAATTAATCCTTAATTCCTTTAAGGATGTTGGGAAATCCCTATTGTCTTGTAGGAAATACTATAAAGAACATGTAGATTTCACTATCGAGGGGTTATAGAAATGATGAATGAAAAACAATAAAACCAAAATATAAAAATGGCAAAAGAACTAAAAGAATTGACCAAAAGAGCTGATAACTACAGCCAATGGTACAACGACTTGGTAGTAAAGGCCGACCTCGCTGAGCAGTCGGCAGTACGCGGATGTATGGTGATTAAGCCTTACGGCTACGCCATCTGGGAAAAGATGCAGCAGCAGCTTGACAAGATGTTCAAGGAGACTGGCGTGCAGAATGCTTACTTCCCTTTGCTCATCCCTAAGTCGTTCCTTAGCCGCGAGGCAGAACACGTAAAGGGCTTTGCTAAAGAGTGTGCCGTTGTTACCCACTATCGTTTGAAGTCGAGCGAAGACGGCAATAGCGTAGAAGTAGACCCTTCAGCACGTCTTGAGGAAGAGCTCATCATTCGTCCTACATCTGAGACTATCATCTGGAATACATACAAGAATTGGATTCACTCATGGCGCGATCTGCCTTTGATGTGCAACCAATGGTGTAACGTAATGCGTTGGGAAATGCGTACTCGTCCTTTCCTCCGCACATCTGAATTCTTGTGGCAGGAAGGTCATACCGCACACGCTACACGCGAGGAGGCTGAGAAGGAAGCACAGAAGATGCTCCAGGTTTATGCAGACTTTGCAGAGAAGTGGATGGCTGTGCCTGTATTGACAGGTGTGAAGAGCGAGACTGAGCGTTTTGCTGGTGCTCTCGACACATACACTATCGAGGCTATGATGCAGGATGGAAAGGCTCTTCAGAGTGGTACAAGCCACTTCTTGGGTCAGAACTTCGCAAAGAGCTTCAACGTTACATATCTTAACAAGGAGAACAAGCCAGAGTATGTATGGGCTACATCATGGGGTGTTTCTACACGTCTTATCGGCGCCCTCATCATGACTCACTCAGATGATAACGGTCTTGTGCTTCCTCCACACCTCGCTCCTATCCAGGTAGTCGTTATTCCTATCGGCAAGCCTGAGCAGGTTAGCGCTATTTCTGAGAAGCTCAACCCTATCATTAGCGAATTGCGTAGCCTTGGCATTAGCGTTAAGTTCGATGATGCAGACAACAAGCGTCCTGGCTTCAAGTTTGCTGACTATGAGCTCAAGGGTGTGCCTGTACGTTTGGTTATGGGCGGTCGCGACCTCGAAGAGGGAACAATCGAGGTTATGCGTCGTGATACTCTCGAAAAGGATACTCGTCCTGTAGAGGGAATCGTAGAATATGTAAAGCAGTTGCTTGAAGACATTCAGCAGAACATCTTCGAGAAGGCTCGCAAATATCGCGACGACCACGTTTACGTATGCGAGAACTACGAGGAGTTCAAGGAGAAGGTTAAGGATGGCGGTTTCTTCCTTTGCCATTGGGATGGTACAGAAGAGACTGAGGCTAAGATCAAGGAAGAGACTCAGGCTACTATCCGTTGCGTGCCTTACGCATACGAGCAGACTCCAGGTGTCGACATGGTTAGCGGTAAGCCTGCTAAGTATCGTGTTATCATTGCAAGAAGCTACTAAGCATCATCCTCAAAGGAATTCTTTTATACTTCATATTTTAGGCATGTTAGAGCAAGTTTCTAACATGCCTTTTTTTGTCACATAGATGCGATGGCAAACACAGCATAGGTGCAATAAAATCGCACCATAGGTGTAATGCAATCGCACCATAGGTGCAATGAAAACGCACCATAGGTGCGATTGTACATACACCATAGGTGCGATTGCATGTTATTGCTGAATAATATTCTACGGAATAAGAATTTTCAAACAAAAAAAACTCCATAAAAAAAGGTGTACCATCCAATGCATTTGGAATGATACACCTTTTTATATATTATACAGATATTGTTGGAAGCGATTAGGAATTACTTCTTTTTCTCGTCCTTTTTGTCTGTAGCCTTACCCTTGTAAGCCTTGTTTAGTCCTGCAATGATATCGTTGGTGATATCGTAAGCCTTGTCAGCATAGAGGAGGTTGTCGCCCTGCTTGCTGAAGATGATGCTATACTTCTTGTCTTTGTTGTAAGTAGCGAGATAATGCTGGATGCTATCACGAAGAGCCTTGTTGAACTGGTCGGTCTCGTTCTGGAACTCTGCGCTCAAACGCTGGTTCAACATCTGAAGGTCGTTGCTCTGCTTCTGCAAGCTTGCGTTTACGCCCTCAGCCTGCTCACGAGTGTAAGCATTCTGCTGTACCTTCTGCTGGAAGTTGGCAGCTGCAGCCTGCAAAGCCTGCTGCTTCTGAGCAAGAGTGTTCTGAATGTTCTGACCCTTCTTCTGTAGGATAAGACTATACTCTTTGCAGAATTTATACTGACTCATGATAGAGTCTACCTCTACGTAAGCAATCTTCATATCGCCTGCTGCGGCCTTAGCTGAAGCGTTAGCCTTCTGATCCATCTGAGGATTGCTCTTGTCGCATGATGTCATACCCATTGTGGCAACGAAAGCCAAAGCAACGGTACGCAAAATTGTTTTCTTGTTCATTATAATATTGTTTTATCAGTTTACAATTGGTTTAACTTCTGTGTGGGCTAACTCGTTAATATGCTCCTCCACGTTCGCGAGCCTCACGGTCTTGGTCCATAACGCAATGAATGCCTCGGTCTTTCATGGCTTTAGAGTCATGAATATGCTGTGAGGAGAACTTGCCATTTTTCTTAAAAATCACTTTCACACACAATAAAGTGATGCAAATAGCAATTATTAACACGGTAATGAGAAGAGTTTCTATCATTTTTATTAACTTTGTGGCTGCAAAGGTAGTGCAAAAGAGTGGAATAACAAAAGAATAAGGCATTTATTTAGGATGTTTTACAGTTACAAACCACTCCCCGCCCCATACTTTAAGTAAATTAAAAGGTTAAGAGTAATAGGAATTAATCAAAAATATTAAATAAATGAACAATTGCGAATTGAAACCTGCTCTTGTATTTGAGCATTTTGCTAAAATCAATGAGATTCCTCGTCCATCTAAGCGTGAGGAAAAGATGATAGAATATCTTAAGGCGTTTGGCGAGAGCCACGGCTTGGAGACTAACGTTGACGAAACAGGCAACGTGATTATCCGCAAGCCTGCAACTCCTGGATATGAGAATAAGGAGACTGTTATCTTGCAGAGCCACATGGATATGGTGTGCGACAAGTTGGTGGACGTAGACTTCGACTTCGACAAGGACGCTATTCAGACTTACGTGGATGGCGAATGGTTGACAGCTAAGGGCACTACCCTCGGTGCTGACGACGGTATTGGCTGTGCGATAGAATTGGCTATCCTCGACAGCAACGATATTGAGCACGGTCCTATCGAGTGTGTGTTTACCCGCGACGAGGAGACACAGCTTACAGGTGCTATGGGCATGAAGGCAGGCTTTATGACTGGCAACATGCTTATCAACCTCGACTCTGAGGATGAGGGTCAGATTTTCGTTTCGTGCGCTGGCGGTCGCAGCACTTCGGCTAAGTTTACCTTTAAGCGTGAGGCTGCTCCTGAGGGTATGTTCTTCTTGGAGATTTCTATCAAGGGATTGAAGGGTGGACACTCTGGCGACGATATCGACAAGAAGCGTGCCAACGCTATCAAGATATTGTCTCGTTTCTTGTATATGACTCAGGAGAAGATGGATCTTCGTCTGGTATCATTCAACTCAGGTAAGTTGCACAACGCTATTCCTCGCGATGGCAAGGTGGTATTTGCTATTCCTGCTGCAGAGAAAGAGAATGTTAGAGCTGCATGGAATGTGTTTGCAGCAAATGTTGAAGACGAGTTCCACGTTTCGGACGTAGAAATGGAGTTCAACATGCAGAGCACAGAGGCGCAGCCTGTGATTGAGAAGGAGTGCAGCGTACGCATTATCAGAGCTTTGCAGGCTGTTGACAATGGCGTATATTCTATGTGCCAGGACAAGGCTTTGGAGACTATGGTTGAGACTTCGAGCAACATCGCCGTGGTGAAGACCGGGGAGAACGAGATTGAGGTGTTGGCTTCGCAGCGCTCTAACGTGATGAGCAACTTGGACAACGAGTGCAACACCATCCAGGCTGTATTCCAGTTGGCTGGTGCTGAGGTTGTGCAGAACGACGGCTACCCAGCATGGAAGATGAAGGCAGACAGCAAGCTGACCAAGTTGGCTGTTGACTCATACGTCAAGTTGTTTGGCAAGGAGCCTATCGTGCGTGGCATCCACGCAGGTTTGGAGTGCGGTTTGTTCTCAGAGCGCTATCCTAACATGGATATGGTATCGTTTGGTCCTACCCTCCGCTTTGTGCATACTCCTGATGAGAAGCTCCACATCCCAACAGTTCAGATGGTTTGGGATCATTTGCTCGACATCATGAAAAATATGCCTGCAAAATAATATGCGCAGCCACTACAATATAAAGAGAGCGCTAACATCGCTATGCGTGGTTGTTGGCTTCGGCATGATAGCCTCGTGCGGCAACAACCGACAGGCTAAGGCTGTGGTGAATGATTTTCTTGAGGAAAATCTCAACACCCAAGACTACGACACGGAGTATTTCTCGAATGTAGACTCCACATTCGTGATTAGCGACTCTATATTGCAGAAGATGCAGACCAACGCCAAGTCGTTGAAAATGTTCAAGAGCCTAAGGTTTGCCGAGCGTGGCAACTCGAAGAAGCTCTACATCATCAAAACGAGATACCACATAGGTGCGGACACCATCCGCCAAGTGTTTTATCTGAACGAAGGACAAACGCAAGTGGTCTGCGTGAAGCAGGATATATAATCAAAATAAAGGGCTTGCCTCTAATTAGAGGTGAGCCCTTTGTGAGTGAAGAGTGAAGAACGAAGAGGGAAGTATCTAAGGGAAGAGGGAAGAATCTAAGTGAAGAACGAAGAGGGCTCAATAGATATTTCATGTTAGAAAGATAGGAAACGCAAGATAATATTGAAGTAGCGAGAACTTGCCTGGAAGGCAATATACATCGGCTTGCCGATGTAGGTAACCGGGGGCAAGCGCAGCGTAGCCCTCGGTAGAAAAGAGCAAACAAGCAATAGCCTGGAAGGCTTTACCTCGGTCTTTCAGCTCACACAGATTGCTCCAGCTTGCGATTATTTGCTTGTGTAATGGAAAGACCAAGGTAAAGCCTTCCAGGCTATTGCTTACTTACAAGCAAAACCGCGCACATCCTCGTCACTATCGTTCCGAGTATGTACGCGGTTACCAACATCGGCAAGCCGATGTGTACAGCCTTCCAGGCTGGTTGTTGCAACTATTCCACATGATAGTTCTATTGAGCCGTGAAGAGTGAAATTAGCAAAATAATAGTCTGATGGCAATATTATGGCCATTATTCCGTTATATTTGTTGTATGGACAAGAAAATCATGATATTGCTGATGGCTTTGACATTCAGCATAAACGCTATAGCACAAACATTTACGCTTCGAGGTAAGGTTACCGACGAAGACCAAAACCCTGTGGAGCTGGCTACCGTTGCTTGCTTGAAGCAAGGAAAGGTGGCTATGACCTCGTTAAAGGGAGAATACAGCCTAACGCTGCAAAGTGCTGACTCTGTGGTGGTTCAGGTATCTATGATAGGCTACAAGACAAAGACACGAGTGCTGAGAAAGCCTCGTGGCGTGCAGACATTGCAGATGGTGCTGCACGAAGACAACAAGATGTTGAGCCAGGTGACCGTCACCGGACAAAAGATACAGACTTCGCAGACGCAAGAGCTGAAGACAGAACAGCTGAAGCAGATGCCTTCGGCTACAGGCAACGCCGTGGAAGAACTGATACAAAGTCAAGCTGGAGTTTCCACACATAGCGAACTATCGTCGCAATATAATGTGAGAGGTGGAAGCTTCGACGAGAACTCTGTATATATAAATAATGTGGAGGTGTATCGCCCGTTCCTTGTGCGCTCGGGCCAGCAAGAGGGATTGTCAATTATCAATCCCGATATGGTAGAGAAGATAGGATTCTCTACTGGTGGCTACGAAGCAAAATATGGCGACAAGATGTCGTCGGCTCTCGATATCACATACAAACGTCCGAAGAAGTTTGAGGCTACGGCTGCCATGTCGCTACTTGGTGCAAGCGCATACGTAGGTTTCTCGAACAAGAAGTTGGCATGGGCAAACGGTTTGAGATATAAGACCAACAAATATCTCTTGGGATCGCTCGACACGGATGGCGAATACAAGCCTTCGTTCCTGGATTATCAGACATACCTGAGCTATAAGCCTAACAAGAGGTGGACGATAGATTTCATTGGCAACATATCGGACAATCATTACGACTTTACCCCTACCGACCGCGAAACTTCGTTTGGTACGATGGAGAACGTGAAGTCGTTTAAGGTGTATTTCGACGGTCAGGAGAAAGACCTGTTCCGCACTTATTTCGGCACATTCTCTATAACACGCCACTTTGGCGACTCCACAAGCGTTTCGCTCTTGGGCTCAGCCTTTTCGTCGAAGGAGCAAGAGCGCTACGACATACAAGGACAATATTGGCTCACACAAACTGAGACAAGCGAAAACCTTGGCGTGGGAACATATTTTGAGCATGCCCGCAACTATCTGAAATCGAATGTGGCGAGCGTGAAACTCATGGTGCGCCACAAGACAAAACGCCACGCCATAGAGGGAGGACTGACATGGAAAACAGAGAGTGTGAAGGAGCGCTCGGTGGAATACGAGATGCGCGACTCCGCTGGCTATAGCATTCCGCACAACGGCAAAGACCTATATATGATATACAGCCTAAAGGCAGCAAACAGCTTGAAGGCAAACCGCATAGAGGGCTATCTGCAAGATACTTACAGATTTCACGGGGCAAACCAAGAAACTCTGTATACTCTGAACTATGGCATAAGATTCAGCCATTGGAATTTCAATAAAGAAACGATAGTGTCGCCACGAGTATCGCTGGGCATAGTGCCGGCTTTCAACCAAGACCTGACCTTCCGTTTGGCTACAGGACTATACTATCAGGCACCTTTCTACAAGGAACTTCGCGACACCTCGACCGTAAACGGAGTGACCATAGCCGAGCTAAACAAGAAGATAAAGAGTCAACGCTCCATACACTTCATAGGAGCCGTAGACTATCGCTTTAAGCTCAACAACCGTCCGTATAAGTTTACGGCAGAGGCTTACTACAAGGCTTTGGGCAATTTGGTGCCCTACTCCGTAAACAACGTGAAGGTGGTATACTACGGCAACAACGAATGTAGCGGACATGCTGCAGGTATCGACCTCAAGCTGTTTGGCGAATTTGTGCCAGGCACCGACTCATGGATATCGCTTTCCATAATGGATGCAAAGATGAAGCTCAACGGCAAGTCGATACCTCTGCCTACTAACCAAAGATATGGCATAAACATGTTTTTCACCGACTATTTCCCTGGTACCGACCGCTGGAAGATGTCGCTGAAGTTGGCTTATGCCGACGGCTTGCCCTTCTCGGCACCACACAAGGAACTGGAGAGCAACTCATTCCGTGCGCCAGCATACAAGAGAGCCGATATCGGTATGAGCTATCGAGCATTGAACAACGAAGACCGCAAGATGAAGAAGAGCCCATTCAAGAACATTTGGCTCGGTATAGACTGCCTGAATCTCTTCGGCATCAACAACGTAAACTCGTTTTATTGGATAACCGATGTTACGAGCCATCAGTATGCCGTGCCAAACTATCTCACAGGCAGACAGATTAATGCGCGCCTGCTCTTCGAATTCTAAAAAGACTAAATTAATCATTCGTTTTTCTTTAATTTGAAGATTATTGATTAACTTTGCACGGAATTTTTTGAAACATATATATTATTACAATAATTATGAGCAAACAAACAGAGAAGATTAAAGAGCTTGTGGCTAAACGCGAGCAGGCTCGTCTTGGAGGTGGCGAGAAAGCTATCGAAAAGCAGCATCAGCGTGGCAAGTATACCGCTCGTGAGCGTATAGAAATGCTCGTTGACGAAGGTTCGTTCGAGGAGTACGACATGTTCAAACTCCATCGCTGCCACAACTTCGGAATGGACAAGAAGCATTATTATGGCGACGGTGTAGTATGCGGTAGCGCTACTATCGACGGTCGCTTGGTATATGTTTCTGCACAGGACTTCACCGTAAATGGCGGTTCGCTTTCGGAGACTATGGCTCAGAAGATATGCAAGGTTATGGATATGGCCGTACAGAATGGCGCACCTATGATTTCGCTCAACGACTCAGGCGGTGCACGTATTCAGGAGGGTATCTGCTCATTGGCCGGTTATGGCGAAATCTTTGAGCGCAACATCCTTGCTTCAGGTGTTATCCCACAGATTTCCGGTATCTTCGGTCCTTGCGCAGGTGGTGCCGTTTATTCGCCTGCACTTACCGACTTCATCTTGATGATGGAGAATACATCATACATGTTCCTTACCGGTCCTAAGGTTGTGAAGACCGTTACTGGCGAGGATATCGACGCAGAGCATCTTGGCGGTGCTTCGGTTCACGCTTCAAAGAGCGGTGTAACATCATTCACCGCAAAGACCGAGGAAGAGGCTGTAGAGATGTTGAAGACTTTGTTGAGCTACATCCCTTCAAACAACACAGAAGAGGCTCCACGCACAGAGTGCACAGACCCTATCAACCGCGTAGAGGATTCGTTGAACGAGATTTTGCCTGACGACCCTAACAAGGCATACGATATGTATAAGGTTATCTCGGCTATCACCGACAATGGCGAGTTCTTCGAGGTACAGCCTAAGTTTGCAAAGAACATCATCACAGGTTTCGCCCGTTTCAATGGTCAGAGCGTAGGTATCGTGGCTAACCAGCCTTCAGCTTATGCAGGCGTTCTCGACACCAACGCAAGCCGTAAGGGTGCACGCTTCGTACGTTTCTGCGACGCTTTCAATATTCCTATCGTCAGCCTTGTTGACGTGCCAGGATTCCTTCCAGGTACAGGTCAGGAATACAACGCTGTAATCCTTCACGGAGCACAGCTTCTCTATGCTTATGGCGAGGCTACAGTTCCAAAGATTACCATCACATTGCGCAAGAGCTATGGTGGTTCACACATCGTGATGGGATGCAAGCAGTTGCGTTCAGACCTCAACTTTGCATGGCCTACAGCCGAGATTGCCGTTATGGGCGCAAGTGGTGCCGTAGCAGTACTCTCAGCAAAAGAGGCTAAGGCCAAGAAGGAAGCAGGCGAAGACGTCAAGGCATTCCTCGCAGAGAAGGAGCAGGAGTATACCGACTTGTTTGCTAACCCATACCAGGCAGCAAGCTATGGTTATATCGACGATGTTATCGAGCCTCGCAACACACGTTTCCGCATTTGCCGCGGTTTGGCTCAGTTGGCTAACAAGCGTCAGAACCTCCCTGCAAAGAAGCATGGTTGCATGCCAATGTAATAATTAAACACAGAACAAATGGACAAGAATGTATATGCAGCCATAGCAATGGCGCTGTTCGAGCATCAAGGAAATAATGTTCACGACAAGGAACCAGGCATCATCACCATTAAGCCAAAGCATACTTTGTGGAATGCCAAATTCCTGTCATTCACACAGAAGCCTTGACAACAATGCTTTCTTCCAATTTTTAATAAGCAATAAAGATGAAAGAATATAAGTATACTATCGACGGAGTAGAATATAAAGTCGAAATAGGCGAGATTGTTGATAATGTTGCTGAAGTAACTGTCAACGGCGAGGCCTACAAAGTAGAAATGGAACCTGAGAAGGAGCCTGAAAAGAAGAAGGTTGTTCTCGGCAATCCTAAGGAGCAGGCAGCAGGCGAAGAGTCTACAACAAGCGCTGCTAACGTAAATACAGCAAATGCTGTTAAGTCGCCACTTCCTGGTGTTGTTACAGAAATCAAGGTTGCCGTAGGCGACGAAGTAAAAGCTGGCGACACCGTTCTTATCCTCGAAGCTATGAAAATGGCTAACAATATCGAGGCTGAGAAAGATGGTAAGGTTACTGCTATCTGCGTGAAGACTGGTGAGAGCGTTATGGAAGATGCTCCACTCGTAGTTATCGAATAATAGCATTTTTATTACATATTATAACCAAAATATTGGTCATAGTATATAAAAATACTCAAATAAAGTCCGTTTTTGTCATAAAGAAACAAAAACGGACTTTTTTTTCAATATTTTTTTGTACCTTTGCACATAGTTTAAACACAATTATATATATAATGGCCAAGAAAATATTGTTCATCAACCAGGAAATCACACCTTATGTTCCTGAGACTGCAATGTCGTTGTTAGGACGCGATGTCCCTCAGAAAATGCAAGAAAGCGGATTCGAGATTCGTACTTTCATGCCTAAATGGGGTAATATCAACGAGCGTCGTGGACAGTTGCACGAGGTTATCCGTCTTTCTGGTATGAACCTCATCATCGACGACACCGATCATCCACTTATAATCAAAGTTGCCTCTATTCCTACCTCTCGTCTGCAGGTTTACTTCATCGACAACGAAGACTATTTCCTTCGTCGCCCTTTGATGACAGCCGACGAAAATGGTGAAGAATATGCCGACAATGGCGAAAGAGCTATCTTCTTTGCGCGTGGCGTGCTCGAGACAGTAAAGAAACTACGCTGGATTCCAGACGTGATTGTTTGCCAAGGTTGGATGGGCGCTGTGATACCATTCTATATCAAGACTGCTTATCACGAAGAACCTTCATTCGCCAACACTAAGGTTGTAACATCTATCTTTGCTCAGCAAATGAAGAACGGACTTGACGACAACTTCAAGAAGTGCGTGGAATTCCGTGAAGCAACAAGCGATTTGCTCGCATGCTATAACGACAAGTTTGATTTCCGCGAACTTGGCAAGATGGCTATCGACTATAGCGATGGTGTGATTGCTGCAGAGGCTGACTCTAATGCTACTCTCTTGGAGTATGCCAAGACTAAGGGCATCCCTACCCTCAACTATGCAGGCGAAGATTTCACCGAAGCTTATAAGGCTTTCCTCGAGCAGATAGCTGGCGAATAATCAAGCTTACACAGCATAAGATATCATTATCTGAAGCTGGCATAAAATAGAATATTGATTTTACACAGGATATCATATATATATGAAATCAAAACTTACTGTTGCATTGGCATTGGCTTTAGGAGCCTTTTGCTCATGCGATGACACTACTGATAACTTAGGAAGTTCTATCTCTGACATCCACGACATCGTGGCTGTTGATACAGCAAGTTTCACAATTAGCAGCAGATCTATAATTGCTGACTCAGTATTGAGCCGAAACACTACTGGCTACCTGGGAAGAATTAAGGATCCTGAAACTGGTTGCTACCTTACAAGCAATTTCATGTCGCAGTTCCACACTTTGGAGAACTTCGAGTTCCCTGCCAAAGACTCGTTGGCATACTACGACAAGGATAGCGTGATACATCGTGGCATCGTGAAGGCTGACTCGTGCGAGATTCGACTTTTCTTTGATACATACTTTGGTGACTCTTTAGCTCCGATGAAACTTACTGCTCACGAGATGAAGATGCCTATGTCGGAGGCGCAGAATTATTATTCTAATTTTGACCCTAAGGCTAATGGCTACATCCGCAAAGACGGTATTCATCAGGATAAAGTGTACACTCTTTGGGATAAGACTGTAAGCGATAGCGTGCATAACGACAAGACTACCTATTCGCCAAATATCCAGATTCGCCTCACAAAGCCTTACACAGACAAGGATGGCAGGACATACAACAATTATGGAACCTACATCATGCAGAAGTATTATGACGACCCTGCAAACTTCAAGAATTCCATAATCTTTGCCAACAAAGTTGCTCCGGGTTTCTACTTCGAATCAAAGAGCGGTTTGGGTAGCATGGCGTATATCAGCTCGAGTCAGCTTACTCTGTATTTCACTTATCTTTCCGGCGACTCTATCACAGAGGGCTACACCCGATTCTCGGGAACAGAAGAGGTGTTGCAGACTTCGACTATCAACAACGATAAGGCAAGACTCCAAAGTTTGGTTGACGACAAGACTTGCACTTATATCAAGTCGCCAGCTGGTATCTTCACAGAGCTAACACTTCCGGTAGATGATATCATCAAGGGACATGCTCAAGACTCTATAAGCATGGCAAAGATCACGCTTACAAGATTGGAGAACAAGACGAGTGGTAAGTATTCGATGAAGGTGCCTACTACACTACTGATGATTCCAAAGGATTCTATACACTCATTCTTCGAGAACCATCAGATAGCAAACTACAAGAACTCGTTCCTCGCATCATGGAGCTATAGCGTAACTTCAAAGAGCCAAAACTATAACAATACCTACGTGTTCAACAATATTGGCAACATGATTACTGCCATGAAGCAAAGCCCACGCAGTTCTAAGGATTGGAACAAGGTGGTGCTTATCCCTGTTAGCGTGACATACGACAAGTCAGGCAACATGTCAAAGGTGGTTCACGACATGTCATTGTCGAGCACACGACTAATTGGTGGTAGCGAAAACCCTAACGAGCCATTAAAGCTCAGCGTCATCTATAGCAAGTTTAAATAAGCAGTAAGCTCATGGCAGACAACTTTCTTGAACGCCAACGTCGCGACTATGAAGCTCGAAAGGCTGCATGGTTGAAGAAGAAAAAAGGAAAAAGAGTCGTTGTTAGAAACATTGAGCGACCTGATGACGAAAGTCTCTAAGACTTACACCTTAATTATATATATAAGACTATATTTGATATAAACGACATTATATATAGTATTTAATATAAACGACCAAGGACAAATAGAGTCCTTGGTCGTTTTTTTATTCAAACTAACAAAATTTTTCCGATTTTTACACTTTGAACTGTCAATATCAAACAAAAGGCTTAACTTTAACAACAGAATTAAGCTACCCTATTAGTGTTCACACAGATTTAACCAATTAACTGCAAAAATATGAAAAGACTCAACTTAACTCTATGGATGCTCATGATGGTATTATCCATCAACGCAGCACCACGTTCTCTAAGTCAAGCTCGAGCTATAGCCTTAGACAAAGCAACAACTCTTGGTGTAGAAATCACATCTACATCAAAAGGTATTAAGCGAAGTATGATAAACACAAATCGTCAGACTCAAATTACTGACGAAAGTTTCTATGTTTTCTCAGGCACGCAAGGTAAAGGGTATATCATCATAGCTGGCGACGACCGTATGCCTGATATTGTAGGCTATTCTACCAACGGCACTTTTGATACCAATAATTTGCATGAGGGGTTCAAAGCATTCTTGCAGCTATATGATGAAACGTTGGTTGCCGTGAATAATAACAATTCACAGGTGGTATCAGACATCAAAAAAGCGAAAGCCAACAAAGAGAAACATGCCGTGATAGAGCCATTGCTTGGAGATATCAGCTGGGCACAAGATAAGCCTTTCAATGCTATGTGCCCTCCATATTCTGACACAGAAAACTGCTTAACGGGATGTGTAGCAACAGCCATGTCGCAAATTATGCGCTACCACAAATATCCACAGACCATACAGACAGATATTCCTGTATATGCTACCACCTTTGGCGATGAAAAACTGGATAGAATTCCTGAAGGCACGCCACTTGATTGGGATAACATGTTGCCACAATATGAAGAAGGAGCATATAACGAACAACAGCAGAAAGCCGTAGCAACATTGATGCTATCGGCAGGCATGGCGATAAAAGCAAGATATGGCCATGCGCTTACAGAAGCACACACGCAAGCCCAAGCTTTCGTGAAATATTTCGGCTACGACCCCGACCTCATTGCTATGCCATACAGAAACGGATATAATGTAACGGAATGGAAAGCCATAATAGACCACGAGCTTGACAACAAACGCCCTATATTATATGCTGCATCAAACGCAAAGAGAGAAGGCCACGCCTTTGTTTGTGACGGATGCGACGAAAACGGATTATATCATATCAACTGGGGATGGGCTACTACAAATGGATATTACGACATCTCGATATTAAACCCTGGCACTTCTGATGAAGCACTATACGACTACACACAAGAGGTTCTGATGGTGGTTGGTATCGCTCCTGACAACAATGTGGAAGACAAACCGCTCGTAACCGACCATGGCTTAACATTCAAAAAGTCAGAACTTTATTTTAAAACAAACGAAGATAACACCACTCACTTTGATGGAATAACAATAACAGACATTGGCAACCGCTCGCTTGAAGAGTTTAAAGGGTATATAGGAGCTGCATATATAGATGCCAACGGTGAATACCATATAATAAGTGGTGAGGACAACTATTTTAAAATGGATGGAGCTCCGAATGAGTACACTTATTACTATCAATACTATTACTATGTAAGTATAGAAAAGGAATTGCAACCTGGCACTTACACCATTGTTCCTGTATCAAGGAAGGATGGTGGCAACTGGGAAATAATCCGTGGTCCTTATAATAGACATAAGATAAAAGTAACTGAGACAGAAGTGACTGAGATAACGCAAGACCTTACAGTAGAATTTGAGGCTATCGACGAACTATACGCTGAAGTAGAAAACACATTCTCTATAACCTTCACCAACTATGGCAATGAAGATATTGACCAAAAACTAATAATTAGTAATAGTTCAGAAAAAACAAGCATTGGGTGGCACATAGCCGAAATTATGATATCCCTGAAACCTGGTGAAAGCATGACGAGAAAATTCTCTTACGAGCCATATACTCCAAAAACCGAGTATTTAGTCGTAGGAAACGAATTTAATAAAGTCATAGCTTTCAAGGAAATAAAGATTTCAGAATATAAAGAACCACGACTCACCATTATTTCGGCAAAGTTTAACAACGTAGACAAGACGATGAAGCATGAAGAGGGATTCCATGTAAGTAGCGAGATTGACTGGGACTTCTTCTATTTCGACTGCATCGACGATGTCAAGACAACATACATTTGCGAAATACAAAACCAAGGCGGACCATGCACCACTCACCTTTACTTACAGTCAGGTTCTGTGGGCTATCGAAATGGTTGGATAGACACGAATTCTGAAGAAATTAAAAAGCTGGCAGATGAAAAATTCGGTGCAGGTGAAACAAAAAAGTTTGTTTTCGATATAGATCTCTCTCTTAAATATGAATGTCTATTTAGTATCAGCATCTCGACAAACACCTTTGGTCGTCCATATAACCCAATTTCAATTTATACAGCTCTTGAACCATTGGAATTTACCAACCACAATGGTCGCATAACTCTTAAAGCTAAACGCAACTATGGAGAATGTATAGCTTATTGCACAGGTAATACTAACAGCATTGAAAGCACAACTACCAACGGCGGTATAGAAATTAAGAATGCTAATGGAGCAATAACCATGAAGAGTAATAACGCTCGCCATCTAAACATCTACCATATTAGCGGTAGCAAGGTTTGCGACTTAAATTTATCGGACAATATTCCTACTACCATTTCGCTACCATCTGGTATATATATCGTAAATGGTCGTAAGATAGTAGTAGGCACAAAATAGATATCAGCTGTTATACTTCATTCTTTAATGCTAATCCGTAAAATGCATGAAAAACTAAAGGTATAAAACAGAACCATAGATTCGCACAAGAGCAAATCTATGGTTCTTTTTTTTATTAGCTATTGAGTCAAATATCAGAAATTAGCGAGTTGCAATAATATTTGAAATATACGATTTTAATTCGTCTTCTTGCATCCCACCGATACTAACATTTGGTTCACCTTTTATAGGTATAAACATCAAAGTAGGGATAGAGCTTATTTGCATCCATTCTGCTAATTCATCTTCTTTGTCAACATCAACACGATAGAAATCTACTTGAGAAGCATATTGACTAGCAACCTTATCAAAGACAGGCGCCATCTGACGACAAGGACCACACCAAGTTGCATAGAAATCGATAACAACAGGTCGAGAACCTTTGAATTGCCATTTATTAGGAGATGCATCAAAATCCATAATCAACCGTTTGAACTCTGCAGAACTAAGGTCTTTTACTGCGTCATTATTGACCATCTCTTGTTGGTTAGAATCAGAAGTTGACCGTTCTAAAGGGACGTTGTTAACTACAGTTCTACTCTGTTTGTAAACACAGGAGGTAGTAAGTAGAAAAAAAGATGCCACAAAGAATATCCTTGTGGCATTTTTGTAGTTTTTAAACATAGGTTTATAAATTAGGATATTATTAAATTCTTAGCGATTTCAGTATCTCCGCCATCTTCTGGAGTGTAGACACCTTAGTTGGTACCAAAGGAAGGCGAAGCTGATTCTCAATGAAACCCATCTCATGAAGCAAAGCTTTTACTCCGGCAGGGTTTCCGTCTACAAAGAGTAAAGAATAAAGCTCTGTAAACATATGGTGTATCTTGCGAGCTGGCTCATACTCACCTTGGAACTCCAAGCGAATCATACGAGAGAATTCCTTAGGCAAAGCATTTCCAATAACAGAGATTACACCAGCAGCACCACTCGCTACCATAGAGAAAGTCAAAGCGTCGTCACCACTAAGCACATCAAAACGCTGAGGCTTATTCTTGATTATCTCGTCTACTTGTTCCAACGAACCAGATGCCTCTTTAACAGCAACGATGTTTTCACAATCGTTAGCAAGACGTACTGTAGTTTCAGGCTTAAGGTTAATACCCGTACGACCTGGCACATTATATAATACTACAGGAAGTGGACTTGCCTCTGCAATAGCTTTGAAATGCTGATACAATCCCTCCTGAGAAGGCTTATTGTAGTATGGACACACACTCAATATTCCATCAATACCCGACCAATCTGCAGTACGCAATTCCTCAACTACGGCTGCAGTATTATTGCCTCCACAACCTTTCAAGATAGGGAGTCGTCCGTGGTTAACATCTTTAACGAGTTGTGTTATCTTTTCCTTCTCATCTTGAGTAAGGCAAGGAGTTTCGCCTGTAGTGGCGAGGATACAAAGGAAGTCGGCACCATTATCAATCTGATACTCCACAAGACGCTTAAGTGACTTATAATCAACTTGTCCATCTGGAGTAAATGGTGTTACCAACGCTATACCTAATCCTCTGAATATATTACGTGCCATAAATAATTATGTTATTGTTTCAATTATTTGTGCAAAGATACTGTTTTTATATCAGAATGCAAACACTTTGCCTACAAAAAATATTAATCTGTGACGATTTTGGTAAAATATAGCTATCACAGTTAACCAATGCAGCCTATATTTCTGACCACAGATAGCATTTTATCGCGAACCAAGATAGAGGAATATCATTCCTAATAGCACAAAGGCGAGGTCTACGAACTTCGACTTTAGATTCTTTTCATGGAAAACAGCTGCACCAAACAAGAAACTTACTATTACGCTACCTCTTCGAATCATTGATACAATAGAGATCATTGCGCCTGGCAGACTCAAAGAGTAGAAGTATACGAAGTCGGCAGCACTAAGGAATATTGATATTCCGATGATAGTCCAATCCCAACGGAAAGGAGTTGTTTTCTTACGTACAGGCATCCATATAATAAGGAGCATCGCACCCATCATAAACATCTGATAGATATTATACCAGCTCTGCACCATCATCTTATCGAGTCCCACTCCCCCATTCTCTGGCGAAGCCATGAGGTATTTGTCATATAGTCCGCTTACTGCACCAAGCACGGCAGCTATAACAATACAATATATCCATTTGTCATGTTTGAAGTCGATACCTTCTTTCTTTCCGCTACGGCTAAGGAGAAGAAACGAGATAACAGCAAGAACAACACCTATCCATTGATAAAGGTTTAGCTGCTCTCCAAATACCAACAATGCACCTACCAACACCATAACAGGTCGAGTAGCATTTATTGGACCAACAATGGTCAATGGCAGATGTTTCATTCCAAAATATCCTGCAAGCCATGAAGAGAGAACTATGCAACTCTTCAAAAGAATGTATTTATGCACTTCCCATCCACCAGAGGCTACATGAAAGATAGAACCATCAAGAGTCGTAGAACCATACGAGAGGATGATGAAAGGAATAAATATTAAAGACGAGAAAACTGTATTGAGAAACAATACAGGGATAACGGCATTGCTCGACAATGCCTTTTTCTTGAACGAATCATAAAATCCCAGCAACGTTGCTGAGAGAAAAGCTAATAATAACCACATATTATAATAATGTATATTCCTGAAAAACTATTTGAGTTACCTATTTGATTAATTATTCTAGAATCAATACTCTACCTCCCAAAGGAACAATCCATGAGCAGGCATGCTTTCGCCCGCATCGCAACGAGTACCTTCGTAAACCACGCTTCGCATTTTGTCTATCGACATTCTGCCTCTACCTACTTCGATCAGCGTACCAACCACAGCTCTTACCATGTTTCTTAAAAAACGATTGGCAGAAATCTCGAAATACCAATGACTATCATCAATCTGCACCCAACGAGCTGTACGAACATCACACAAGGTGGTCTTTGCGTCATGGTTAGATTTACAGAAAGCTTTAAAATCTTCTGCATCAAGTAGCATCTTTGCTGCTTCGTTCATCAATTCGAAGTTGATGGGATAATGCATCTCAACAGAATGATCACGACAGAAAGGATCTCGTTTGGTATGAACGAAATAGCGATAAGTGCGGTTGGTTGCAGAAAAGCGAGCATGCATTTCTTCATCCACAGGATATATACTGTTAATAGCAATATCTGTAGGCATCACCCTATTCAATCGATAGCACAACTGATTAGCATCGATAGCTTCTGGGTTGTCGAAATGAGCTACCATAGTTCGAGCATGAACACCAGAGTCTGTTCGTCCTGCTCCCATCACTTCCACTTCTCGTCGAAGCAAAAGACTTAGTCCGCGTTGCAGCTCCTCCTGTACAGAAATACCATTTGGTTGGATTTGCCAACCATGATATCGTTTGCCATCGAAACTAAGGTTTATAAAATATCTTTGCATAATTTATATTCTACATTGAATAAGCGAAACCGAACGAGATATACTCCTTCAGCTGGAAATATCCATAATCTTTATCTCTCTTCTTCGAATCGTCGAAACGAGGATATATATAAAGCATAGAAGAAATATACTTATTGAACTGGAACGAGAAGGTGTTTTCCCACTCCATCTCTGCACGCTCATAAGTGGTATAACCATACAGACGAGAACGCCATTTTATCATACTCGACATCTGCCAAGTGAGGTCTATAGTAAGCTGCGAACCAAAGTCGTTAAGTGCTTGACGGTCAGGCTCTATACCATATCGAGTATTAAGATTCTTACGATCTACGAACTTAAGGTTGTAAGCCAAAGGAGCCAAGTGGACGTTACCTGTCAACTTACCTTTAAAATACGAAGGCTTATAGTCCATACCGATAGAAAGGTTGAAGGTAAGAGGCGAAAGGAAATCGCTCAACACTTTGTCGCTATTACCGCCAAAGCCACGAAACATCTGCGTGCTGGCAATACCCTGTATGGTATAATACCATTTCCTTGTAGCCTGCAATCCCAAGCGAGTAGTGAGACGCATAAGGTCTGTGTTTGTCTTCACCTTATGAATAGTGTCGCTCGAACTTGTTTGAGCGCCGACCTTAAGTTCCAACTTATTATCCCAACGTACCTTCTGCTTGTTGTTGTAGTTGGCTTCTAATGTTGCACTTGCCAAGAACGAATAATTCTTCTCACCACCTTTATACCAGTTGTCCGACACATAGTTTTGCATAAACTGAAGGAAGTAGTCGCCCTTGAAAGACCAGAAGTTTGGCTTAAGCAAAACAATCTCTGGCTCAGGAGCTTCAATAATGTCATTAACCTCTGTTACATTATGCTTCGATTCACTTATTGGCGCTGCAACAACTATTGGTCGAGTATCTACAGGTGGAGCCACCTTATCTATCTCAGACTCCTTACTTTCTATAAGATCAGGACGTTTGAGGTAAATATGTAATAATGCATCATCAAGCAAAGCTGCCGAACAGCTATCGGCATCCTCGTCGAGGGAGAAAAGTCTATGAGCTACACCTTTATAAAATGTTAAAGGCATAAATAATCTTGCCTCCTGCTCAGGAGCAAGAGAATCAATAATAGTAAGAGGCATTTCTGCCATTTTATGAATAATCTTTATTTTGTTAGCTGCATCTTCATCTTCTTCCTCATTAAAGGCTTGTTTGGCAGAGGCTTGCAAAGCAAGAAATGAAAATAATAGCAGTATGTATCTTGAAACCATCTTTTTTTATTTTTGCTTGCAAAGATAATAAAAATATCGTAACTTTGCACCATCATAAACACAAATACGTAAAAAAGTGACTGAAACTAAGTACATTTTCGTTACGGGTGGTGTAGTTTCCTCGCTCGGCAAGGGAATTATTTCGTCTTCTATTGGTAAACTTCTTCAAGCAAGAGGTTACAATATCACCATCCAAAAGTTTGACCCGTACATCAATATTGATCCGGGCACGTTGAACCCATACGAGCATGGAGAATGCTATGTGACTGTGGACGGTATGGAAACAGACCTTGACCTCGGACACTATGAGAGGTTCACAGACATTCAAACCACAAAGGCGAATTCGCTGACTACTGGTAGAATTTACAAGGCAGTAATTGACAAGGAACGCCATGGCGACTACTTGGGAAAGACTATACAAGTAGTTCCACACATCACCGACGAGATTAAACGCAACGTAAAACTCTTGGGAAAGAAGTGTGGCTACGACTTTGTGATAACAGAAATTGGTGGTACTATAGGCGACATTGAGAGTGCACCATATATGGAAGCTATCCGACAGCTGAAATGGGAACTCGGTAAGAATGCCTTGAATGTGCACTTGACATACGTGCCTTATCTTAAGGCTGCAGGAGAGCTTAAAACCAAGCCTACTCAGCATAGCGTAAAGGAGCTTCAGAGTGTTGGTATACAGCCTGACATCTTGATACTCCGAACAGAAAAGCATCTAAACGATGATATAAGGAAAAAGGTTGCTGCATTCTGTAACGTAGATTTCGACTGCGTGATACAGAGCGAAGACCTGCCAAGTATCTACGAGGTGCCTGTAAACATGCAAGACCAAGGTCTCGATACAGCCATGCTTAAGAAGTTTGGTATAGAGCCAGGCGAAAAGCCTACTCTCGGCCCATGGAAGAGTTTCTTGGAACGTCGCAACAAAGCAACAGAAGAGGTTCGTATCGGACTCGTTGGCAAATATGATTTGCAGGATGCCTATAAGAGTATTCGTGAAGCTCTATATCAGGCAGGAACTTACAACGACCATAAGACAGTTCTGACATTCATCAACTCTGAGAATCTAACAGATGAGAATGTCGCAGAGAAGCTGGCAGGACAAGACGGTATAGTAATCTGCCCTGGATTTGGTCAACGTGGTATAGAAGGAAAGGTTGTCGCAGCCAAATACACCCGCACCCACAACATACCTACATTCGGTATCTGTTTGGGTATGCAGATGATGGTGATAGAGTTCGCTCGCAATGTATTGGGATATAAAGATGCCAATAGCAGAGAGATGGACGAGAAGACTCCACATAATGTCATCGACATCATGGAGGAGCAGAAGAATATCACAGACATGGGTGGCACAATGCGACTCGGAGCATACGAATGTGTGCTAAAACAAGGTTCAAGGGTATGTGATATATATGGTAAGACTCATATTCAGGAACGTCATCGTCATCGTTACGAATTCAATAATGATTTCCAAAAGGAATACGAGCGAGCTGGCATGATGTGTGTAGGACGCAATCCAGAGAGCGATCTCGTAGAGATTGTTGAGATACCAGGACTAAACTGGTATATAGGCACACAATTCCATCCTGAATACCAAAGCACAGTATTGCATCCTCACCCTCTATTTGTGGATTTTATAAAACACTCAATAGACAATCAAAAAAAAGTAAATGGATAAAAACAACATCATTGGATTTGCGCTAATAGCGCTTGTTCTAATTGGTTTCACATGGTATCAGCAGCCCTCAGCAGAAGAGCAGAGAGCTGCTTTTGTTCAGGACTCTATTAACAACGTAGCTAAGAAGAAAGCTGAAACTCAAGCGGCTCAGGCTAAAGCTGCTAAGGAAGCAGCAGAGAAATTAGCTATTGCGTCTGACACCACACGTCTCTTCTATTCTGCTTTGAAGGGCGAGTCGAAAACCGTAACTCTGAAGAACCAGAAGGTTGAGCTTTCGTTCAATACTAAGGGTGCTACTGTAGAGAAAGCTGTTATCAAAGGTTTCGAAGATTATAAGGGTGACAAGAATGTTACGCTCTTCGACGGTAAGGATCAGCAGCTCAACTATACCTTTGGAGCTAAGGAGACAAATATCTCTACATCAGAACTTTATTTCACTCCTTCAAATGTTACAGACTCTACCGTAACCTTTACAGCTCAGGCAGCAGAGGGTAAGACTATCACCATTAGCTATCAGCTCGGTAAGGACTATATGCTCCACATGCAGATGACAGCAAATGGTATGGCAGGCATGTTTGCTCCTGGCACACAGAGTGTAGACGTAAACTGGAAGGACAAGTGTCGTCAGCAGGAGAAGGGTTTCATGTTTGAGAATAGTCATTCATCACTTACATATCATAATGTTGATGGTGGAACTGGTAATCTCAGCGAGACAAGCGCAAAGACCGATGAGGCTGTTGAAGACAAGATTGACTGGGTGGCTTTCAAAAACCAGTTCTTCTCTGCAGTAATGATTGCAAAGAACGACTTTGAGGCTAATGCTTTGATGACAAGCGTTCCACAGGAAAAAGGTTCTGGCTATTTGAAGCAGTATGAAGCTAAGATGAAGGCTTTCTTCGACCCTTCAGGTAAGAAGGCTACAGAGTTTGACTTCTACTATGGTCCAAACGACTTCCGTTTGTTGCAACGCATGGAGAAGGAATGCAACTTTGGCAAAGATCTACAGATGGAACGTTTGGTTTTCCTTGGTTGGCCTTTGTTCCGCATCATCAACCGTTGGTTCACACTCTACGTATTCGACTTCCTTACAGGTTTGAATATCAACATGGGTATCGTGCTCATCCTTATCACACTCTTGCTTAAGTTCATCACTTTCCCTATGGTGAAGAAGAGCTACATGAGTTCGGCTAAGATGAGAGTATTGAAACCAAAGTTGGATGCAGCAACAGCACAATTCAATAAGCCTGAGGATCAGATGCAGAAGCAGCAGGCTATGATGGCAGAATATAGCAAATATGGTGTTAGCCCATTATCAGGTTGTTTGCCTATGCTTATTCAGGCACCTATTTGGATTGCGATGTTCAACTTCGTGCCTAATGCAATCCAACTTCGTGGCGAAAGCTTCCTTTGGATTAGCGACCTTAGCACATACGACCCAATCATTGAATGGAACACCAATATTTGGCTCATTGGCGACCACTTGTCGTTGACATGTATCTTGTTCTGTGTTGCCAACGTGCTCTACACTTTGATGACTATGCGTCAGCAACGCGACCAGATGGTTGGTCAGCAGGCTGAGCAGATGAAGATGATGCAATGGATGATGTATCTCATGCCATTGATGTTCTTCTTCATGTTCAACGACTATTCTGCAGGTCTTAACTTCTACTACTTTGTATCGTTGTTCTTTAGCGCAGCCATCATGTGGATGCTCCGCAAGACTACCAACGACGAAAAACTTCTTCAGATTCTTGAAGCTAAGTATGAGGAGAACAAGAAGAACCCTGGCAAGATGTCGGGTATGATGGCGCGTATGCAGGCTTTGCAGGAAATGCAGCAGAAGCAGATGGAAATGCGTCAGCAGCAGATGAACCAAAGAAGAAAATAAACCATTTTATATTACCTATTTTTATATAAAGCGGTTTAATGTTGTAAGATTCTAAACTTACTAATATAATGAATATAGTTAAAACCTTAACGATAGCTGCCGCTCTAACAATGAGCGGCAGTTTCGTAACTGCACAAGACATGATTCAAAAGAACAATGTCACCCTAAAGAGCGACGTCATGACGCCTGAGGCTCTTTGGGCTATGGGACGTATCGGTGGATATTCGGCTTCACCTTCAAGTAAGCAGATTGTCTATCAAGTTGGCTACTATAGTGTAGAGAAAAACAAGAGCCACCAGATGCTCTACATCATGAATGTAGATGGTTCTGGCATTAAGGCGCTTACTACAGATGCAAAGAGCGAGACCGATGCTTCATGGATTGCTAATGGCACCAAGATTGCTTTCCTGCGCGAAGGCGAGATATGGACAATGGATGCCAATGGCGAAAACCGCAAGAAGCTTTCTGATACCGAAGGAGCTATTGAGGGATATAAGTTCTCGCCTGATGGCAAGAAAGTAATCTTGCTTAAGAGTCTCGACTATCATGGTACTATAAAGAAGAATCCTTCAGACCTTCCTTTGGCTACAGGACGATTGGTAACAGATATGAACTATCGCCATTGGGATCACTATGTAGAGCAGATATCACATGCTTTTGTTGCTGATGTAACAGAAAATGGTATTGCCAACGTGGTTGATATCCTTGAAGGTGAACCATATGAATGTCCTTTGGCTCCTTTTGGTGGTATCGAGCAACTTGATTGGAGTATCGACTCTAAGCTCGTAGCTTATACCTGTCGCAAGAAAGAAGGTGTAGACTATGCTATCTCTACAGATGCCGACATATATATATATAATGTGGAGACTAAGCAGACTCGCAACATTTGCAAACCAGAAGGATATAAGGAACCTAAGATTGACGCAACAAAGTCGATGAAGAACCAGGCTGTAAACCACCAGCAGGGCGACATGAATGTCGGCTACGATGTAAATCCGAAATTCTCTCCTGACGGTAAGTATATTGCTTGGCAGAGCATGGCTCACAACGGATATGAGAGTGATCGCAACCGTTTGTGCGTTTACAACCTTGCAACAGGCGAGAAGAAATATGTCACAGAAAGTTTCGACTCTAACGTAGACGACTATTGCTGGAGCGACACCAAGGATGCTCAAATCTATTTCATTGGTGTATGGCATGCAACAGAAAACCTTTATGCCGTAACTCGCAAGGGCGAAGTAAAGCAGCTTACCGATAATTGTGCAGACTTCGGTTCTTTGCAGATGCTTGGTAATGGAAAGCAGATTATTGCTGAGCGTCATAGCTATGGCGAACCTGCCGACCTCTACTTGATTACTCCAGGCAAGGATATCAAGAAGACTGCCATTAAGCAGATTACATTTGAGAACAAACATATCACCGACCAGCTCGGTAAGATACAGGTAGAGAAGCGTTGGGTAAAAACTACAGATGGCAAAGAAATGCTCTATTGGGTAGTATTGCCTCCTCACTTCGATGCCAACAAGAAATACCCTACCCTCTTGTTCTGCGAAGGTGGTCCACAGAGTCCTGTTAGCCAGTTCTGGAGCTATCGTTGGAACTTCATGATTATGGCACATCAAGGATATGTTGTTGTAGCTCCTAACCGTCGCGGTTTGCCAGGTTTTGGTAGCGAATGGAATGAAGAGGTTTCAGGTGATTGGACTGGTCAATGTATGAACGACTATCTAACAGCTATTGATGATGCAACAGCCAACTTGCCTTATGTAGACAAAGACCGTTTGGGTTGTGTAGGAGCTTCGTTTGGTGGATTCTCTGTTTATTATCTTGCAGGTCACCACAACAAGCGTTTTAAGTGTTTCATTTCTCACGATGGTGCTTTCAACCTTGAGTCTATGTACACAGATACTGAAGAGGCTTGGTTTAGCAACTGGGAATACGAAGACGCTTATTGGAACAAAGACATATCGGCAAATGCTAAGAAGACATATGAGAATAGTCCTCATAAGTTTATCGATAAGTGGGATACTCCTATCCTCTGCATCCATGGCGAGAAAGACTATCGCATCAATGCCAATCAAGGTATGGGAGCTTTCAATGCAGCCCGCCTACATGGCATACCTGCAGAACTTCTCATTTTCCCAGATGAAAACCATTGGGTATTGCAACCACAGAATGGTATCCTTTGGCAGCGTACTTACTTCAACTGGCTCGATAGATGGTTGAAGAAGTAATAGAGCTGAAGAAAAAACAATTTGAATAATAAACAAATAATAAAAATAAAAATGGTTCAGAAAGTTAATCAACTGTTGAATGATAAGGCTTGGGCTCGTTGGACAGCTCTTGTACTTATCGCTTCAATGATGTTCTTCGGCTATATGTTTGTCGATGTAATGTCACCAATTCAGGCTCTTATGGAGAGCGAAAAAGGATGGGGTCCTGATACCTTTGGTACATATGCCGCATCAGAGTATATCGTAAACGTGCTGGGATTCCTTATCATCGCAGGTGTCATCCTCGACAAGATGGGCGTACGCTTCACAGGTGTATTGTCAGCCTCGATGATGTTTATCGGAGCTTTGATTAAGTTTATCGGTATCACCGACTGGTTTGCAACAACAGCTTTTGCTGATTGGCTCAACTCATGGTGGGTAACTCTCCCTGCAAGTGCCAAGATGGCTTGCTTCGGCTTTATGCTCTTTGGTTGTGGTTGCGAAATGGCAGGTACTACAGTATCAAAGGCTATTGCAAAATGGTTTAAGGGTAAGGAGATGGCTCTCGCTATGGGTCTTGAAATGGCTATCGCACGTGTAGGTGTGTTTGCAATCTTCTCTATCTCTCCAATCATTGCAAGCCACTTCGGAACTATTGTTGCTCCTGTAGCATTCTGCACAGTTTTGTTGCTCATCGGTCTTATCACTTTCATCGTGTTCACATTCATGGATAAGGCTCTCGACAATCAGATGGGTGTATCAGATGAAGCTGGCGACCCAGAGGAAGAATTCAAGTTCAGCGACCTTGGCAAGATTTTCTCTTCACAGGTATTCTGGATTGTAGCTTTGCTTTGCGTACTCTACTATTCAGCAATCTTCCCATTCCAGCGCTATGGTGCCAACATGTTGCAATGCAACCTCGATGGTATCTCACCAGAAGACGCATCAAACATCTTCCGTTGGTTCCCTATTGGTGCTGCTGTCATCACTCCATTCCTTGGCAACTTCCTCGACCGTAAGGGTAAGGGTGCGACAATGCTTATTGGTGGTGCATTGCTTCTTATCTGCTGTCACCTCGTATTCGCGTTCGTTTTGCCAGCAACAAAGAGCCCATTGATAGCATACTCTACTATCGTTCTCCTCGGTATCTCATTTGCTCTTGTGCCTGCAGCTTTGTGGCCAAGTGTGCCAAAGATTATCGACGAGAAGATTCTTGGTTCTGCATACTGCCTTATCTTCTGGGTTCAGAACATAGGTCTTTGCTTCGTACCAAAGATTATCGGTAACCTTCTTGCTTCAACCAACGAAAACAATCCTGCTGTTATCGCCGCAAAGGAAGCTGGGGCAGACTTCATTCCTTACGACTATACAATTCCTTTGATTGTCTTCGCATCATTCGGAGTTTTGGCTCTTCTCTTTGCTATCTATCTTAAGGCACTCGACAAGAAGAGAGGTTTCGGTCTTGAGGAACCAAACATCAAGAATGCTTAATAGCAGAGTTGATAAAAACAAGCTATAAAAGCTATTTTAAATACACATTATTATATATAGGGTATATCATCGCATGATGGTATACCCTATTTTAGTATTAGACCATAAAGAAGCACGCAATCAGGCGTGATTAACAAGCCTTCCAGTACCGTTTTAATTACCTGCAAGGTGGTACTGGAGTTTCACCTTGCTGGTACTGCAGTTTCACCTTGCTGGTACAAGAGTGATACCAAGGTGGTACATGCAACGCAACTAATTGCCTTTTTCAAGTTAAAAAGAAAGGAATGTTCTGCCACCTTTATTAAAGCCATTAATTGGTATAAAAAGAATATATGACAATACATTAAATGGTATAAAAACGAGCACACAAAAGCAGAAATACCTACTTTTAGACATATAAAAGTGACAATACATAGCTTTTTTATGTTTATATATTAAAAAAGATGTCTTTTTGTTTGGTATTTACAAGAAAAGCTATAACTTTGCAACCGTAAACGTAAACAACGATACAAACACCTATTTAAGGGGATAATTAACAACCAATAAACATAAGACAAACATGAAAGCAACAGAAGTTGTAGAAACTCTTAAGCAGAGATTTCCAAACGAGCCAGAGTACATCCAGGCCGTTAGTCAGGTATTAGGAACTATTGAGGAAGAATACAACAAGCACCCAGAGTTTGATCGTGCAAACTTGATTGAGCGCCTTTGCATTCCAGATAGAGTAATCCAGTTCCGTGTAACTTGGACAGACGATAAGGGTAACGTTCAGACAAATATGGGTTACCGTATTCAGCATAACAACGTTATTGGCCCTTACAAGGGAGGTATTCGTTTCCACAAATCAGTAAACCTTTCTATCTTGAAGTTCCTTGCTTTCGAGCAGACATTCAAGAACTCATTGACAACATTGCCTATGGGTGGTGCTAAGGGTGGTTCAGATTTCTCTCCACGTGGTAAGAGTGCTGCTGAGGTAATGCGTTTCTGCCAGGCTTTCATGACTGAGCTTTATCGTCATATTGGTCCAGACGAGGATGTTCCTGCTGGTGATATTGGTGTAGGTGGACGTGAGGTTGGCTTCATGTTTGGTATGTACAAGAAGCTCACACACCAGTTCCAGGGTATGCTTACTGGTAAGGGTCAGGAGTTTGGTGGTTCAAACATCCGTCCTGAGGCTACGGGTTATGGTAATGTATACTTCCTTGAGAATATGCTCAAGACTCGCAATATCGACCTTAAGGGTAAGACTGTTCTTGTATCAGGTGCAGGAAACGTTGCTCAGTATACTATTGAGAAGCTCCTTCAGCTTGGTGCTAAGCCTCTTACATGTTCAGACTCTGATGGCTACATCTACGATCCAGACGGAATCGACGAGGAGAAGTTGGCTTACATCATGGAATTGAAGAACGTTGAGCGCGGACGTATCAAGGAATATGCTGAGAAGTATGGTTGCAAGTATGTAGAGGGTGCAAAGCCTTGGTTTGAGAAGGCAGACATCGCTACCCCATGTGCTACTCAGAACGAAATCAACGAGGAAGCAGCTAAGGCTCTTGTTGCAAATGGCGTAATAGCTATTTCTGAGGGTGCTAACATGCCTACAACTCCTGAGGCTACTAAGGTGTTCCAGGATGCTAAGATTCTCTATTGCCCAGGTAAGGCAAGCAACGCAGGTGGTGTTGCCGTATCAGGTTTGGAGATGAGCCAGAACTCTGAGCGCTTGAAGTGGAGCCGCGAGGAAGTAGATGCTAAGCTTCATGAAATTATGAATAACATCCACGAGAACTGTGTTAAGTATGGTACAGAGCCTGATGGTTATATCAACTATGTAAAGGGTGCCAACGTAGCAGGTTTCTTGAAAGTTGCTAAGGCAATGATGGCTCAGGGTGTAATTTAATCAAATACGCACACAAGCACAAATTTTCTATCTAATATACACATAAGAGATAACAATAGGCTTGTACTTATTAAAAAAGTATTGGTTTAGACTACACAAACACAAGATAGATCAAGACCGCATGATTGTAGAAATCGTGCGGTCTTTTTATTGTTGTGTGTTTGTGTTTTTATGTTCTTGTGAGAAAAAGTTAAGGCACATAAAAAATATATTAAAAATAAACACTATAAAACTTGTTAGTTTCAAGGAAAATGCTTACCTTTGCATCGTTATCCTGAAAACAATCTTTTTACCTTAAAAGAAGACTAATACCTATTGAAGATTAGGAGCGGTTGCCTGTGAAGGTATCCGCTTTTTTATTATATACCTATGACATAGCATGTAGAATAGAATAATTGTACTATAAGAATATAAAGAAAACACACAGCAAGTAAAAAGTTTGCACCCGATATAATACAATCCCAAAACTTCTCTAAGGTGTTAACCTCGCCACCTACAATTCCATATATCATCGACAGCACGAATAGCTCAAAGCATATCATAGGCACCAAGCCGCTTGAGAAGCTACTTGGGAATAACGCTCCTGTTACGCTAAGCAATATTGCATGTGGCATAGCAGAAATAAATATGACTCCTGCAACAAACAAGACGAATTCAATAAGCAGTATTCTGAAAGCAAACTTTTGTTGCATAGAGAATGATTGCTTTTTAACCATAACTCTTGTCACGCATGATATAAGACCACTCTTAACTATAACAGAATATGTTATTGAGCACAGAATGATATAAGCTAATAAAGGCGAGGCAAGATTATTGACAAAAGAACCTATGAACCATCGTAATCCTCCTGAACCAATAAGGGCATGAATAGGATATGATGGAAATACAGCAGACACTATCCATGAAGCAAGGATTAGCAACAGCTGTAGTCCCATCAATACTATAGAGAATATCGCACAAAATCGTTTCATTCTTCGTCGGGTACTAGATTGTCGATATCAAGAATATGAAGTTCAAAGGCACGCACGACGAGTCGTGTGGCATTTATTCCCATCTTGCCATTACCACCAGGGAAAAGTTTCTGAACCAGCTCATTCTGACGTTTCTCCAAGCTCTTCACGCCAAAAGGCATTCCACGAAGATTGGTTATCTGCTCCTTGGTATATCCAAGTGCTAGATGACGTAGAAAGCGCTCATCATATTCATCAATCTCGAAGTTTACCAAAGCTTCTTGCTTTAATATCTGACTCTCAACACTCTTCTTGAATCTCTCTACTATGCGCTCGAGGATTGGCTGATTGAAAACCAATCGCTTGCCACTCATCACACTTGCCACGTCTGAGCGAGTGAGCAATTCGCCACTCTTCAAGATAATTCCATCACAACCAGCATCCAAAACGTCTACCCACAACTTCTCGTTGAGTATCTCGCCTGTAAAGATAAGCACCTTTACATTAGGATACATATCTTTAGTATGGCGACAAATCTCCACACCTACGGTTGTAGAACCACCAAGCCCAAGGTCGAGCAACACAAGGTCTGGCACCTGTTGCTTAATGAGTTTCCAATATGCAGGCTCGTTGTCGGCAGTACCGAGGATATGAGCTTCAGGTATGTCGTTGCGTATGATTCCTTCTGTGCCCTTGAGTTCGAGGGCTACATCTTCAACAATTATGATATTAAATTCTTCCATATTGCTTTTGGTATTGTTATTTCAATTATATTATCAGCAGTAGCAACGATGCCACATGCTCTAAGGTTTGTTACTTCTCCTAATTCACGAACAATCTGTCGACAGATAAGGAAGTTTACATCCAGGGTTAAAGGTGTGAAGAGTTGTTGTGCTTGCACCCTTGTAAGATTTAGCGATGTCATGGTAAACGCCAATTGAACATAAACACTATCTTTCTCTTTGACCTGATAATCTGGTTTGGTACCTCCATTTAGTTTCTTCAGCAAGTCGAACAGATATCTCATAGTATCCCTATCAACTTTATAAGGTCGATCTATCTGTCGCATTGCCTGTGCACTAAGCAATGAATATAGCTGCTTATAGTATGTCACAAGTTCTGCAACAACCTGTATGTCGCAATCTTTTGTCTCTATGGACTGCTTAATGCGTGAAGGGAAATACATAGTCTCATGCTTCAAAGCAGAAAGACAATTGTCCAACACGCTATTATCAACATACAAGATATTATTCTCTCTTTCTGCTTGTCTAAGCTCGTCGTTAGCATACTCTAATTGCTCAGCCTTATGTTCTGACGACTCCGCATTTGCACGAAGGGTTGCCAATATCTGTTCAACAACCTTGTCAAGAACTGCGATGCCAAGATTACCTGTTTTGGTATTGAATTCCTCTACACACCTTAGCTTATCCTCATCTGTGCCATCACCAAGAAGAATTTCATTTATAGCATGAATTCTCTCTACACACACCTTATAATATATAATATGCCGATAGTATACCATATAATATATAGGTGGGATGCTAAAGAGCAGCAAAACCAATATAACTATTGCGACCCATTTGTTGTTTTCAGCTTTTTGCATAGTCTGCACATAGTGAGGCAACGAAGCATCTGCATAACATTCATGGAATAGGCGCGTATACACCTTATTATTATATCTATATAAGTCCCATTTATGTAGAGCCAAAGCAGCTACTGCAGTCTCGTTTCTAACATCAAGGATTACTGCATAATCACTTTCTATTTCTTTGTGAAACCACAATATTTCGGCAGGCATGGCAGATGACGTTGTAAACAAAACCATCTTTGGTATATCTGTTTTGCTTGTTGCATGTGCGTAGATATGCATATTGAGATACTTTATACAACTATCCGCACATGCCAAAGTGTGGGCATACGTACCATTAAGATTAGAATAATATGCACTATCAGCAAATCGGGCAGCATCATTAAGATGTTGCTCTTGTGTATTTAGGCGAGATATTGTAGGCTTCTTACTATTACTTCCAACTTTATCGTTGCCTACGGAGTATGAAGGCATAGTAAAGCCAAATACCATAACCATCAAAGCCATTATCATTCTGACCACACCCTTAGGCAAGCGGAAAGCGAAACGACTACCCTTGCCAACCGAAGATTCGGCATTAATATCGCAAACAGCAAAGATGCGACTTATCTTCTTATAGTTCTCTAAAATGCCTTTGCAATTCAATAGTCCGAAACCATGACTTTGTGCAGATGTAGTTCCATCATCGACAATATGTTTATTGTCGAATACATGAGCAAGTTTATTTTCGTCCATACCACAACCTGTATCCGAAATACTTACCTCTACGTAGTCAGGCTTTTCTTCAGCTTTTATTATCACCTCACCTCCAGCAGGTGTAAACTTACGAGCATTATCAGCAAGAGTGTTTATCATGAAGAGCGTCAATACTCTATCAGCTTTTACAACAGCTGCAGATGGCTCTACGCATAGATTTATTCCTTTTAATGAATAGCTCATCTTAGATTTAGCCACTATATCGAAAAGCTCATTTATAGAGAAGCTCTCGATACGCAGACTAACCCTGCCCTGTTGCATCTGAATCCATTGAGTAAGCACGTTGTTATACTCGTTGATTTCTTCAGTAAGTTCAGAAATATATTTTAATCGTTCTTCTCTAAGTTCTGCATTCTCATGTCGGCTATTGAGCTTATTTATTTCATTAATAATACGATCAATAAAAGGAGTTATACTATTTACCAAAGCTAACTTTGCTCGTTGTTCAAGATTGCGTTGTTTGTTTTTCTCCTCAGAAAGTCTAACCAAAGCTGTCTGCTCCTGAACTTCTTCCAACTTATCGTCAAGAGCTGTCAGCTTTTTATTGTTTTCAATATTCCATTTCTTCAATGGCAACAAGAGTTCGTTTATATCTACGGTTGCACCTTTTTGTTTTCTCTTTCTTGCAAAATACACAAGAACGAACAGCACAACAGCAATCATAAACAACACAGCCACAATCATAACATTCAATGTCTTTGAAGAGTTATCAAGCTGGTATGCTCGAGCCTCAAGCTGTTTGTCTTGTCGAGTCTGCTCCTGTAGGTCGAGATAATAGTTGCGATTGATATCGCTATTAACCTTATCGTTCTGAGCCGAATATACCAAGCATAACTGCTCACGAATAGAAGCAACCAAATCTGGTGCTCTATTTATAATGGTATCTGCTTCCAACGCACTATTTAGGCATATCAAAGCTGAAGGATAATCGTCTATTTCCCAATAGCAACCAGCCAAAGTACGATAAGCACCAGCCGTTTGATACACATCCTTATATTCTGTAAATATGTTGAGCGAACGTTGTGCAAGATTACCAGCCAACAAAGAATAATCCATGCCATCTGTATTTATATAATCAAGGAATGGACGATAGTTTGTTATCAGCATTTGCCTTGTTGAAGGCGACAGAAGATGTTCGCTTATTGCTTGCAACGCTTGAGCTTTCCAATAAGGGTAGTTGCGCTGCGAGGCTACTACATAACATTGGGTAAGATAATTAAACTCTTCGTTAGCAACAACATTAGCATCTGCATTTGTTATGATGCCACCAGCACCCACATTATACAGATAATTAAGATATTGTGCAGTATCTTTTTGTATTTCTCCTTCTGGATCAATACACTTCATCGTTTCTATTGAAGGTTCAACCAATCCTACATAATAATAATATGCAGAAAGGTTGATATAGTATTCTGATTGAGCGTAGATTAATCGTTTGAGTTGATGGTTATTAAGAAGATTTTTATCTTCTATAATTCTATCTAAATATTTCTTTGCTTTTTCTTGATGAATATAGAAAAGCTTATTGTGCGACTGTCGTTGACACAATCGCATATATTGTATTTCGGCAACCAATAGTTCTACTTGGTTGTCGGTAATATTGATGGCACTATCCAACTGTTGAGCAGCCTTTTGATAGTCCATTCTTGCGATATTAACAAAAGCAAGATTGTTAAGAGCCTCCGCCTTACCTGCATTATAGCTTTCAGAAGCAGCGAAAGCCTTGCTGGCATACACCTCTGTAGAATCCAGAGAGCGATAGTGGTAAGCATACGAAAGGGTATTCAGCTTGTCAGCAACTTCAGAATCATTTGACGAACAAGCTGAAAACAAAAGAATGCTCCATAGACTAACAAGCCAAATGGAGCATCCAAAGAGTTTTATATTATGCACGAGCCTTAGCAATGTATCCAAGAGCTTCTGCACACTTATCAGTAATAGCCTTCCAGTTCTTAGCTGCGACTACGTCGCTTGGGAACAACTTTGAACCCATACCAACGCACAATACACCAGCCTTGATCCAAGGAGTGAGGTTTTCCTCTGTTGGCTCAACAGCACCAGTAACCATGATGTTGCTCCAACGCAAAGGAGCCATTACATTCTTTACGAATGAAGGACCACCAACGTTGCCTGCAGGGAATACCTTTGTTACGTCGCAACCAGCAGCCTGAGCGTTGTTGATTTCTGTAACAGAACCACAACCTGGGCTATATGGAACCAAACGACGGTTGCAAACAGGTGCAATCTCAGGGTTGAAGTTAGGACCAACGATGAAGTTAGCACCAATCTGGAGATACAAAGAAGCTGTACCAGCATCAACAACTGTACCAGCACCGAGAATCAACTCTGGACACTCTTTGTCAGCCCACTTTACCAACTCACCAAAGATTTCGTGTGCGAAGTCACCACGGTTAGTGAACTCGAATACACGTACACCACCCTCGTAGCAAGCCTTGATTACATTCTTGCAAACTTCTACATCCTTGTGGAAGAATACAGGTACCATACCGGTAGCCTTCATGGCTGCCATAACCTGCATTTTGCTAAACTTTGCCATTATCTATATAATGTTTAATGTTTATTGTTTAATATTTAATTAGGAAGAGTAAAAGAATTGACTAAACAGCCGAACATTTTACTCTTCCTTATACTTTATTAGCGCTGAACACGACCATTTGCGTTACCACCAGCAAGGCTCTCTACCTCTTCTACAGAAACGAGGTTGAAGTCGCCAGGGATAGTGTGCTTCAAAGCTGAAGCTGCAACAGCAAACTCAAGAGCCTCGCCCTGAGTCTCCTTTGTAAGAAGACCATGGATAAGACCACCAGAGAATGAGTCACCACCACCTACACGGTCGATGATAGGCATAATATCATAATGCTTGCTCTGATAGAACTCCTTACCATTATAGATAAGAGCCTTCCAGCCGTTGTGTGTTGCAGACATAGACTCACGGAGAGTAGAAACAACATACTTGAATCCAAACTCTTCCATCATGCCCTTGAAGATACCATAGTATCCCTCAGCATCAGTCTTACCACCTTCTACGTCAGCATCTGGCTTAAAGCCGAGGCAAAGCTGTGCATCTTCCTCATTACCAATGCAAACATCAACATACTTCATCAAAGGACGCATAACTGAGATAGCCTTTTCTGATGTCCAAAGCTTCTTGCGGAAGTTAAGGTCTACAGAAACTGTTACGCCATGACGCTTTGCAGCCTCACAAGCCAATTTAGTAAGTTCAGCAGCCTTGTCGCTAATAGCAGGAGTGATACCTGACCAATGGAACCATTGTGCACCTTCCATGATAGCATCGAAGTCGAAGTCTGAAGGATCAGCCTCTGCGATAGAGCTATGAGCACGGTCGTAGATAACCTTTGAAGGACGCATGCTTGCACCTGTTTCTGCATAGTAGAGACCTACTCTATCACCACCACGAGCTACGAAGTCGGTATTAACACCATAACGACGAAGAGCGTTGACAGCAATCTGACCGATTTCATGCTTTGGCAATTTAGAAACAAAGTAAGCATCGTGACCATAGTTAGCCACACTTACTGCTACGTTAGCCTCACCGCCACCAGGAATGATACGGAATAAATCACTCTGTATAAAGCGGTCGTTGCCATTTGGCGAAAGGCGAAGCATAATCTCGCCTAATGTTACAATCTTAGCCATTTCTTTTCTTTTTAGTTAATTAGTTAATTTTGTAATTCGTTTTAATAATGATTAATTCTTTAGTTTGCATTGCAAAAGTAACGATATTTTTCATATTAAGAAAATAAAAGGCGGTATTTTTGCAAAAATAATCAAAATAAACGACTGTGCTTTCGCACAATTCAACTTTTATTGCTACTTTTGCACAAAAGTCAGACTATGAACGAAAAAATAAGAATAAAGGATATAGCACTTAGAGCCGGAGTTTCTGTTGGCACAGTAGACCGTGTGTTGCACGAACGTCCGAATGTGTCGCCATCAGCTCGAGAGAAAGTTGAAAAGGCTCTAAAAGAAATGAACTACCAGCCGAATATGTATGCGTCAGCTCTTGCATACAACAAATCGTATACTTTCTATCTTCTTATCCCAAAGCATGAATCAGAAGCTTATTGGGAAGAAATAGAAGAAGGTGCAAAGAAGGCTATGGAGACACGCCGAGATTTCCACATCAACGTAATAATAATATATTACGAGCGCTTTAATGAAGATTCGTTTAAAGCGCAATATCAGGCTATTCTTGATTGCGAGCCTGATGGCGTTGTTATTGTGCCTGCAGATCTCGAGGTTACATCACTCTTTACAGACATCTTGCATGAGAAAAATATACCATTTATATTACTCGACTCATACATGCCAGACCTCAAGCCTCTTTCGTTCTATGGTCAAGACTCTTTTGCAAGTGGATATTTTGCAGCAAAGATGTTGATGCTCATAGCTTCAAAAGATACGGAGATTATGAAGTTGAAGCTCACCAAGGATGGTCGTGTACTAAGTAAGCAGCAAGCAAACCGCGAAGTAGGTTTCTGCCATTATATGCGTGACCATTTTCCAAGCATCAACATCATAGATCTTGAATTGCCTATTGATGGCACACGCAAGCAATTTAACACATTATTAGAAAATTACTTCTCTACCCACCCTCGCACACACCATTGCATCACTCTATGTTCTAAGGCACATATTGTAGGCGAATTCTTGCTAAAGACAAACCGTCGCGATGTTCAGATAATGGGCTACGATATGGTAGGCAAGAATGCTCAATGTCTTCGTCAGGGAAGTATCTCGTTCCTTATAGCTCAGCATGCATATCAGCAGGGCTTTTCATGCATCGATGCCTTGTTCCAAGCCATCGTGCTTAAGAAGAAAGTTTCACCTGTTAACTACATGCCTATAGAGTTGTTGACAAAAGAGAATGTCGATTTCTACAGAAGAACACAGCTTTAGGGAGTGAAGAGTGAAGAATTCTATAGACATATTTATAAAAATACATATTATATATATAGACTTAACAAGCTAAATAAAAACAAATGGAACAAGCAAATTTCATAAAGATTAACCCTGCAGATAATGTAGTGGTTTGTCTGAAGCCATTAGCAAAGGGTGAGACTATCACCATCGATGGCAAAGTGATTACCCTACTCCAGGATACTCCTGCAGGACACAAGGTGCTTCTTGAGGACAAGGCAGAGGGTGAAAACATCATTAAGTATGGTTATCCTATTGGTCATGCGAAGCAAAACTTAAAAGCAGGCGAATGGGTAAACGAGAACAACCTTAAAACAAATCTCAAGGGAACTCTCGAGTACACATATTCACCTGTAAATGAAGAACTTAACATCGCTTGCGAGAACCACACCTTTATGGGTTATCATCGTAAGAATGGCGAAGTTGGTGTGCGCAACGAGATTTGGATTGTGCCAACAGTAGGTTGTGTGAATGGTATTGCTGAGAAGTTGGCAGAAATGCTCAAAGCAGAAACAGGCCTCAAGGGTATTGATGGCGTTCATGCTTGGCATCACAACTATGGCTGTTCACAGCTTAGTGGCGACCACGAGAATACTCGCAAAGTGCTTCGCGACATCTGCTTGCACCCAAATGCAGGTGGTGTATTGGTACTATCATTAGGTTGCGAAAACAATCAGCCTGATGAGTTTATGAAGATGCTTGGCGACTACGATAAAGACCGTATCAAACTTCTTGTAACACAGAAGGTTCAAGGCGATGAGCTTGAGGAAGGCTTAAAGCTCTTGAAGGAGATTTACGCACAGGCTTCTAACGACGAGCGTACAGAAACTCCACTAAGCGAACTTCGCATAGGTTTGAAGTGTGGTGGCTCAGACGGCTTTAGCGGTATTACAGCTAATCCACTCGTAGGTGAATTCTCAGACTATATCGTAGCACAAGGCGGAACATCTATCCTTACCGAGGTACCTGAGATGTTTGGTGCAGAAACAATATTGATGAATCGTTGTGAGACTCCTGAGCTCTTCAACCAGACTGTTTCACTCATCAATAACTTTAAGGAGTACTTCCTTTCTCATGGAGAGCCTGTAGGCGAAAACCCATCACCAGGCAACAAGGCTGGCGGTATTTCTACACTCGAAGACAAGGCTTTGGGTTGTACCCAGAAGTGCGGACGTGCTCCTGTTAGTGGCGTGCTTGAATATGGCGATCGTCTTCAGACCAAGGGTCTAAACCTTTTGTCTGCTCCAGGCAACGACCTTGTAGCGTCTACAGCTTTGGCTTCTGCTGGTTGTCAGATTGTGTTGTTCACAACAGGTAGAGGAACTCCATTTGGAACCTTCGTTCCTACTATGAAGATTTCTACCAACTCGCAACTCTACAACAACAAGCACAATTGGATTGACTTCAATGCAGGCGAGCTCGTAGAGGGTACAGATATGAAGACTTTAGTGGGCAAGTTTATCGACAAGATTATTGCCGTAGCAAATGGTGAGCCTACCCAGAACGAGAAGAATGGCTATCGCGAGATTTCCATCTTTAAGAACGGAGTAACTCTATAAAAACAACAACAATATTATTGTGGCGGTGGTCAAATCCTACTACCGCCACAATTATGATATAAAATGAGCAATAAGAAAGGAATTTGGGCATTATCGCCCCTGATAGTATTTATCACATTATACGTGGTAACCTCCATAGTGGCAGGCGACTTTTATAAAGTTCCTGTCACAGTTGCTTTCATGGCATCAAGTATCTATGCCATAGCAACATGCGGCGGTTTCCCTTTAGCAAAACGAATCAACTTATTTAGTCGTGGCGCCAGTTCCGACAACCTTATGCTCATGTTGTGGATATACGTGCTGGCAGGAGCTTTTGCCGCTTCAGCAAAAGAGATGGGAAGTGTAGACGCAACTGTCAATTGCGCCCTTCGTTTTCTCCCTTCCAACATGTTGTTGCCAGGATTGTTTATTGCAGCCTGCTTTATATCTCTTTCTATAGGCACAAGCGTTGGAACTATTGTTGCTCTTGTACCTATAGCTGCTACTATGGCACATACAATAGGTGCCGACATTCCGCTCCTTACAGCCATCATCGTGGGTGGAGCATACTTTGGCGACAACCTATCATTTATATCAGATACAACTGTCGTAGCAACCCAAACCCAAGGCTGCAAGATGAGCGACAAGTTCAAGGTTAATGCCTTTATTGTAGTTCCTGCAGCTATCGCTATACTACTTGTATATTTCTACATGGGCTATGGCCTTAATGTTCCTCCGTTGACAAAGGATGTAGAATACCTCAAGATTCTCCCCTACCTTGCCGTGCTTATAACAGCTATTGCAGGAATGAATGTCATGGCAGTACTCACCATAGGTGTCATACTTAGTGGTGTAATTGGAATATTCGTTGGCAGTTACAACCTCATAGGCTGGATGGAAGCCATGGGAAAAGGTATTGCAGGCATGGGCGAACTCGTGATAATAGCTATGCTTGCAGGTGGCATGCTTGAGATAATACGCGAAAATGGCGGTATCGACTATCTGATATCTAAACTCACATCCCGCGTCAACTCTAAACGTGGAGCAGAACTATCTATCGCAGCACTTGTCAGCATGGTCAACGTTTGTACAGCCAACAACACGGTAGCGATACTAACGGTAGGTGGAATCTCAAAGAAGATATGCGATAAATATGGCATAGATAATCGCAAAGCTGCAAGCATTCTCGACACCTTCTCGTGTGCGGTTCAAGGTCTTCTACCCTATGGTGTACAGATGCTCCTTGCAGCAGGTCTTGCCAACATCAATCCTATGCAGATTATACCTTATTTATATTATCCTGTAGCTATTGGTATTGCAGCCTTCGTGGCTATTATCTTTAGATTACCTCGACGATATAGTTAATAGGTGGAATCTACCAACACCCTCAAACAACTGATTATCCACTAAAATTCAATATTCCTCATGGACATCATTAAACGAAATTTCTTCCGCATTTTGCTCTCAGGAGCCTTGGGCGAGAACGAAGCGCTTGAACCTATGACACGATTCAAGTGGAACAGACTTGTGCAGATGATAAAGGCGCAAGATGTTGTTGCGATTGCCATCGACGGATTATCCCAACACTCTCACGACGAAGGCTACAATATGCCAAGCGATATTCTTGACGACCTTGCATCGAGCGATGGCAACATAGAAGACAAGCGCTTCGACTTTAGTCACCATATAGAGGTGCCGGAACTTAGCAACACTCTTCTTGACAACAGACTGAAAAAGATATTCGACGAAGAGCGCCATGCTATTGATACGAATATTCACTCTCTCCGACTATTGGCTATCCTTGTAGATAATGTTCAAACCATCCTCAACCACGGCATGTCGCTTGGAGGTATTCTATCATTAGGCAAATTCCTCCGCACACAAGGAGGCAAAGTAGACTTCGTGAAGATTGATGATTGGCTTCAGCATATCCATATGCGACGAATGGCACAACTTCAAGGAAGCATCTTGATAAAGGTGTTCAACTTTGAGCAAGACGAGATACCGTTCGTTACCAACATCGAACCATACACTTGGAAAATCATAATGCGCACGATAGACCACCAAGCTATAGATACAGCACAAGAGTGGCATTTCAAACAAACACGTAGCGGATTTGTTCAAAACAACGCCACGGTATTACGACGCAACCTTCGTCGCAGCCTTGGATATATAACATACGCCCCAATAGAAACCACGAGCAATTTTATTAGCAATTTTGCCCGTAGCCTATCTGAAATTGAAGAATAAAAACAGAAAATGAAAAGACTCATATCATCATTCCTTACCATATTATTATCATCAGCATCTGCCTTCGCCCAATATGTTCAATGCGAAGACACATGTTCGCACATACATGGCATCGACATAAGTCATTACCAAGGCAACGTGTTTTGGGAAACTATTGGCGAGAATACCAACATGGCTTACGTATATATAAAAGCTACCGAAGGTGGCGACAGAATAGACGACAAATACGAACGCAACATCGACCTTGCCCATCGCTATGGACTCAAAGTTGGCTCATACCACTTCTATCGTCCGCGAATACCTCAGCAAGTGCAGCTCAACAACTTTATGACCCAATGCAGACCATCAGACCAAGATCTGTTGCCTATGATAGATGTTGAGACAAAGAGCGGACTCGATACCGAGGAGTTTTGCGATTCGTTGTTCAAATTCCTTCATCTCGTAGAGAAAGCTTATCGCCAGAAGCCGCTTATCTATACAGGAGCCAACTTCTACGACCGCTACCTTCTTGGCGAGCTCCACGACTATAAAGTTATGATAGCTCAATATACCGAGCGCATACCTGTATTGAAAGACGACCTCGACTTCGTGCTTTGGCAATATACAGGAAAAGGACGCATAAACGGCATTAATGGCTATGTAGACAAGAGCCGATTTATGGGTAAACACAAATTGAGAGAAATAAGATTTAGACATAAATAATTAACTAACATATGGCAATAATAAAATGTCCAGAATGCGGTCATCAAATTAGCGACCGTGCACCAGTATGTCCATCATGTGGTGTAGAAATAGCAGGTAAAATCACATTATGCAAGAATTGCGGAGAAGCTGTTTTTAAAGACCAGGCAACATGCCCTAATTGTGGCGAACCGCTTAAGGCAACAACCCCTCCTCCTGTTCGCACAACCACACAGCCTGTACCTCCAACTCCTAAGCGTCCTTCTGCCCCACAACAGCCAGCAGAAAACGAGCAAGGAAAATCGCACAAAACTATCATCATAGCTCTTGCTATCTCTTTAGTCATTTGTGGCGGCATTTTCTATTTCTATAGTAGCGCCAAGAGCGACAGATGTCAAGAAGCTTACGAGATTGCTATGAAGAGCGACGATCCATTACTCCTTGAGAACTTCCTCAACAACTATGGCGACGCACCACAAGAGCAGATTGATTCTGTTAGTTCACGCTTGGCTATGTTGCGCAAAGGCGATGAAGAATGGATGAACACTTTAGCAAGCGGTTCGAAGTCGGCTCTCGAAGAATACATCAACAATCATCCTGATAGCCCACATAATAGCGTGGCTCTTCACAAGATTGACTCTATTGATTGGGCAGCAGCCACAACAGCCAACACCCTTGAGAGCTACAAACTCTATATGGACGAACATGCTACAGGCGAGCATATTGATGATTGCAAGGAGAATCTTGCAACTCTAAACTCCAAGACTGTTCAGCCAGAAGAGAAAGAGGCTATTGCAACTATCTTCCGTCATTTCTTCCAAAGCATCAACTCACGCAACGAAGACGGATTGGCAAGTACAGTCTCTTCTTTCCTCACATCCTTCCTTGGTAAGAGCGATGCAACAAAGAGCGATGTCATCACCTTTATGCACAAAATATATAAGGACGACATTACCAACATGAATTGGCGTCTTAACAACGATTGGAATATAGAGAAAAAAGATGTGGGCGGCAATCAATATGAGTATACTGTCACATTTACTGCCACCCAGAATATTGAACGTACCGACCCAAGCAAAGAGAAGTCGGCAAAATATAATATCAAAGCTACCATCGGAGCCGAAGGCAAGATTTCTTCGCTCAATATGGTTAAGATATTGGAATAAAAAGCCTATCTATAAAGCTTTAATATATCAAGGCTTAAACTGTTCTGCCACCACATATCCCATGGTCCATGCAGCTTGCAGATTAAAGCCTCCAGTAATAGCATCCACATCGAGTATTTCACCTGCGAAATACAGATGTGGATGTTTTTTTGATTCAAGTGTTGATGGATTCACATTCGAAAGCGCTACACCACCACATGTCACAAACTCTTCCTTATACTTGTTCTTTCCAACTATGTTTAGAGTGTGATTAGTCAACAAAGCCACCAGCTTGTTTAGTCCCTTCTTTCCTAATTCGCCCCATCGCATATCTTGGCGTAATCCACAAGCATCTATCAGATAACACCACATTCTATTATTAAACCTCTCAGGCCACACACTCGATACGAGCTTCTTTTGGTTTTGCTCGGCTATTTCTGTAATGATACTCATCACCTCAGCCTCATTTGCTTGTCCAAACCAGTTTATAGCCACTTGCGCTTTATAATCATTTTCTGCCAATATTCGGGCAGCATAAGACGATAGCTTTAAGATAGCCGGACCGCTAACTCCCCAATGAGTAATCAATAATGGTCCGAAGGCCGAGAGCTTAGTTCCACCCAATCGTGCCTGCACATCGTTAACAACCGTTCCCATCAAAGCCGTCATAGGATGATTCTTTTCAAGATTAAGGCTAAAGAGCGAAGGAACAGGACTCACAATCTCCAAACCAAGTTTCTCATACATCTCCAATCCTCGTACCTGTGGACTTCCTCCTGCTGTCACTACTACAGCATCAGCCTTAGCAACATCGCCATGCGAAAAGGTTAATAAATATTCACCATCTTCAGCATCATGATCAATAGCAGCAACTCTATGCCTTGTAATGAGTTTTACGCCAAGCGAGCGCATAAGTCTAACCAAGGTGTTTACAATCTCCATAGCATCTTGCGATACAGGAAACACGCATTCATCATCTTGTGTAGTAAGACTTACGCCTTCCGACTCAAACCATTGATACACATCATTATAATCAAACGTCCTAAACAATCTCTTCAACAATCGTGCGCCTCGAGGATAAGCCTCATCCAAGCTACGAATGCCATCAAAGCTATTAGTAAGATTACATCTTCCGCCACCTGTAACAGCAACCTTAATAAGCGGTTTAATGCCCGCTTCATATACCGTTACATTTGCTTTCGGATTGTTGCGTTTTATCTGTATCGCAGCAAAACATCCAGCTGCGCCAGCACCTATTATTGCTACATTCATAGAAGGCTATTTCTCGTCTTCTTTATAATAATCCTCCCACTCCTTCATAGCAGCCTTCCAGTCGGTAGCTCCATTCTCTATAGCTTCAGCTTCCTTAACAGCCTCATCGCGTTCTTTGTCGCGAGCACGCTTCTCCTTCATCGAAGCTATTGTTGCATCATCCAAAATCTGTATTGCGCCACGCTTAATAGCATCACGCAATTCTGGTTCACCAAACGACTTGCCAGGCTCGTTGAAGTCGGCTATACTAAACTCAAAGTTCACTCTCAGCTGATGTCTAATCTGCTTCTGTTGGAACCTTGTGCCAGCCTCTTTTCGTCTAAGCAACATCGCAATAATATCTATCTCGTGTTGAGAAAATTTAGTTCTACCCATATATAATACTATAATTTTTGCCACAAAGCTACTCATTTTCCTTGTATTATGCAAATTTAGTTTCATACTTCGATATTTTTTCATTAACTTTGCAAAGGTTAGGCTTTGCCTATTAAATCTCCAAGAATTATTAACTAAACATTAGTCATATTTTATGGCAACAGTAGACGACAAGAAAATTATATTTTCTATGGTGGGAGTGTCTAAAATCATCCCACAAAACCAGAAGCAGATATTGAAGAACATCTACCTCTCGTTCTTCTATGGAGCAAAGATTGGTATCATCGGTTTGAATGGTGCCGGTAAGTCAACTCTTATGAAGATTATTGCCGGACTCGAGCAGCCTACTCAAGGAGAAGTTGTATGGAGCCCTGGCTATAGTGTTGGCTACCTGCCACAGGATCCTCCTTTGAATGAGGAAAAGACCGTTAAGGAGAATGTTATGGAGGGCGTACAAAAGGCTTACGACGCTCTTGCAGAATACGAAGACATCAACCTAAAGTTTGGTCTCGAAGAATATTATGGCGACCCAGACAAGATGGATAAGCTCATGCAGCGCCAAGCTGAAGTTCAAGATATCATCGACGCTACCGACGCATGGAACATGGATTCTAAGCTCGACCGTGCTATGGCAGCCTTGAAATGTCCTCCAGGTGATTGGCCTGTAACAAACCTCTCGGGTGGTGAGCGTCGTCGTGTGGCTCTTTGCCGTTTGCTTCTTCAAAAGCCAGACGTGTTATTGCTCGATGAGCCTACCAACCACCTTGATGCCGAGAGTATCGACTGGTTGGAGCAGCACTTGCAGCAATACGAGGGAACAGTTATTGCCGTTACCCACGACCGCTACTTCCTCGACGATGTGAGCGAATGGATTCTTGAGCTCGACCGTGGCGAGGGTATTCCATGGAAGGGCAACTACTCTTCATGGCTCGACCAAAAGACAAAGCGCATGGCACAAGAAGAGAAGTCGGCTTCTAAGCGTCAGAAGACTCTTCAGCGAGAGCTCGAATGGGTACGCATGGCACCTAAGGCTCGTCAGGCTAAGGGTAAGGCTCGTCTTAACTCTTATGAGCAGATGCTCAACCAAGAGCAGAAGGAACGCGAGGAGAAGCTTGAAATCTTTATTCCTAACGGACCACGCTTGGGCAACAAGGTTATCGAGGCTAAGCATGTGAAGAAGGCTTTCGGCGAGAAGGTATTGTTCAACGACCTCAACTTCATGCTTCCTCCTAACGGCATCGTAGGTGTTATTGGTCCTAACGGAGCTGGTAAAACCACTCTCTTCCGTCTTATCATGGGACTTGATAATGCTGATGGCGGCACATTCGAGGTAGGCGAAACCGTTAAGCTTGCTTACGTAGACCAGCAGCACAAGGATATCGACCCAGCAAAGTCTGTATATGATGTTATTGCTCAGGGCAACGAGACTCTTCGCCTTGGCGGTCGTGATGTCAACGCACGTGCTTATATTTCTCGCTTCAACTTCTCGGGTACCGACCAAAACAAGCTTTGCGGAGTATTGTCAGGTGGTGAGCGCAACCGCTTGCAGTTGGCTTTGGCTTTGAAACAAGAAGGCAACGTATTGTTGCTCGACGAGCCTACCAACGACATCGACGTAAACACTCTCCGTGCTCTTGAAGAAGGTCTTGAAACTTTTGCCGGTTGTGCTGTTGTTATCAGCCACGACCGTTGGTTCCTCGACCGTATCTGTACTCACATCCTTGCATTCGAAGGCAATGGTGAAGTATTCTTCTTTGAAGGTAGCTATTCGGAATACGAAATCAACAAAGCTCATCGCTTAGGTACCGATGCCGAAATCAAGAAGGGCAGATACCGCAAGTTGATGGAAGACTAAAAGATAAGTGTATTAGTATAGATTTTTAGGACAACTAAGATTGTTTATAATGGATTTACATTTCAAAGGAATGGTGATAGCCATTTCCACATTTTTAATAATAGGTTTGTTCCATCCTATAGTAATAAAGGTGGAATACTATTTTGGCACACGTCCATGGTGGTTATTCCTCGTAGCAGGAATAGCCAGCATAGGCGTTGCCTTTTTTGTTGCCGACGTGCTTATATCGTCGCTTCTCGGCATCCTTGGCGCTTCATGTCTCTGGACAATAGGCGAACTCTTCGAGCAAAAGCAAAGAGTTAAGAAGGGATGGTTTCCTATGAACCCAAAGAGAAAGAAAGAATATGAAGACTGAACTAATCGTTGTTGGCAAGACCACGAATAAGCATTTCATAGCTTCCATCAACGACTATATAGAGCGCATACATCATTACATGCCATTCTCGGTTACGGTAATCCCGGAATTGCGTAATGCCAAGAGCCTTAGCCAAGACCAACAAAAGGATAAAGAGGGCGAGGCAATACTAAAGCTGTTGCAACCTTCGGATACCGTGGTATTGCTCGACGAGCGTGGCAAAGAGATGAGAAGTATAGAGATGGCAGCATGGCTTGAGAAACAGCAGGCTACAGCTCGCCGACTGGTGTTTATCATAGGCGGACCTTATGGTTTTGCACAATCTGTTTACTCTCGGGCCAACAGCATGCAAAGCTTGTCGAAGATGACATTCTCACACCAAATGGTGCGCCTCGTCTTTGTTGAGCAACTATATCGTGCTTGCACCATCATCAAGGGCGAACCATACCATCATGAGTAAACACTCAGAATGAGTAAGCCCTCGGAATGAGCAAGCTCGTTGAGGAAAGACAAGTCCTCCATATAAATCTACGACCAAACTAAAAACTAAAAAGCAATATGAAAAAACAAATCGTGACTATTGCCGCGTTGGCTATGAGCCTTAACATGTTTGCGCAGCAATGGCCAGTACCAAGTCAAGAAGCCAAACCTGGCACCCGTTGGTGGTGGCTTGGCTCAGCAGTTACAGAAAACGACCTAAAGTGGAATCTTCGCCAATATGCCGACCATGGTATTGGCGCTATCGAGATTACACCTATCTATGGCGTGCAGGGAAATGAGAAAAACAATATTCCATTCCTCTCGCCTCGCTATATGGACATATTGAAATACGTTAATGCGGAATGCAAAGCCGACGGCATAGAGTTTGATATGGCTACAGGCACAGGATGGCCTTTTGGCGGTCCTTGGGTACCACTCGACGAGAGTGCATCTCAGATGCTTATCATCGACACAACTGTCGTTGGCAAAAAGATTAAAGCTCTCGACCTTCGTCCTATTGAGAAGAAGCGCAAAAACACATCGCTCGTAGGCATCTATGCTTTCTCTGAGGGCAAATTCCTGAAGATAACAACTCCGCTCGTTGAGGGCACACTCACAACAAAGCTTCCGTCAAAGGGCACATGGCGCATCATAGCCTTGTATCAGAAAAAGGGCGTGATGGCTGTTAAGCGTGCAGCACCAGGCGGAGCAGGTCTTGTTATCGACCATTTCGACAAGCAGGCTGTAACCAACTATCTTAAGCATATCGAAGAGGCTTTCGAGAAGACAGGCACTCCATATCCTCACACCTTCTTCAACGACTCTTACGAGGTGTCGGAATCTGACTATACCCCTACTCTATTCCAAGAATTCTACAATCGTCGCGGATATAGTCTTGAAGAGAATTTCGATAAGCTCGTGGATGGCGACACTAAGGTTGTTGCAGACTATCGCGAAACTCTTGGCGACATGCTTCTCGATAATTTCACACGCACTTGGACAGCTTGGGCACATAGCCACGGAGCCATCACTCGCAACCAGGCTCACGGTAGCCCGGCAAACCTCATCGACTGCTATGCTGCTGTCGACATTCCTGAAATCGAAGGCTTCGGACTTACCAACTTTGGCATCAAGGGCTTGCGCCAAGACCCAGGCAAGACTCGCAAAAACGATTCCGACTTCTCCATGCTCAAATATGCTCCTTCGGCTGCGCATATCATGGGCAAACCATACACTTCTTCGGAGACATTCACATGGCTTACTGAGCATTTCCGCACATCGCTAAGCCAGATGAAGCCAGATATGGACCTTATGTTCTGTGCTGGCGTAAACCACATGTTCTTCCATGGCACAGCCTACTCTCCTCAACACGAGACATGGCCAGGATGGCGCTTCTATGCATCTGTAGACATGAGTCCTAACAACACCATTTGGCGCGATGCTCCTTACTTCATGAAGTATGTAGAGCGTTGTCAAAGCATGCTCCAGATGGGTCGTCCAGACAACGATTTCCTCACCTATTTGCCTATCCACGACATGTGGGCAAAGCGCTCTACGGGCAAACGCCTGATGCAGTTCTCTATCCACGCCATGGGCAAGTTGGCTCCTGAGTTTGTGAAGTGTATTGATGCCATCGACCAAGCAGGCTTCGATTGCGATTATATCTCAGACAGAATATTGCTCGACACCTATTATAATAATGGTATGCTCCATACTCCTGGTGGCACCACATACAAGGGACTTGTGATTCCTTCTGCCGACAACATTCTTACTCCTGCCGTAAAGGCGCATATCGAAAAGCTAAAGGCACAGGGTGCAAACATCATCGTAGGCACAAGTGCAGCTGACCTCACCAAGGCTGCTAAGGCTGAGAAGATGAAGACAGAATTGGGATTGAAGCTTATACGTCGCTCCAACGACAAGGGACATCATTACTTCATAGCTAACCTCACTTCTAACGACATCCAAGCCTACACCACTTTGGCTGTTCCTATGGCTACCGCTATGTGGTTCGATCCTATGACTGGCAACCGTCAGAGAGCTGAGATTTGTGGCGACAGCATTCTCGTTAATCTTCGTTCGGGCGAGAGCATCATTCTGCAGACTTTCAACCACGAAGATGAAGCTTTGAGCAAAGAGTTGGCTTCGCTTCCTTTAAGATGCGAATGGACAAAGACTTCGCCTGTCGTTAAGACTCTCAATAACTGGAAATTGTCGTTTACCGAATCTACTCCTGCCATCGCTAAGACTTACAACCTCGACACCACTAAGGCGTGGGAAAATCTCGACGACTCTACCCGCACGTTGATGGGAACTGGCGTTTATGAATGTACCGTAAACCTCTCGGCTGCTGAGCAGAAGAAAGGCAACAGTTGGACTATCGACCTTGGCGACGTTAGAGAGAGTGCGCGAGTATACGTAAACGACAGCTTGATAGGTTGCGCTTGGGCTGTGCCTTATCGTCTTTCGTTTGCCAACCTTCTGCACAAGGGCAACAACAAGATTCGCATAGAGGTTACCAACCTGCCTGCCAACAGAATCTCGGAACTCGATCGCCAAGGCTACAAGTGGCGTAAGTTTGATGAGATTAATGTGGTAGACATCAACTACAAGAAGACCTCTTATGCCGACTGGACTCCTGTTGCTTCGGGTCTTAATTCTGAGGTGAAACTCATTAAGGAATAATCTAAAAACTAAAACAATAACGTAATGACCTACAAACATCTATCATTCGTTTCGCTCTTTGCCGTGGCTGCTCTGTCAGCTTCGGCTCAGCGAAATGTAGAGAACTTCAACTTCGGTTGGCAGTTTCATCGTGGCAATATCGATGTAGCAGCCATCAACACTTCTGATGGCTCATGGGAAACCATCAACGTGCCACACGACTTCCAGATATCTCAACCATGGGTGGCTCCTGCTGCCAACGAGTCGGAAGACAACTCGGATGGAGCATCCAACTTCAAATCACGCCTTTCTGCTCGTGGCTTCAAAGAAATGGGCGACGGCTGGTATGTGAAGACATATACTCCTGCTGCCGACATGAAGGGACGTCGCATACTCATCGACTTCGAGGGAATCATGTATGTTGGCGACGTATACCTCAACGGCAAGCGCATAGGTGGTACCGACTATGGCTATCTGGGCTTCGATATCGACGTCTCTAAACTTCTTAAGTATGGTCAGGCTAACACCATAGCCGTTCATGCTTCAACAAGCGGTCCGCTAAACTCTCGTTGGTATACTGGTGGAGGTCTGTATCGCGACGTGAAGATTGTGTCTACTCCTGCCGACATCTATTTCGTTCGCCATCCGCTCTACGTTACCACTACCGACAACCATCTTGTAAACCTACAGGTGGAAGTGGCAAACTATACTAAGCAAAACAACGTTAAGCTTCAGACCTTTGTTAAAGACCCACAAGGCAACATCGTTTACGACAAGACCGTAGACATGCCTTTCAACCGCAAAATGCGTACCAACGAGCTGAAATGGGAAACTATCGATATTGCAAACCCTAAGCTTTGGAATTGCGACACTCCTAACCTCTATACCGCAACCGTACGCATTCTCGATGCCAACGGCAAAGAGAAGGATTGCGCCACCACACGCTTCGGTATTCGAACAATAGAGATTGGTCCTGACTTCGGACTCAAGGTTAATGGCTCAAAGGTATTGCTCAAGGGTATTGCCAACCACCATACTCTCGGAGCTCTTGGCGCAGCAGCCTACCCTCGTGCTATGGAGAAGAGAATGAAGATGCTGAAAGACTTCGGTTTCAACCACATCCGCACATCCCACAACCCTTATAGCACATCATTCCTCAACCTCTGCGACTCGCTCGGCATCCTTGTGCTCGACGAACTCTACGACAAGTGGCTCGACCAATATACAGGCGGACGCAGACCATGGATGGAGCAATGGCCATACGAGCTGCCTGAGTTTATCAAGCGCGACAGAAACCATCCTTGCGTGATAGCTTGGAGTTTGGGCAACGAATTGCAGACATATCCTAACTTGCCATTTGGCGACTGGGGCGTAACTCCTTATCGCATGATGAAGCCTGTGCTTCAGCGCTACGACAACACTCGCAAGATTACCGTAGCCATGCACCCACGTGGCCGTAGTCTTGAGACCGACTCTCTGCCTGCACCTTTGGTTCAGGAAACAGATATCGCAGCCTACAACTATCGCTATATGTATTTCCCTGGCGACAGAAAGCGTTTTCCTTGGATGACATTCTATCAGAGCGAAGCCAACCTCTCTAATATGGGACCAAACTTCTTTGGTATGGATCTCGACAAGGTGATGGGATTGGCATATTGGGGCATGATTGACTATCTTGGCGAGAGCCGTGGATGGCCAGCAAAGGGATTCAACGACGGTTCGTTCGACATCTCTCTACAGCCTAAGCCATACGCTTACCTTCTCCGCTCTATGTTCAAGCCAGAAGAGCCTGTTGTGCATATTGGTATCATCGATTCTAAGGCTGATGCTCAGGAATGGAATGGCATCATATTCAGCAACGACGGATTGAGCGAACATTGGAATCGCACTCCTGGCAAGAAGTATAGCGTAAACGTGTATACGAATGCCGAAAAGGTGGAACTCAAGGTTAATGGCAAGGTGGTGGCTTCACAGCAGAATAGCAAAGAGGCTAAGAACCGCAACAAGATGCGCTTCAACGATATTGAATATCAGCCTGGCTACATAGAGGCGATAGCTTATAATGCAGGCAAGGTGGTGGCTCGCCATCGTATCGAGACCACAACAAAGGCTACCAAACTGGTTCTTGCTCCTGATGTAGAAACATGGAAAGCCGATGGTCAAGACCTGATGCATGTTCGCATAAATGCCGTAGACAGCAAGAATCGTCGTGCATGGACAGCCAACGAGAAGCTTGAATTTAGCGTAGAGGGCGATGCGCAGATAGTAGCCGTAGACAACGGAAACTTGTCGTCAAACGAGCTTCATACAGGCAACACCCGTTCACTCTACAACGGTTCAGCCCTCGTAATACTTCGTGCTGGTCGCACGCCTTCAAACATCACTCTCGTAGTAAAGGGCGAAGGCTACAAAACTCAGAAGCTTAAGCTCAAAACCATGTAAGCTTTTTGAGCCACAACCGAGAGATTAAACTACAAAATAATTTTCTCAACAAAAAAGACAATAAAATCTTCCCGATAAAAAAGACAATAGGATTAGACAATCGATTCTAACCTATTGTCTTTTTTTCGTTAATAAGAAATGCCATGAGAGAAGTAGGCTCACTCGATAAATATAGGGGACAGCTAAGCCTTGCCTGGAAGGCAATACACATCGGCTTGCCGATGTAGGTAACCGAGGGCAAGC
>ERZ1026862.17-NODE-17-length-78380-cov-47.544781_pt1 | contig 78380 bp, 74 predicted proteins | sample MGYA00380161_ERZ1026862 | MGnify/ENA primary metagenome ERZ1026862 (study PRJEB33269, sample SAMEA4719797) | human gut metagenome | biome: human-associated habitat; feature: organic feature; material: feces | place: Cameroon | collected 2013-10 ... | reverse complement strand
GGAGGCAGCTTAGCCTCCTTTCCCATATCTGCCATGTTTGTCTTCCAAGGCTATCATTTTTGGTAGTCTTGGATTGATGGTACTTGGGGGATGGTATTATATCTACTTTTCGATGGAATCGCATATTTTCAAGGGTTTTCTTTGTGAATTTGGATTTTTGGTGTATCTTTGTGCCATCGTCTATAGAAGTTGCGAAGTTTATGGCGTTATCGGTTCATCTGAGTAGTGGTATCTCGATGAAATCGTTCTTTTGGGAGCCAAGGAGGAATACATGGTTGATATGGACTGCATGTGTTTCTCTTGGCTCTTTTTCTTTTATGCCGGCTCTTTTATGCTTATCTTTGTCTATCTGTTTTGTTGATATCTATGGTTTGGTTTTACTGTGTCGTGGTTTAGGTAGATATCCATTGGAAGATGATACTTATATCTATTGTTTTCTACTGTAGTTTTGTGAATAGAACCTCGTTTTTATAATTTTGTCGCAGCATAATCCCACCAGGCTTTTTATCGTGCAAAGGTATGGCAGTCTTGGCAGATACCAAACACCACCTTGTTATCGGCGAAGAATCTTCTCCGGCAGCCTTCCGAAATCATAGATTGCGGTTTTCCGGAAAAGATTCTCTACCGATTGTTTGGCTTTCTGCCATTTTTGACTGCCATCTTTTTAGGCACGAAAAAAGGCTTGGTGTGAAGGTTATGCCGGAATGCTAAAAAAAAACTCGGATTTATCCTCAAAACTCCAGGGATTAGAAAAAGGCTGGATGTTTCAGGAAATCCAGAATATTTTAAGTTTAATTTAAAACACTAGCAGATATGAGACAGAATTTTTCGGGCTTTTGCATGGAGGAACATCCCCAGTATAAGGCTTATAACAATGGGCTTGGAAACTTGACCACAGTGGAGTTGATTTCTTTGGTTATCGGAACAGGTACACAGAAGAATGTGGAACAGGCACGCCAGATTTACAATGTGATGGAGGAGAGCTTGCGTAATATAGCCAAGGCTAGGGTAGAGGACTTGCAGGTGGTTCAAGGCATCGGAGATACCAAGGCGATAGCCCTTCAGGCAGCCATCGAGCTGGGTAAGCGTTACAGCTTGGAAAATATGGCAGAGCGTCCGGATATGGGCAGCAGCTTGGCTATCTATAATTTCCTTCTTCCTCATGTAAGGGATTTGGAGGTAGAGGAATGCCATTTGCTTTTGATGAATCAGAATTTCAAGCTTATCAAGCATGTGCCCATGAGTCATGGAGGACTCACTGAAACGGCGGTGGATGTGCGCAGAATCATGAAGGAGGCAGTTTTGAACAATGCCACGATATTGGCTCTTGCCCATAATCACCCTTCGAATTCTCCTCATCCAAGCAGGGCTGATGACATGCTTACCAAGAGTATCAAGGAAGCTTGTGACATCATGCGCATCTTTTTCATGGACCATGTGATAATTGCCGATGGGTGTTATTATTCTTATCATGACAGAGGAAAAATGGGTTTGTAAAGGTAACGGAGAGACTAACCACCTCTCCATAAAAGAATATTTGTATGAAAGTACGTTTATATCATGATGAAAGGGTAAGCGCCAAGAATGCGCCGGATGCATGGTCTATCTATTGTCCTTACCCTAAGAAGTATCAGAGGGTTACGGGTATCAAGGGCGTTTATCTAGGTTGCAAGCCTACAGATGGCGGTTTGATACGTTGTTGCTGGGAATCCATGGAAGTGGGGCAGAGAATCAATTTGGGAAAGCGTGTGGATGTATCTAGCATGCCAATGGCTATTCAGGTTGCTTTTCGCAATATAGAGCGTGTTTATCTGAATGCTTGCAAGGTTGATACCCTGGAGGCATGGGGAAAGTTTCAAAGAGTTTAAAAATAAGGATTATGAATCAGAATGAAGTTTTGGAGTTTGATGGTTTTCGTGTGGAAAGAGAGTCTTTTCTTGGTGGGGATTGCTATGGTCTGGTCACCTCATGCAAGAAAGATGAGGAGGGTGTTTCATATCATCTGGAGGTGGAGTTTGACATATCCCAAGCCAAGTTTCAGTTTTCCAAGTGTTATGCTCATGAGGTGGTTCCTTGCAATGAGCTTTCTTCCGGCGGTAAGCTCAAGGTCATGGTTTATCTAGTGGAGAAGGCTGCTGGTGCTTTCTTGAGGGATAAGGGTGTTTCTCAAAAGTTGTCCTTGGAGAAATTGAAAGGCTTGTATCAAGAGGATGATGTGGTGATGGGAGAGATTCTTGCCTCGGAGAAAGCCGATGGCTTGACCATAGAGGAGTCGTTCTTTCTGTATATCCTTGCTCAAAATTGGGCGAATGGCGATGAGTTTTCTTGGGTTTGTGGAGGAGTAGAGGAAGAATGTGTGTCTCTTGTGGAAGAGGCTAGGAAGATGAAGTTGTGAAAAAGAGGGGTGAGGAGAGTTTGGGCTCTCCTCCTTTTTTCTTTTTGGGATGGTGCGTTCATGTGAGCGTATCCTATCATATCTATATGGTATTTTGAGTGCTGTGGTATCTACAAGAGCATTTTGCAAGAAGCTCCCCACATAGCATGTTGGAATAGCTATGTAGGGAGCTTCTTTGCCAGTTGTTTGTGCTAAGCTGCTTGATTCTTGGGTGATACACCTAGGTTTGCTTCCATTCGCTCTTTGATGGACTTGAGTCCTTCATATTCGAAATAGATTTTCCCTTCTGTTGTAGCAACACGGAATCCGTCGCTAGTCTCTTTTAAGTCGAATGCGTAGGTTTTATCCTTGTAGATGACGTTGAAGATTGTACATCCTAGGATTGGTGTTACGGTTAATGTTGCGCACTCTGTACTGTAGGATATACATCCATTACTCCACTTTTTGAGGCGAACTTCACCAAGTATTATAGTGTTCTTTTCCATATGAATTTATTGTTTAATTGATTTTGAAATAATAATACTATGCTTTAATTTTAGAGAAGTACTTTTAGCATCTTTCTCTTTTCTGCTTGCAAAGGTATTGCAAAATAGTGAAATGGTATTTCATTCACTCTAATTTTGTATTTTTGGGGGGTGTTAGTGATTTAAAAAGGTTCCATTAGGAATGTGGATGTCTAGTGGAACCTGATGAGAGGATACCATACTCAATGTTTCTGCTATCTTCATTGTAGGTATGGGAGAATCTCCAGTGGAGAACTAATTGCTTGGTCGTATGCGGTGCCAAGTAGCATACTTCTTTCCTTAGTTCCCCAAAGGCATGCGATGGCTTTTATGCCTGCTCTTTTAGCTGCAATCATGTCTATTGCCCTATCTCCAAAGCTCAGAACATCTTCCGCTTTCTCATTCATCAACTCCAATGCCTTTAGCATAGGGGCTGGATGAGGTTTGATGGGATGGGCATCATGGTAGCCAACGATGAATCTTGCTGGAATCTGGTAATGGCTAACGATTCTTTCCACATAGGGACGTGGTGAGGTGCTGACTATTGCCATCTTGATTCCTTGTGCTTTAATGTGGTCAAGGACTTCTTGGATTCCTGCATACATGGAGGTATATGGGATAAGTCTATATGCCTCGTGCCAGTTTCTCGTCTTTCTGGCATTTTCCAGTAGCGTGGTATCTACAAGGGTCAAGTCCAGGTCAAAAATCACTCCTTTTATCATAGGCTAGAATAATGAATCCTTGATTTTGGGCTTGTTGATCTTCTCTACAGACTCTCTGATGATGGCAAGAGCTTCTTCGAATGAACCTGATGTCAGGGCATGGGCTTTTCCATCTTCCAGGAACTTCTTGTTGCCTTCTGCTTTTCCGCCGATCTGTCCATCCATGTTCTTGTATCTGATCATGAAGAGTGGCTTTTGGGCTTTGAGGGTGGCATTTACTGCATGCATGGTTCCTCCTCTAAGACCTGTCTGGATGACGAGGGTAGCGTATGAGAGTCCTGCCTGCAGTCTGTCACGCTCCACCAGGGTATAGCGGTTGCCTCTTTGTCCTACCGGGTACTCTGAAAGCAGCAGTCCTCCGCTTTCCACTATGTTCTTGGCCAGTTCCAGGTTCTCTTTAGGGTAGATGGATTCCCAATCCAAGCCGTTGGCAAGGAATGCCGTGGTGGTTCCCTTCACGTTCAATGCTCCTTGGTGGCCGGTGGTGTCGCATCCTATGGCAAGACCTGATACGATGTTGAAGCCTTGTTCTGCGAACTTTTCAGCGAAGTAGATTCCTGCCTGGGTTCCTGCTTCTGTAGGTTCTCTTGTGCCGATGATGGCGATGCCTGGCATTTGGAGAGCTTTGATGTTTCCTCTGTAGAACAGAATCAATGGGGCGTCTGCATTGCCATCTTCATTGATGGTCTCGCGCAGGATTTGAGGGAAGGCTTCTTCGTAATAGGAGATGATGCCAACACCTTCTCTTTCTGCATCATTGATGCAGGTTAATGCCTTTCTGTTGGCTTCCTGGAGATCTGTGGCTGAGTACTTTTCGAACTTCTTTCCCTTGAGAGTAGTCCAGAAGTGACACAGGTCCTCGATGGTTTGCACTTGGGACGGAGCTACCTCGGCTATGGTGAGAACGGTTTTGTTTCCGCAGCCCTTGAGGTTCTTCAATGTCAATATGAGTTCAGTATTGAGTGCCATATTTCTTTATGTTCTATTTCTTTGTTATTACTTTTGTTATGCAGCTGTAAGAGTAGTTATTTCTTTTTGAATTCCCAATATCTTGGAGAAAAAATACTTGCTTTTGCGGCTGCATGTTCTGTTTGTGCTAGTCGATGTTCCAGTAGGCGTCAGGATCGCCGTCGAAAACGTCGTCTATGTCCTGGTCGCTCCAGCCTTCTACGTCTTGGGCATATGAACCGTTGTAGTTGTCGTATGTCTCTTCCTCCTCGTAGTAGTCTGCAGGATCGTAGTAGTCTTCCGAATCGTAATCGTCCGTCGGATCATAGTGAGGATGGTAATCTGGGTTGAAGGTCTTTGCCAGGAACAATCCTGTTACGCTTGCTGCCCCCATGGTTTCCAGTTTTTCTGCAACCATTTGGAAGGTTCTTCCTCTTGTGATGATGTCATCAATGACGATGATATTCTTTCCTGCGATGTCACAGCTGTTGAAGCCGAAGCCTTCGATTGGATTTCCGGTTTTTCCTGTGAGGTGACCAGCTTCATGGTCGTGCTCATTGTAGATGGCATTGATTGCTACCTTGTAGCCGGCAGCCTGGATTGCTTCAGCAAGCTTTTTGTAGCGAGCTTGTGTCTTGCTCTTGGTGGATGCAGGGATGAAGCAGATGTCCCAACCTGTCTTCTCTCCATTTGTTATTTCCTGGATCTTGTTCAGGAATCCACTCTTAACTTCGTCGTTGAGGTAGCCGTCTTTGAAGTTATAGCAAGTCTGACGGTCTGCCAATTGCTGGGCATTTGCCTGGTATCTCACTGGGAGATAGTCTTTGAGATATTGATAATTATACATTTTTCTTATATTTTTTTGATTTAACTTTTTGTTACTTTGTAATGGCGGTCTTTGCCAAGAACAGGCCGGTGACTGATTTTGCGCCAAGTTCTGCAAGCATTAGACTTGTCTTGGTGAAGTTGGCTCCCGTGGTGATGATGTCACCTATCAGGATGATGTCTTTTCCCTCGATTTGCTCCTTGTTGAAGAGGAAGTCCTCTGCTGGATCTGTCTTTCCGGTAGCCATGAGTTCTGTTGCTCGCTTTGGCAGGATGGTGTGGTAGTCACTTGGTATGCCTGTTTCTGTCTCGATGGCAGTTGCCAGTTGTGAGTAGCGGAGGGCTGTCTTGTCTGCTGTGATGGCCGGCATGAAGCATACGCTCAGGTTAGTGTCCTTGAGTTCGTCCTTGAGCTGCTTGATTGCGTCGGTGAACTGATTCTTCAGCTCCTGTGAGCATTTGCCGTTCTTGAAGTCATGGACAATCTTGCGGTTTCTCTCTTCCTCTTCCGTTGCTGGCAATCTCATTGGGAGATACTCCATGAGGTTTACGTACTCCAGGTTATTGATTGCCTGTACTGTTGATGATGCATCCTCTCTCATAGGGATGATGTTCTTGTTTGATTTTAAGTTTGTTTTCATTTTGTTAAAAACTTTATTTTGTTAATATTCATTTAACCGCTTATGCGGCGATTTTGCTTAATTTCTTGATCATGTTTACCAGATCTGCTCCTTCTGCAACCATTTTGGCAGAGTCGCATCGGTATGGTAATCTTCCACCTTTGCAGATGACTGGGTCTCCCTGATAGTTGATTTCTATGACGAGCAGCAAGTCACCATTGTAGCTGTACCAGTTGTACTTGAGTGATGACATCAGCAGGGGATTGTCATAGGTGTAGGACTTGATGAATGGAACCAGTACGGTGTTTTGGAACTGGTCCAGGGTAGCAATCTGAGGATAGAACGTAGCGATCTCATCCTGGAGCTTGCAGGTCTTGTTGGTCTTGCTGTTGATTCCCACCACGAGTTGGCATGTCTGCTGATAGCTGCAGTTACACATGGCAGCAATGGACTCCACGGTTTCTCTGATTTGTGGTTTATCGTCTTTGGACTTTTTTGCCAAGTCGAACAGGCTACCCTTCTTCTCCAATGTTGCATTCTCTTCCAAGTCCAATGGAAATTCCACCATGCAAGCGAGCTTCTCTTGTTTCTGTTCCTCTGTCAGCTCCATAGACATCAGGGTATTGAGTGCCTCCATTCTCGTTGTCTCAGGGAGGGTTGTCATCAGGGTATTGAACTTACTCACCATCTCCTGGAAGCTGATGTCTTGCTTAAAGGGTTTTGCATCCTTGAGCAGGTAGGAACCATCTGTGTAGCTTCTTGTTTCCTGTCTCGTGGTTCCGTAGGTGTCACGGTCAGGATAGAAGATTCTCTCATCCTTCTTTGCCAAGGTGATCTGTGCTCCAATTTTCAGGTGATCTCCATCCATTACTGATGGAGGAAATACTGAGAGTTTGTGCATGATCTCGAATGGCATGTGAATGGTTTTGTTGTCAACTGTAATTGAATACTTGTTGTCGATGTAATTGGTAACGATACCAATATGTTTTGTATAATTGTTCATAATTTTAAATGTTTGTTTCTTTATTTACTTAATTGATATTGTTGTCTTATTCCCATGTGGGAGATGCTGCTGGGTGTTCTGCCCTTTCCTTTGGTGGGTCAGGCTGAATGTCTGACCCAGTCTGGATTGACTGTTTTGGCGAGGAAGAGACCTCTTACCATGTTGGCACCATTTCTGGTGAGCTTGTTGGTTGTTTGCATGAATGTCATGCCTCTTGTGATGACGTCATCTATGAGGATGATGTTTTTGCCGGCAACGTCGCTTGTCTTGATGTTGAAGTTCTCTGCCGGGTTTGTCTTCTTGCCTGTGATGTGGCCTGATTCCTGGTCCTGGATTGGCAGGATGGTATGGTAGTCGCAGGCAATTCCTGTTTCCTTCTCGATGAAGGCTGCGAGCTTTTGGTAGCGGCAAGCTGTCTTGTGGTGGGTGGATGCTGGTATGAAGCATACTCTCCAGTTGTTGCCACCCAGTTCTTTTTTGATTTCCTTGATGTGTTCTACGATTGTGTTCATCAAGCTAAGGCTGCAGTAGCCGTTTTTGAAGTCGTAGATGACTTGTCTGTCACTTTCTTGCTTCATTGTTGCGGAGTATCTCTTTGGGAGGTATTCCATGATGTAATTATATGTATAGCTCATGTCATTTGATATTAATGGGTTTAACATCTTGTTCTTGTTTTCGTTTGCAAAAGTACTGTGGGATTTTGAAATGATATTTCACTCACTCATTTTTCCCGTTTTGCCTTCTATTATTGCTATTTAATGTTTGTATTCAATAATGTCGCTAACTACTTAACCATAGCGGCTTTGGTTTTTCTGGGTGCAAAGGTAGGGGTCTATAGTGAAATTATATTTCACTGGCTCATTTTTCCCATTTTTTGTTATTTAGGCATACTTTCTATACCTTATTATATATAGAACTCATGCATTTTCCTACATTTCTTGAGCTTTTAGCTGTTTGTTGTTGAGTAGCCTGGAGGGCAGGAATCTTAGGAGGTGCGGGGTGATATAGAGAAAGCTTTCTTCGTGGTTTGGTGTTTCTTTTTTCTCTCTTCTCTTCTTTTCCTCGGTACAGCAGGGTAATTCATCATGGGTTCTTCTTAGTGATACGTTTTTGTGGAGTGCTGAAATAGGCTTCTTTATGATGCAATCATCTTGTTTTTATGTTTTTTGGGGGTGTATTGGTATAAAATCTAACGTAAAGTTGGCTCTTTCTGATATTTTTTGTACTTTTGTCTCATCGTATTAAAGTTCTTAAATGTATGAAGATGAACTGGTATTTTTTTAAAGGAGGATTGAACAAGAGAACTGTTCAGGCTATCCTTTTGATTTGTGTGGGTACTGCTGTGGCATCTGCACAGGTTTACTGGTTCTTTTACTTTTGCTTTTCTCTTCTTTGGGTGTTGGCTTTTTATGTGACTGATAGGGTTGGTATTTGTATCACAGATGTGAACGAAATGCTTCTGATGACAATAAATTCTGAGCATGATAAGAAGGAGAAGGCGCTTTATATGACTACTTTTGCAATTAACAATGAGTATTTCCTGGACGATTACTATGCCAAGGAGAAAAACATAAAAAAATAACTATGTATAATTTTAATACATCAATACATCGATTGTTACATGACAAGCTGATATCATCATTTACTCACCATAAGCTTGAAGCTCTTTCTTTATTTACTGTTGGAGACATTAAGGCTATGGGAATGGAAAAGTTGTCTGCAATGCCAAGGATAGGAAAGAAGATTGTCTATGATGTGAAGCATGTCTTTGCTGCTATTGAATCTCAAGATCCCCTCTTGGAGGTAAAGCGATATTGTAGTGATGAGGTCATACAGAAGATGGATATCTGTTATGCGCATTTATGTGAGAATGTCGAAGATGGCAAGGAATTTCAGGCAATATTCCCTTCCTCGTTAGAAATACTGAAGCTTATTTGTATAAATGAATCTAATTTGATGGAGATGGTGGATAATTATCCTCAGGCAGCTTCATGCTTATATATCTATTTGGTTTGTTTGAAATCTTTAATTCTGGATGATCGCAATGACTTTTATTATTCGGTCAAAGATAGTGCTATGCAGTATCGTTATCAAGTGGGTAGTAAGGTCTTAGGGATGATACTTTATTCCCATCTTTCCAATAAGAGCAGGCTCTTGTTGGAATCGCATTATTCGGTCATGGAAAAGTTCTTTGGTGCAAATGACTTTATCCAGTTGCATCCTTTCATAGAGGATAGGTTGACGTATGAATTAGGTTTATCAGAAATATACTCTACTCGGAGCCTAGACAAAGAGTTCTGTTATGATATAGAATTTAAGCTTAATCATCCCTTGAATTCTTATTACTCTTTTTCTTTGATTACACATTTCGTAGATGCATATACATCTTTGGACTTTGAACATTCAGGTCAATGTACTATTGGATTGTTTCCTTTCATGTCGGATAAAAGCGTGTCCTTTGTTACAGATTTTCATCAGGTAAATGGTTATTATCCGATGTTCACTCTTTTTTCGGATTATCTGCAGTTTGGAATGTGGAATGAAGGAAAGAAAGTTTCCTTAGAATATAGAGGAATCGGTAGAAAAAGAAAAACTTCTCAGGAGTTGAGGGAAGAATATCATATAACGCCGTATATACTTAAAAATTATCTTTCCCACCCAATGGTGAAGAGTACTGACCCAATTATACTGGATGAACATTGGAAATGTTATGACTTTTTGTATGAAATGCCGTTCATAGGATTCTTTTCGCCAATTTGCAGAAGTATCTTGGAAAAGGAGCGTTTGCAGACGGATGCCATTGGGTTGATGGAACTTATATTTTTGAGGAACCCTGGCTATCCTTCAAACAAGCAGTTTAGAAAGTTCGAATCTAAAAACAGATTCATATTGGTGAATGCAAGTCTTTTTGATACTGATGAAATAGCTAAGCTAGTTACTAAAATGAAAGAACTGCTGGCTATCAATCGTTTCACAGATGAACATTATCAGGCAAGTATGTTTTTAAAGGAGCTGGATGTTCAGAAATTAGGTGGTAAAGAGCATTTTCTATCTTTCTTTACTTATCTGATGTTGGAGACCTTTGGTTTGGAAGTGGATGATGAAGGTGGCTTCGTGGCTGAGAGAAACAAAGTTTCCGTTACTTCTGAGCTGTTGGAGATTTTGAAAGAAAGAGGCAAACCTATGAGAGCGGAGGAAATGAGAGACATTTTTCATAGAAGGTGTCCTGCTTATCGTCATCTTACCGTTAATACCATCCGCGTTTATTTGAATAAAATGGAGGGGGTAAAATCCGTTGGACTGTCAGGCTACTATGGGTTGGCGTCTTGGGAGCATATCTATTGGGGAACGATGGTAGACAAGATTTATGAGGTATTGTCTCTTGCTGGCAAACCATTGCCGCTTAGCGACATTTATCAGCAAGTAAAGGTGTTTTTCCCGAATTCGACGAAATCGTCCATGGAAGGTAGCATGAGACTGGATGCAAGGCATCGGTTTAAATATGACGTGGAGAGGCATGCGTATGTTTTGGTGGATCATGCCCTCTAACCACCATATTCCTGCAATCAAATGGTTGCAGGAATATGGGGTTAGCTTCTGTATGGGTGATAAACTGCCTGCGACAGAATTACAAGTAAAAAGATGGGGTAGTATGGTATTGATTCTCAGTACTATCACATCAGTTCGTATTTTCATCCCATGTGGGATTAAAAAACTGCTGTATCTAAGACAAGAATTATCTGTTTTCTTTATTTTGCATGCCAATTTGTTCACTTAGCCATAGTTTGACAGTAAAAAAATCATTCAGTAGAGCACTTAGGTGTTCTTTCACGTTGGGCAAATCTTTGGGTAGTATACATTGGCGTTTGGAATGGAGAACAAATTTCTGTTCTTCTTCCTCTATGCAGTAAACAATGGTTGTTCCACTATAGTTGTTGATTGTGTTAATTGCCTTACGTACATTAGACATTTGTTCTAGATCATCCAATGGAACAATATACCACCTTGGATCCCAAATATCAATGAAGAAACTCTCGTTGCTGGTATCAATGACGAAAAGTTCTCCCTGATACTGAAAACACAAGCGGTTCTCGTCCTCTTCTGCAACAGCAGCCTTACAGTTTAACAGCTTCAGTAGTTCTATGCACAAATCCTTGGTGCGTGGAGGTTCTTCCTGCTTTTCTTCTTGCTGCATGTCTGCTGAATTCTCAGATTGCGTACAGCCGTCTGTCTCTTGTTCTGTAGCTTTTGTTTTTCTACGAGAAAAGAAGTAGATACAAGCTATGATCACAATTGTTGAAATAATAGTCTCCATATGCATCGTTTCATTTATTGTTCTTTTCCAATAACTCTGCTATCTTTCTGAAAAATGGTTTTAAAAGAATGCATCCAAAACTTCCTCAAACACATCATTCGGACTCACTCTATTGAAGAGATTCATAGAGGTGTTGAGCTTCATCACGTCAACTCCGCTTCCCATGATGTATTCGATGTCCTTACCCTTGTGGAGCAGGAGCGCCTTGCAGCATTCACGGAGTCTTTCACCCAGGATTTCATGTTCAATATAGGCTCTGGCTTCACCCTCGCCATCCAAACCATAGTAGTTTGCGTTGTAGCTATGACCAAGTCCTTTCTGCTGTGGGAAGATATACCATATCCAATGGCTTTGCTTTCGTCCTTCCTTCAGTTCTCTCAAAGCCTGGTTATAGGCAAACTCCTGGGCATCCAGGAAACGTAAGAGATCATAGTGTGGCTGCTGAACCTTAGGCCATCCGATGATGTCCCAGAACTCAGAAGGAAGGCACACATTCTCGAGATCGTAGCATCTTTCAAACAGAGGAGCCATCTCTTCTGGAGAATATCCGGCGATACCGCAACCAATCAATGTCACAAAGAAAGTCTTGTCAGGATGATTCTTGGCAAACTCGATGAATTCATCCACATCCTTTTTCATGGCTTCCAAACCACTCATTGAATCGATGGCGTAACTCATTCCCTGCAAACCATGTCCCTGACCTCTGATGGCACCGAACTTCTCCAGGGCAGTCTTTGCCGCACCACCATCATGATGTCCCATGGCGTTGGAGCCGAATACAAAGATTTCACCAGCAGCAAGACGACTGATGAGATGAGGGGTAACGCGAGTCTCAGGATTATTCGGTGACTTATCCAGTTTCGCAAGCTCCTCTGCTTCCACCACAGGAACCATCTTCTTCCATTCCTCCAGGAACTCTTTCATGTCGTATCTTAGGTTCTGAAGTTCAGAAGGCTTATATACGCCACTTTTTGTCACGTATTCTGCCACCTTCTTCTTCACCGTTGCCTCGGTCTTGAACTTTGCCATTTCCTTTGGATTCAACTTAAAGGTAAACGACTTATAGGTCTTCTTACCGTTGACCATTTCAAACTTGATAACAGAAATCTTTACTTCCTTACTCATTTTTATTATCTTTTAGTTATCTATTAATACCACTATCCCTTGAAAGGTAAACAGGGTAGACTATTCTCTCCAGTTTATGAACTATGTTACTTCTGAGAGTTTGAGACATAAATTCGTTTTGGGTATTTACCAAGTACGAACAATGTAACCGGGCAAATCCAAACCTCCTTTGTGAATCCCTCTAAATTGGAAACCTTGTAGGTAGCACCACCAAAGATTCTGTAATATTGTCTGGTAAGACAGATATCTGTAGATTCTTTCTGTTCGTAAGATACACGTACAGTTACCAATCTAGACTTGAAAGTCTCCAGCAGATGGTTAGCTCCTGCTACCATCTGCAAGTTATGATGGTGCCCAGCCCAAGGCATTTTAATATACCATAGGCTATCACTCTCTTTTTCGAAAGTAAGAACATACTGACGTGTGCTCAAAGACTTCACCATAGCCTTTACTAAAGTGACAAACAATTTAAAATAGTTCATTCTCTGATTCTTTGTTTTGTTTATTATTAATGGATTGTTAATCATTTACATTCTGAGTTGATCAATGGTAAATAGATGCTGTAGCTTTGTAAATTACAGCAACTGCAGTATTTGTGAATGCTGTGCTTGATCTATATATGGACATCTTTAACGATGTAGTTGTTTATTCTGTTGCAAAGATAACAAAAAGTTTCGAGAAAATACTCTTTGAGGTGATAATTTTATTCATGGTGATTCCAAGAAGATAAATTTCACCGCAATGGTGAGGTTTTGCTCGTATGTTGAGCAGACCTATTGCAATGCATTCGGCTTGAAAAAGTCGAATGCATTGGTTAGCTCAAACTTTTTGTATCACTTGCCAAGCCCTTTTTGGTGAACTTGGAAGATGGCTATAGCCATTGATTCCAGTTACATCAGCAAAGCTGGCAAGACGATTTCATATATTTCTCTTTGTTCTTTTTCAATGGCTTAGCAACAAGCCTGCATTTGAGGAATCATGCTGTCTATTGCCGGATGATTCAGGAACTTGGATCTGTGTCCGATATGCCACTTGTTGCAGTAGTTGCATTTGTAGGCTGTTATCTCCCTGGAATCATATGGGTGGTTGATCTGCCATTGAGCAATAGCCTTTTGTGCAGCTTCTTCATTTTTGTACCCCATTTTCTTCTTGAGGACTAATTCATGGGTGATAGGATCTTTCTTCCATTTCCAGTGGGTGGATTCGCCTCTTCTTGTGTTTCTTGCCTTTTCCTTCTGTCCGATGTTGTACAGTTGGAAGGCTGTGGCTCTGTCCATCCAGTATTTCTCCCTGTTACTGGTTTTGTAGCCTTCATCCTTCTTGTGCATCCGGTGATAGGCCTGGCACATTCTCTTCTCCACGATGCGTCTTACCTTTTTGGAGTCATGTGGAGCTTCCGTCTCAATGTCGAAGTTACGGAGCAGCATTCCTTTCTTGAACTTGAGCTTCTCCTTGAAGATTTTCTCGGTCTCTTTCTTGAAGCGTACATCCTGGCCATTCAGGACAATTCTGTTTCCATCCATTTTCACCAGCATGGATGTGAGCTCTTTCTCTTTTGCTGCTTCCAGGTTCATGAGCTTCTGGATGGCTTTCAGCACGCTCTTGACGTTGAAGTTCACTCCGATGATGCTGTCTCTGATGTACTTGATCAGGTAGTGCTCTTCTAATGTACTCTCATTGGATCGCAGATATCGTCCCAATGTTGTTAGATTCTCTGAATAGTTCCAGCAGTCAATCTTTCCGTAGCGTACTAAGGATGATTCCCAGCTAGTTAAAATGTTCTTAATCTCAATTTCCATTACTCTCATAATTTTAATGTGCTCCTAACTTTAACCATAGGTGCTTTGGTTTTCTGGGTGCAAAGGTAAGAGTATATAGTGAAATGATATTTCACTGGCTCATTTTTCTTGTTTTTTGTCTTTTTGGCATACTTTCTCTACCTATTATATGCATGAATCATGCATTTTCCTTTATTTTAACCTGTTTATTGTTGAATTCGCTTCTATTGCGATGGATGCAGATAGTTAATAGAGCTAAATTTTTGGGTTGGAAATGGCTAAATATTTAAGAATAATTGGCTTGCATATCTCGAAAAATAGTTGTACCTTTGCACTCGCTAAGGAAAAGTTAATTTTCGGTTAAGAAAAGTGAAGAATTGTTTAGCTAAGTTCTTTAACTTATTGATAATCAGAATAGTCTTATAAGGTCGAGTACGAGACCATCGTCCACTACAACAAGGATTAAGACGCTGCACTTGCTTTAAAATCTTTCATAATTCTCAAGTACGAGACCATCGTCCACTACAACAAGGATTAAGACTGGTCATCTAACTGCTTTGTTGTTGCTTTAAAATCTGTACGAGACCATCGTCCACTACAACAAGGATTAAGACTCTAACAGCTGTGCATTTACCACGAGCTTTAGTGAGTACGAGACCATCGTCCACTACAACAAGGATTAAGACTCGTCAGGATTTTCAAGAGTAAGCTTTACACACTTACGTACGAGACCATCGTCCACTACAACAAGGATTAAGACGAAACAATGTACATTGTGCCTCTCTTAGGTTCTGGGAGTACGAGACCATCGTCCACTACAACAAGGATTAAGACTCCAATGTGGAATCTCTGCGAGCAATGATTGGACGGGTACGAGACCATCGTCCACTACAACAAGGATTAAGACATGTACTTCCGTCAGCTTGAGCGAAAGCTCTCTCAAGTACGAGACCATCGTCCACTACAACAAGGATTAAGACCTCTTGGATGAGCACGTAAATCTCCAATAAATTACGTACGAGACCATCTTCCATTACAACAAGGATTAAGACGCTACACGAGCTATTTTACCTGATGGATGATACTCAGGTACGAGACCATCTTCCACTACAACAAGGATTAAGACCAATCACCATTAAAATATCTAGCAATATCCATAAGATTGTACGAGACCATCTTCCATCACAATAAGGATTAAGACGGGTCGAACTCTGGGTCAACATCTGCGACACGTAAGTACGAGACCATCTTCCACTACAACAAGGATTAAGACGCACACTCCTCGCAGGTATGTCCCATAAACACACTTGGTACGAGACCTTCTTCCATTACAATAAGGATTAAGACTTTGAGGGTATAACCCTTATCAGCCTTTACTGGTAGTATGAGACCATCTTCCACTACAATAAGGATTAAGACACTGACACGATAAAACCATTTTCTCTCTTGCAGTCTGGGTACGAGACCATCTTCCATTACAACAAGGGTGATTTCTGTTTGATAGATCTTGTTTATCCTCTTATTGATGGCGCTTTTCTGCTAAATGCATTGATGAATTAACATAATTCAAAAATGGGGATAAGTTGTCAAAAAAAGAAAAAGACGATGCAACAGAGCTAATCGATAAACGAATTGCAGAGTTGTATCGTCAAGAGAAGGAGCAATCTCTCAAATCCGAAAACGGAAACTTAGCCGAATCCCGTGATAATGGGTACCTCCCATCTAAAAATAATCTCGATGGCGTGCAAAGCGTTGCTCCTTCATCTGCAAAGATAGATAAAAATTCCAAGCTACGAATTTTTATCTTGTGAATTTAGCAAACTTTATTACTTCAATGGGAAGTAATACCGATATTACTGCCGGCAACTTCACAAAAAAGATGTTTGACGGTATGGGTATGACTCCACATGGAGAAGATACACAAGTTTCCGAGTACTTCAAATATCAAACAAATGATGGTGGAAAGACTACAGTCCGCCTTTCTGACCAAAGTGGAAAGGTACTCACCATTATCAAGAAAGAATGTAGGGCAGATAAAGGCTTTGAAGCAGGGAGGATTCTTTAACCGAAAATGCAAGCATTAAGAAAAGATTAACGCTTCAATGTGTTGAGATTTCAAAGAAATTTGTATCTTTGCAGTTGTGAAACGTTGGATTGCGGTGGAAGGTCATAGCTACGTTCCTACTTTGTCCACCAATGTTTTGCATGGCAGTTGGATATTGGGCGGAATTGGGCTGACTGAGAAGTGACAACTGTATTAAAGAAAGGTTTGGAGTGCCAACATCTGCTTATAGGTAAGCAGACTAGGGGTACAGCGGTAGCTGCGCCTTTCTACCTTTGGTTTGGGAAAGAGCGGTGTCACTTCTCAACTAAGTAGATGTAGTGTTCATACTCTTACATCTAGCCAAAGGTTCTTTATTCTTCATTTGCTTGGGGGGCTTGAATGGTTTTGGTGTGCATCGATTTAGTGGAATTTTTTATTTTTGATATGCTTGCTTTTGAGCAGTCCATTCTATAGGGTACACCTAAATGTGGCATACCCTAAGAATAGACCTTTTCAGTTCTTAGATAGTTGGATATAGAGTGATGATAGTTTACTTTGAATTCTGGGTTCTGTATAGTTATTACTAAATATCTGCGACAAAATTATAAGCAAAAGACGGTTTAATCTGCATTCTCATTTTGATTGTCAATGATGCTTTTCAATGAGTTTTGGCAATCTTGGCACAGTCCGTTTTTCATGAAGAAAGTATTCTTCCCATGGGCATCCTGCATCAGGCACTTTGGATTATCCTTTTTGCAATGGGGTAGGCCTTGTGAATGCAAGAACTCATGCGTTGTTACTTTCCATAGGTCATCCTTTCGTTTTAGTCGGAAGGTTGAAACCACACAGGCATTGCCTGGTCGGAAGCTATATCCCATGATACCATAGTTATAGTTTCCGTGGATAGAGGTAGAGATGTCTCGATGTGTCAGACCAATGGTTACAAAATCGGAACCTTGGTTCAGCTGCTTTAGGAAACCAAGTATATTTCCTGCCCAATATCTGTTTCTCGGCTTGTAAAGACAAGAAGCTGGAATATCTTTCTTGGGTAGCACTTCTATCTCAGACAGATAGATGGGAACCAGGTGCTTTTCCAGTTCCTCCTTCAATTGATTTGCTTCCTTCTGGGTGAAGTCTCCAAGCGGTTGAAGGTCAATATGAACGAAACTTCCCGGTGGACAGGTACAGAGGGTGTCTGAGTCATCCTCTGTGCTGCTTGTCTTTTTCCCACTACTGCAACTACTCATCAAGAAGATGATCAGTCCTACGGCTAATGTTACGAATGATTTTCTCATAATTGTATCTCTTTTAATTTACAGTTTAAAATGTTATAGTCAACCTTTCCTTTTATGCCAGCTACCTTTTATTTGTATTTTGCATACATCAATATCGGTCTTCTCCTGGAAGATTTCTTGTATATCTGCATCACTTTCTCCACGCAGCTTCTTGATACAGTAAAGCAGCCACGGCTCTCTGTTCCCAGCGGAATATACTCCTTCTCACCGGAGAATCTTGTCACCTTGCCAGCAGAATGGATCAGGATGCCACGGGCTTCTGCCAGATAATTGCTCTTGTCGAGCCCTCGAAGGCGAACGCAGTTCTTGAACTTCATTCCCCCCTTTCCTATCATGACATATCTTCCAAGACTCGTGCATCCACTTCCAGGGTTATTGCTGAACTTTGGTTGGGCTGCTGTATTTCCCTTACCACTTCCATGCATGCAATAGCTGCTCATTACTCTTTTGCCACGCTGCAAGTCATAGATAAAGAACCTCTTCTTGCCAGATGGTTTGGAGAAATCCACTAGGATATAGTAATCCGTACTGTATCCTCGTCTGTCGCAATAATCTCTTACTTGCGTCAGGTTCTCACAATCCACCTGATGATACCACTCTTTAGCATCCACCGTATTCTTAAAAAACGGTTTTGTGAACCTATTATAAATAGGTGGTACGAAAAGGACACCGATGACAAGCAGAGTCAGTATTCCCAATATGATAAAAAACTTCTTCATGATCAACTTATGTGTAATCTAAAGGTATAGACACTTTTATTCCCTGACGCATGTCAGATTCATCTGCTGCTTAAGAAACTCGATGATCTCATTTCGCCTGTTTACCAAGACATAATGGTTTTCTTCAGGAACAAAGAACAGCCCTGTATGGACACCCATCTTGCTGAGTCTGCTGGCCTGGCTTGGCATCAGAAGTGAAGAGTTGTCCTCACCACCTCCAATCAGGTTCACGTTACATGGTACCTTCCTCAGTCCTCCAAGATTGCAGGAGATGGATGTCAGGCTCTTGAAATCCTTTGCATGTGAAGAGTGCATGGCAGCCACTATCGCACTACCTCCATTTGAAAGCCCCATCAGATGAATCTGGCGATGGTCGATATGATAGCCCATTCGCTCCAGGGAAGGTATGTAATAGCTGAAAATCTCATTAATATCACGATTTGTGAAGATGCCACTCATGCTGCGGGTACCGATGCTCAGCACGATGCAGTTGTCCAGGTCCTTCCAGATACCCTGATAGAGTTGCCAGTTGCCCAGGTATCCATGACAGAATACCACTAGCGGATATTTGAATCCATTCTCCTTGCTCCATCTTACATTCTCATCTCCCTTAGGTTCGCAGATATACACAGCTCTGTCATTGGTTCCGAAAGCCTCGTTGAAAGCCTGCACATAGACGCCAGACATCGGGTTATCCTTTCCCAGGTTGTCATACGGAGTAAAGAAGTTATGAATCTTACCATTGGCAATATCCTGATTGGCTTGTGCAATAAGAGTACCGCCAACGCCCATCATGCTGATTACAGGTCGGGCAATCATCAGGTTTCTAATGCCAAAGTTCACAATCTCTTCCTCTGGAATCAGGGTGTTGATGAGATACTGGGTAAGCGGTGGATGCTTAGTATCCCCATTCTTATCCAGATAAACGAGTTTCACCCTGTCACTTGAATCGATGAGATAGCGGGGCATTGCCATCCACAGGCATACGAAGAAGAGCATCCAATAGGGACGTATTCCCCATTTCTTTGCCCATGGTGGGAGCATCTCAAAGATGTGCTTCTTCCATACAAGGAAGAGCAGCATCAGCATGATGGTCTTGTAAAACAGAGAGGCAAAGAATGCCCAAGCCACCACGAGCAATACAGATATAATACATTTCTTAGTCATATATTCTTTTTGTATGTTTGGTTATTTTAATGCAGGAAAGCTCATCAGATCATTGCTGGTCTTCTTGGCTAGTCGGTTGAACCATACTAGCAGAATAATGTTCATTCCTATTATTGCTACTCCTAAGAAAACAAAGAGGATGATATAAACACTCTGGTAACTCATGTGCCATTGCATCCCCGTCATCTTCGTATAGTTGATGAGTGCTTTATGCTGAGTCAGAAAACTCTGCCCAATGAATGGGCTGATGAAATTGAACCAGTTGGCGAATATCAGGTATGCATATCCAAGAATGGAGGCTGTTCCTGATATGGTGAACACATCCAGGCCGAATTGCTTGTATCTCTTCCTCATGGAAATGAGAAGTAAGAGGCAGGATAGGATACACACCAGTCCCTGTAGGTATAAGCTCCATGCCACATTGGCAGTTGCATATGATACTCCCAGGCTTTTGGCAATCATAGAAATGATGCCTGCCACTAAATCATATAGCATTTTCATGTTTCAGTTATTTTATGTTCAAATTCATATTAAAGTTCAATATTCACCTTTTATAATAAGGGATTTCTTGAGTGCAAAAGTAGACATAAATATGCATGCCTTGGTACTTTTTATCTGTGGATTGTATCAAATGCCTGCTTCCGTGTATGAACTGATGGTACAATCGATTTCTGATGCACCATTTGTCACAAAGGCTTCTCCATCAGTTTTGCCATCTTCTTTTCCAAATGATCTTTTCTGGAATCTTCTTTTTCATCAGATTATCAGAGGGCTGCCTTTACTTGGGCAGTCCTCCTTAGATGTTATGCGGCATTTCTTGTCAGCTTCTTGACCATGTTTACCAGGTCCACTCCTTCTGCAACCATTTTGGCTGAGTCGCATCGGTAGGGGAGTCTGCCACCTTTGCAGATGATGGGGTCTCCGTGGTAGTTGATGTCAATGATGAGGATCAGGTCACCATTGTAGTTGTACCAGTTGTATTTGAGCGAAGACATGAGAATGGCATTGTCGTAGGTATATGACTTGATGAATGGGACCAGCATCGTGTTTTGGAACTGGTCAAGATTGGTCATCTGTGGATAGATGGTGGCAATTTCATCCTGGAGTTTGCAAGTCTTGTTGGTCTTGTCATTCACTCCTACGATGAGACGGCATGGTTTCTGCTCCTCGCTGTTGCACATGGCAACGATTGACTCTACGATTTCCTTGATCTGTGCATTGCTATCCTTAGGGGTACCTGGTGCATAGAACAGGCTTGCCTTCTTCTCCAGTGTCTGTGACTCTACAAAGTCCAATGGAAAGTCAACCATGGATGTAAGCTTCCCTATCTTCTGCTCCTCCGTCATGTTGCTTGCAGCAATGATATTCAATGTCTCCAGTCTCTGGTTTTCCGGGAGGGAAAGTATCAGAATGTTGAATTGAGCCATCATTTCTGAAAGGCTGTTGGTTTGCTTGTATGGTTTGGCATCCTTTAGGAGGTAGGAACCATCGACCTTCAGCTTATGCTCCTGAGTGTTGGTGACTCCGTAGGTTTCATGGTCAGGATAATAGGTCATCTCGTCCTTTTTCACCATGGTGACGCTCACGCCGATCCTCAGGTGTCCTTCTTCCATCATTGCTGTAGGAAATGCAGGGTATCTGTGCATCACGTAGAATGGGATGTGAAGGGTCTTGTCATCTAATTGAATGGTGTAAATGTTGTTGTAATAGTTGGTAACTTTACCAATTGATTTTTCGAATTTGCACATAGTCTTGATATGTTTTAAATTATTGTTGAAATTATCGATGATGGTTCCTAGCCAGATTTCCTGTTGGTGGCTAGTTTTAAATGGGGAGCCCAATCCTTTGACTTTATAGTGGGAGGATGCCTGGTGACTCCGGTTCTGCATTCTTTTCAATGCATGATGCATCTGGTGGGCATTGATGATTGCTCGGTTGGATCCGATGAAGAGACTTTCTTCTGTAGCTGGGTTCCTCACCTTGTAGGTTGCCCTGCTTGGAATGGCGATTTTACTCATAATGTAGTTACTTGTTTCCTGTTTATCTTGTTGTCGCTAACTACTTAACCATAGCGGCTTTGGTTTTTCTGAGTGCAAAGGTAGGGGAACAGAGTGAAATGATATTTCACTGGTTCATTTTTCTTTTATTCAGTACGGTGGGTGTCATTTCTGTACCTTATCATATATGAGCCAGTGACTATCATTAGCGGACGAATCCCGGAACTGAGGTGATGAAGCCGTTTTCTCGTTTACACTCCGGGTGTCCTGTTGCGGGGGCAACCACATCTGTTCTACCATTCTCCTTCGCTGCTGCGAGAACCATGGCGGAAACGATGTAGGTGACATTGTCCTTAGGTTCAGGGAGACCTTCGATCTCTCCGTGCTTGACCTTGCAGATGCCGCATCCGTTGAACCTGGTATAGGTATCTGCTACTCTTGCGTTTCCTTCCGTAGGAAAGCTGCTGCCATCATTCAGGGTGATGGTGTGGGGGGTGAGGTTGATGAATTTCATTTTTCTCTAGTTTTTATGATTTTTACCTTGTCTTTTATACTTGCCATGCTCCTTCTGAAATGGGAGCAAGTGCTTTGATTTTTTATTCGGGTGCAAAGGTAGGGGTATATAGTGAAATTATATTTCACTGGCTCATTTTCCTTGGATTTTATGATGCAGGGCTAGAAAAACAGGGTGTTTTTGGAATGCAGGATAAGGTCGATATCTACATCCTGACCAATGATCTTCATGGCTCTGGCATAGTCCTCAGACAAAGGGACAATCAGGATGCTGTCGTTGTTGTCATACATCTTCTGAATATCCGTCAGCTTCATGGCAATGTCTTGGAATGCGTCAGATGGCATGTCTGCCATGAAGATGGACTTCTGGATCCTTATACATCCTTTTTTCAGTAGGAATTTTGCAATCAATGTTCTGACCTTGTTGCTGGTGATGTCGTACATGATGAAGCATATCATATATCCTGGTTTCCTTTCTGCTGAAGAGATGATGTTCAGTATCTGTCTGATTCTTTCCGGTAGGGTGGGGAGCTCGTCTAAGTTCCCCGTTACTCTACCGATGGAGCCTGTGCCGGCTAAACCGGCTTGGCCAATCAGTCTGGTTTCTATGAGATGGTTTCCTTTCATGAGCTATAGGTCAGTGTCTGTACGTAGTCATTCACCAGTTGTGCCATCATGCCATTGAGCTGCATGGAGGTTCCTCTCTTGGGAGATTCTACCACCGAGTATCCCTTGTGCCCGAAGAACAGGTTGATTTCTGCTTTCAGCTGACGGGTGCGGAACATGAGCTTGATACCATACTGTATGTTTCTGGTATCATACAGTTCCACTCCGGTTTCCTCTATGGATTGCTTCAAGTCGGTGACTATATTGGTGATTTCCTGGGGAACATACACGGGACGAATTTCCTGAGGAAGTTTCTTTCTTTTATTGAGTTCGAGCCTTTCCTTGATTCTGTCCATGGTTTCCTGGTCCGGGTCATGAGTCTTTTCTACAGGTTGCAGGTCCTGCACTTGCTTTTCTTGGCTGATGCTTGGCATCTTGTCTTCCTTGATGAACAGATCCACGCTCTCCAGATTCACGTAGTTCTCCCAGCAGACAGGCATGGCTGTCAGGTTGAGTGTGGCATCATCATCTGCAGCAATGAAGCAGGCTCTGGTCACATCATTGGTCTTGAGGTCAATGAATGTTTCCAGCTGATGCTCCTTGGCGAATTCCCATGCGAACTGCTTGTAGAATGATGAATAGATGTTTTCATCCGTGCATGGTTTATTGAGCAGGAAGATGAGCTTCAAGCCGTATCCGCTTGGAGAAGTGAACATCATGGCGATGCGCTCGTCTTTGGTCAGCTTGGCTTTCAGGTCATGCAGCTGGATGGTCTTCTCGTCCACATGGTCTATGTCCAGGACAAATGAAGACAGAGATGAGAAATTCTCCTTTCTTCTAAAGCTAGGCTCAAAGTGGGCACAGACGAAGTAGGGGAGTGATTTTTTCATCAGGTTGTATTTTGTACTGTCCATGCGCTGGATAGTGCGCAGGACTTCTGTCTGATTTCTGAGTGATGGCTCTGGGTGAGATATCATCTCGTATAGGTCTATCATGTTGATAGAAGTCAATTTTTCATTGGCAGCCACGATCTTGGTTCCCAATGATACAGTCTGCTCTTTCATACTAATAATGTTTTAATTGTTGTGCAAATTTTTGTATATAGAGAAATATATGGGTTTCTCTGCTTCTGGTCATTCCCTTGATGGATTCATTCTCCGCCAGGTAGTCATTGACTGATTGGATGATGACTCTTCTTCCCAGGGATTCGAGCCATACTGCTCCTCTTTCATCTGTAGAGTAGTAGTCCTCTGTTATGATGTTCTGGGCCAGCAGAGAATACACGATATAGTCTATCCATACCCTGTAGAGTTCTATCACGTCATAGGAAAGTACGGGTCTTCCATACTCGTCACGGTGGAGAATGCCTATATAGGGATCTACGCCGCAGCGTATGAGTGCATTTTCTATCTTTCCATACAAGATGCCGTAGCCATAGTTGAGCATGGCATTGGCTATATCGGTAGCCGGATGTTGTGAGCGTTCCTTGAAACGGTATTTCTCAGGTATGAACAGATTCAATGCCCGGAAGTATTCCTTGGAGGCATTGCCTTCGTTGGCTCTGAGATTATTGGCGATTTCTCTTACCGTGAATCCTTCAAGTGCATCCACCCTTGCGATGAGTTTGCTGATTTTGTTGCCAGCTTCCTGCACGATGAGTTCCTTCTTTCCTGTATCTACCTGGAGCATGAGCAGCAGGGCCAGTTGGTTTTGCATCTTTTGGATGATGACCTTTTTGATCCATTCCAAAGCGTCCTGTGATGCCGTGAATATCAGCTGTCCTTTTCTGATGGTGGAGATGGAACCATATTTGTGGCTCCATACGCAGCCCATTACGTTGCCACCTTTGTCGATTAGCGTGACCCTGATGTCATTTTCAATGGCAAGTATCAAGGCGTCGGATGTGAGCACCGCGCTCTTGGCTACCAGAATGGAATCCACGTCTTTAATGGGTATACGATGGCTTCCTGTTGAATTGTTGAGCATGAAAGCTCCTTTGTTGATGCTAAGTTTAGCACCATATGAATTTAATACGATTTCCATAGGCTCATGGTTTTAAATTTCTGAGTGCAAAGGTAGGGAGGGATTTTGAAATTATATTTCACTGACTCAATTTTCATGATTTTATTCATTTAGGGGTGGTTTCTACACCTTGTTATACAGGGTATGGATTATTCGTTTATCACTTTTCTAGTCGTCGTTAGAATCTCAAATGGAGGAGTAAGGGGAAGTGATGGATATGCTGTTTATGGTAGGAGATAGCCTTCATTTTCTGCTGTTTGTTAGTGCTGAATTGTGGGTTGGTGATCTTGTCGTTTGTCTTTAGATTTCTGTCTCCCTATTTGGTTAACAGAGTTAAATTTTTGAGCTAAAAATGGTAGAATATTTAAGATTAATTGGCTTGCATATCTCGAAAAATAGTCGTACCTTTGCACTCGCTAAGAAAAAGTTAATTTTCGGTTAAGAAAAGTAAATAACTGTTTAGTAGAGTTCTTTAACTTATTGATAATCAGAGTAGTCTTATAAGGTCGAGTACGAGACTATCTTCCATCACAACAAGGATTAAGACTATTGCAGCCTTGACAAACAAGAGACAAAATGCGGGTGTACGAGACTATCTTCCATCACAACAAGGATTAAGACCTGTAAGTGAAACGCTCTCGCCTAAAACGAAACCAGTACGAGACTATCTTCCATCACAACAAGGATTAAGACCTTTAGTATGCTTGTAAATATCTTCAAGTTCTTCAAAAGTACGAGACTATCTTCCATCACAACAAGGATTAAGACTCTTGGCGGGTTTTCATCTGATTCCACGCCTCATCGGTACGAGACTATCTTCCATCACAACAAGGATTAAGACTGCTGTCAAAGTCGATAGACTTTGACTTCGAACAGTACGAGACTATCTTCCATCACAACAAGGATTAAGACTTCATAATAGTTCTCCTATCTTAAATTAATAAATTATGGTACGATACTATCTTCCATCACAACAAGGATTAAGACAAGCGACTCTCATATTTGCAGAGATAGCTTAATTTCGTACGAGACTATCTTCCATCACAACAAGGATTAAGACTGCTTCTCAGTATTCTCATTAGGTAATCTATTGTTAAGTACGAGACTATCTTCCATCACAACAAGGATTAAGACATTGTTACATACATTAATCAGATGAGCTTCTATATGTACGAGACTATCTTCCATCACAACAAGGATTAAGACGACATTATGTCTGACCCATCAGTATCGAACAACTGAGTACGAGTCCATCTTCCACTACAATAAGGATTAAGACAGCTGGTTCTTTGTCACTCAAAATAGCTACTACGTGCGGTACGAGACCATCTTCCACTATAACAAGGATTAAGCCGCATAATACTTGTTCTTCACAACATTTTGAGTGGCAAGTGCGAGACCTTTGTCCACTACAATAAGGATTAAGACAGCGAACCTCACTACCGTTAAAGAAGTACTCGTGAGTACGAGTCCATCTTCACTACAATAAGGATTAAGACTTAATAATGTTTTTGATAATGTTGGTAATCATAATTGTACGAGACCATCTTCCACTACAATAAGGATAAGAATCATTTGTTTATGAGTTATTCATAGGTTATTTTGGTTCATTGGTAGGGGTATCTGTTACATGAAAAAATCCCATATCAAGGTTGGTTGCCTTGGTATGGGATTGATTTTACTATTCTGATATTCTTATGTTCTGTTCAGGCCTATTTGGACCTCTCCAGTCTTATTTCCTTAAGTAGAAGCTTCTTTTTCTTACTTCTGGTAGGAATCATAGAGTTCCTTGGCCTTGTCTTCGCCAAGGAAGCCTGTCAGCTTTCTCCAGATGCCACTCTTGTCAAATGGCTTGGCAAGTTCCTTCACTTCCTTCTTGGATGGTTCTTGTAGCAAGCGGGTTGAGGTATTGAAGAGGTCGTTGCTGTCGGATTCATTGAGCTGTGATGCCTTGGAGTCTTTCAGCCATTTTTCCACCTTCTGGAAGCATACCTTGAAGTCTTTGATGCTATAGCTTACGCCATCACCTGCGAGTTTGTCAAGAGTGGCGCCAAGACCAGCTTCAAGTTTATTTTTTATAGTTATCAGGGCAGCTTGTTCTGCTTGTAGCTTTTTCTCTTCTTCCTGCTTGGCAATCAGTTCCTCTATATTGGCAACGATTTGTCTTTCTTCCTGGGTGTTGATTCCTTTTTTGAGGAGTTCGTCCATGATTGCGTTATAGAGTTCCTTTGCCTTTTGGTATTCCTTGGCATCTACATAGCTCTTAGCGAGGGTATATTGCTCGGAGAGTGATCTGCGGGCTTCCTGCTGTGCTCTTTCACCCTTTGCCTTGAGTGCAAGGTCTCTAATCTTGTCCTTGTCTTCATCCGTGAGCCATGAATGTATTGGAGTACCTTTTTCCTGCAGCTTGTTGAAAGGATTCTTCTTCTCGAACTTGCTGTCTCCATACTCTTTCATTTCCATCATTCTGACTTCTTCGTCTGTATGTTCTCTAAGGATATTGACGAGTTGGGTGATGCTTTCGGTTTGTGCCCACATCTGCTGGTAGTTCTCATAAGTGAACACCGACATCATTTCCTCAAAGCTCTGCATATAGTAGTTCATGTCTTGGCTAAAGCCGCGAAGGGTGATGTCTTCCTTATCGATGTGGCATTTGCCGAAGCCAAAAGCCTTGGCCATACCCAGGTTGAAGAACACATCTGGAGTCATATTGAACGTCAGGGCTGCCAATATAGCTCCAATCTCAGCTTCTCTTGTATTATGCAAGGAGATTCTCAGGGTGAAGGTTTGTCCGGCAGGAAGAGCCTTGATAGTTGTTCCTACATTCTTGTTTTCTCCCTGTGGAAGCTGGGTGGTGGTTCCCTTAGAGTGGATTCTGTATAGCTTTCTTCCTGCGATACCCTCGTTTTCATCATAGGTCTTGTATGGTGAATGCTGCTGTTTCAGATATAGAGGATAGTAGGAAGCCTTAGGGTTTCCTAGAATACCCTTTGTCTCTATAAGCTCAGAGTCCTCTACAGTTCCCTCCATGAAGGCATGGCTGATTTGCACTCTTCCCTTCAGGTTGTCGTCTCCTGTGTATCCGAACAGGGTTTCTCCCAGGTCGTGTCTGGTTTTGTCGGCCTTTTGCAGGATTTCTACCTGTTGGCGTACATTGTTTCTGAATGGGAGTTTGAACATTCTGGACATACCGAGAATCTCCTGGCCATTTGGCATCTTGAGATAGAATACCGGTATTTCATAACCCTTTTCAAGAGCCATCAGGAAACAGCCTTTTCCTTCTTTTTCCTTGGCGAAGTCTGGAGTACCTTCATAGATACTCTTGAAGGCTCTGATGGTTTCTTCGCTTAAAGGGATGCTCTCACCTCTGTCTGAAGGGAACAGCAGTTCATGTTTCTTGCCTTGCATGAGTCCTGTGCAGACGATTCGGTAGCTTATTCCGTCTTTTTCTCTCTCAGGATAGGTAGGATAATGGTTGGAATCTGAGCCTACGGAAACATTGGTTTCCCAAATAGAGCCATTTGGGTTATATCCTGGGAAATTCAAACCAACTTCAATGCTATGAATCTTTTCCAGTTGTCCATCGCATGGGGTGAAGAAATATCGCTCTCCTTCCTTTGAGAGCCAGCCTGGTGTTGCACGATTTACCTTATTGAGGTATTCTGCGCTTTTTGCCTTATTCATTCTGTTGGCCACATCACGATAGCCAAACCATCTGTTCTGGAAGTCCTTGTCCTCCTGCATCTTGCCGAAGGACATGATTTCCACGATTTCACGCAACATTCCCTTGATGGTGGTGCCTGGGATGAAGTAGTGACGTTTTCCGTCCTTGCCCATGATATGGGCAGAGTGCTTCTCGAGAGCACCATCGCGTGTGAAGAGAGGAGATACGTTCTTGAGTTTCACCTCGATTACTCCATCTTCTGAGTTTGAGAACGGCAAGTCCTGGGTAACCTGCTCACTCCAGGAAGGGTAGAACACCTTTTCATTGAGTGGCACGAAATTATAGGGTGCTGTAATTTTCATTTTGTAGTTCCTCCATTATTTTTCAAATCCAACGAATATGTTTGCCTTGAGCTGAAGGGTAGGCATGTTTTCACACAGCTCATCCTTCACCTCTTCCCACTGGCGCAGGAACTTCAATCCCTTCACGCCTGGAAGACGGTGTGGCAGGTAGGTAACCGGAGTCATGGTGGCAGAGCCAGCCAATTCTTCCTGCTTTACCTCGTTTGTTGTTACGAAGTAATTTCCATCCACATAGCGGATCTGGATAGAAGTGTTTTCTTCCGGATTCCACAGCAGTCCCTCTACGACGAAAGGATTCTCGCCGTCTGTAAGGGTAAGAGAGAGAGGTTCTCCTTCTTCTATGATTCTTGGCTTGCTCTGGTCGCTTTGCCAGAGGTAGCCTTCATATTTTGCATTTTTTATCTGATGTTCCATGCTTACTCTTGTATGTTAAGTGTTCCGATGAATATACCATTTCCTCTGTTGGTACCACCGCCCAGTGGCAGGAGGCCGTCGCAGATGTCCTGGAGGGCTTTCTCGAATGCCTTTCTGACATCTTCGTCTTGAAGGGCTTCCTTTTCAACCCAGATCTCTTCCACGAGTTCCTGGTTTTCCGCAGTGCTTACCTTTTCCTGGAACAGGGCACCGTCCATCACTCCACCGGTAAACTTATCTACCCTGATGTGAGGAAGAACCTTTGAGTCCGTGTTTTCAATGAAGACATCTGAGAAGATGGCCTTTCCTCTGGATGGTTTGATGTCTGCTTCATCCAGTGTGGTGCCGAAGACATCCAGGCATGCCTTGTTTCTGTCGCTTGCGATAGCCTCTGCGTTGTCCACAAAGTGCTTCGTAAGGCGGTTCCAGTGGTAGGCTGTACGATGTGAAATGGCTCCTTTGACGGATGTTGCCGGTATCAGGCTCTTGGATTCCTTGATTTCTGGCTTGCCAGTTGACCAGTCCACATAGTTTTCCTTGACGGGTGTCATATCTGCCTCTTCGTCTCCGAATCCTGATGAGAACAGGAAGAAGTTCAATGGCTTGAGGGTGAGTGTATATTTGATCCAGTCAGCTCCCTGCAGTTCACATGGCTTCTTCTCGGTGGCCTCATTCCAGTCCTCTTCCAGCGATGATGACTTTTTCAGGTAGGCTTCGAGGTCCTTTTCCAGGGTCAGGTCATAGCTTGCGTATTTCATGCTTACGACCTTCATGCTTCCGAAGCCGTTTCTCGTTCCGCTGCCCACTCTGAAGGTAGGAGAGGAGATGACGTCTAGCAGTTTCTGCATATTCTCGTCATCTTTCGTTTCAGAGAGAAGTTCCATCTCGAAGATGAATCGGGTACCTTTATACACAACCTGCTCGCCGAACTTGCCATGGTCTGCGCCTGTACCCTTTTCCGTGATTCTTACATGCTGGCGGATAGGCAGCACCTCAAAAGCCTTGAGATACTCATCCTGCTTTATGTCTTTCAGACCGTCCATGGCCTTCTGGTTGCTGCCCAGGAGCAGTGCATCGGATATGAGGACCTTGGAGCCTTCTCCCTTATCTCCTTTCTGATATCCGAAGATAGAGTCTCTCTCCTTCAGGTCTTTCATGCTGTGACGGATGATGCCCATGAGTGATGTGCCCGGGATATATGGCAGGTCATTCACGTCTCTAGTCACGGGTGCATCCGTAATGATGTCCTTCTCGCCGCTGCCCACTGCCAGAGGTGATGTTGCCTCCAGGGTGATGCGTGCGATCATGCGGTATTTATATTTTGTCATCTGCATTGCTTTATTGTTTTTTTGCCATTTCAGAGGCAAGGTTCACTAATGCTCTTTGAGACAGGTCTCCATATTCCTGGCTGTTACCCATCTGCTCTATAAACTCTCTGAGGATTCTGTCTCTCTGCTTGGTTTTCCAGTCCTTGGCCTTGATTCCATGGGTAATATAGCCGATTGACTCTATGACTTCGGTTCTTGGATCTGTTGGAGACGGCTCTCGCTTTTTCAATTCCTTCTTGTCGAAGAGTTCAAGGAGAATCTCGTTCATGGTAGCATGCTGGAGGGCGATGCTGCGGATGGCACCCCATTGAGAAGAGAATTTGCCTTGTGAGAACAATGGCTTGTACTTACTGACGAAATTGTTCACCTGCTCATAGATATAGACAGAAGAACTGTTCTTGTGCTTCTTTCTTGCCAGGAATGACAGCAGCGGTGTTCCTTCCAGTGCTCTTGTCTCTGTAGCCTGCGCTTTTGTCTTCTGGGAGAGGCAGAGGTTTGTCTGTCCGTTTTCTCCTGCCTTTTGCAGCAGGTTCCATCCATAGATGACCTTACCGAATCCCTCATTCTTATAGTTGCCTACATAGGAAGGAAGCTGTGAGCCGATTGGTGGTTCATGGAGCTTGACAACGAAGACGCTGCCTTTCTCGATACCCACACGGTCCGCATCTCTGGTTTGGCGCTTGCCATTCCAAGGAGCATATTGGAAGGTTCTGATCTGTGACTTCTCCCAGTCGATTTCTCCATTGAGTCCCAGCATCTGGGCTGTTGGCTGGAAGGTTGGTGTTCCCGTTTCATCCAGGAAGATGAGTCTGCCGTCGGCATAGACTGTGATATAGCTGTTTCCATTGATAGAGAACAGGGATGGAGCTGATGGAATTTCCCCAAAGGTAGTCTTCGTGATTTCAATGAGGCCATACTGTGCAGTCTTGGATCTACCCACATGTTTTCTTCCTGTCAGCTTTTTCTCGATGATAGGGGCAAGGGCTTCATCGTCTATCTCTACAGAGAAATAGAATTCGCTTCCCTTCTCCAGTCCTTCATATCCGAACATCTGGCTGTCCTTGCTCTTGCGAAGGGTTCTGTCATAGGCACACTTGATGGCAAAGTTCTTCAGACTCTCTACTGCGTTAGCCTCGTTCTCTGCAAACTCATAGTAGCCTTCGCGGCATTGTTTGAGTTGCTGTGGCTGCCCCTTGGTACCGTTCTTGTCATCTGAACGGCTATAGAAATGATGGATATAGCTTTCTTCACCCAAGGACTTGAGCTTTGGGTAGAAGAGGGATGCCGGAATATGGAGGCTTCTTGTCTTGGCGTCCTTGGATGCCGGGTGTGCGTCCCCGAATCTTACATGTCCGCTATGGAAGATTTCAGTCTGCTCCTTGGCCTGGAAGCTCATATAGTCCTTGGCTACGATGCCCAGGAAGCAGTTACCTGGTATGAAGGTCAGGGATTCCTGGTTTCCTTCTGTGGCTGCTCGTTGGTTCAGAATGACATCTGAGAGCAGTTTACATTTAAATTGAAGAGTTTTCATGCCTTACCTCCTTTCTCTATGCTGAATTTACATCTGCCCAGGCCTCTGTTTCTGCCTGTTCCCATATGTTTGATGAAGCCAAGTGCCGCTTCCAGTACGCTTCCCATGTCATCATCCACATAGAGGATTGTGCTATAGAGCGTGCATGGAATGGTGGTTTCGATGGTGCGAAGGCTATGTTCCTGGGTGATTCCGTTTTTCTCGTCTATAGCTGTTGCCACCTTATTTATATATAGCAGGTCTTCCACATGGTTGGAAAGGATGCTTTTAGCCTCGTCCTCTTTGAGGGTAGCATTGGTGAAGAACAGGGTGCCGGATGGCAGCGCTTCTTCAGCGGTAGCTGCTTTGCCGAAGGCTTTCTCCAGGTCCATGTCCAGACCTCTGAGGGCAGAATAGTCCTCTACAGCTTCTCGAATGAGGCCTTTGATCGTCTTGCCGGGAATAAATGGCAGACCATTGATGTCCTTGATGACGAGTGAATCGGCATCTGCACCGGCAGAGAGGCCAGATCCACAGTGCCATGGTGAAAAGAACTCTATTTTTATGGTTAAGTCTTTCATTGCTTTATCCTTCCTTTGTTCTTTGGTTGAGAATTGTGTTTAAGTCCAGCAGATCCGCTGCAGGATAGAAAACATCTTCTGAAAGCGTTCTCTTCTGTGGGGTTGTGGCCTTTTGGAAAGTTTGCTTGGTAGAAGCAGAGAGCATGGCATAGCTGCGAGCGGCTGCCTGCTTGGCCATTTCCGTATTCTGGTGCATGGCGGTCATCCATTTTCTGATGCTGGTCTTGGCGACGTTGCCCTCCTTGCCGTTGAGAATGCTGCATGTATCCTCCAGCTCTTCTATCGTCCAGTATTCTTCCGTCTGGTGCAGGAAATAAGGTCCGAAGTTGAAGGAAAGTCCCTTTTGTGGGGTCTTTTCCTTCAGGATCATATTAGGATAGCTTTCAATGAAGCTTCCCTGTACCTTATAGAACATCACACTTGATGGTGCTACTGGGGCATCCTTTTGGATAAGAGGATTCTTTGAAACGATCTTGGCCTGGGTACATAGCGTCTCTGCCAGGTCATATCCGTAGTGGAAAGGATAGGAAGACTTGATGAAGGCTATGCCTGCGCATGCAGTGAGTCCGTTATCTGCACCTAGCTTCTGCCTGGTGGCATTCTCAAACTCTTCAAGATAGACCTTTACATAGTCGAGGGCTAGGCTTGCCTTGCATATCATGGTCATGTCATCTCCACCCAGTACTACAGGACGGAATGGGAAGATGCTTGACTCTTGTGTATAATCTTCTGCGGTATATACTTTTTTGAAGGCGGCTCGGGCTGCCTGGCAGGTAGCCTGGTTCAGCTTTTCTGAGAAATCTTTCAGCTTTTCCATGGAGCTGCTGAATTTGGACAGAATCTGTCCCAGACCATTACCGTCAGCATGAATGATGGCTACCCAGTCATTCTTGCCTGTGAGATCCTCGATGTTCAAGGCGATGTTCTTAGGAGAGAGATTCTTGATATGGAAACTCTTTTCTGCCAAGCTGATGGTTGCCTTGCCTCCGACGGAGAGGTTGCGTTTCTTTAGTGTTCCTTCATCCAGATATTCCTGACTTTCCTGTGTGATGGCAGGAAGTCCTGTGGTTCTTGAACGTTCTACGCCCATGAAACCTATGGTCATGCTTCTGGCTGGTTTGTTGCGTTGGATCTTCAGCTTTTTCTCCAGCAGGTCCATGCAGGAAGCGAAGTGAGTCTTGAGTTCTTCCTCCGTTACCTTTACCACAGCCTGGCTGATGGTGATGCCAGGAGCTGCCAGCATCACGGTCTTAGGAAACTCCAGGACGGTTTTCTCGCATTCCTGGAGATCATCATAGACACATTTGATGTTGCCGGCTGCATTGATGATACGGGTAGCTCCTTGCAGGTAGTTGGATTCAAAGAGGGTGGTGCATATCTTTTCTACCAGCTCGCTGCCGCCGACGATGTCTTTGAGTGAGTTGGTTGAGAAGATAAAACCCTGGATACCCTGTATGGAGGCTCCATATATGTATTTGTTTTTCTCCATGTTATTTTGTTTTTATGGTTGTGGGTGTAAAAGTATAAAAAAAAGATGGTAAAAACTATTTTTTTCTCAAGAAAATGTTATTTATCGGATATTTTTTTGTATTTTCGCCAAAAAAATAAGAAATGGAAGCAACTAACATAGCCGTGTTGAGATTTAAGGAAACCTTGAGCTCTACTGAACTCAGGTGTTTTCGTGGTGCCATCGTGGAATTGGCAGGCAGGGAAAATCCCTGTTTTCACAACCATGAGGCGAATGGATTGAGATATGGATATCCTCTGGTACAGTACAAGGTAATTGATAATCATGTTTGTCTGATTGGAATAGCGGATGCTGCCATGGCAGTGATGGCTCTGGTGGGAAAGTTTCCTATAAGTCTCATGATTGGAAAGAAGGAGATGGAGTTTCATGTACAGGATTGTACGCTCACTCCTTATTTTCCCAAAATAGATGATGCCCCGAAGCTTTATCATCTGAGCAGTTATATCGGTCTTACTGATGAAAACTTCAAGAAATACCATTCCATGCTGGCTCTTACGGACAAGGTGATTTTTCTGGAGAAGGTCATCACAGGAAACATCCTTTCTTTTTTGAAGGGCATCGGCTATCATGCCGATGAGCAGATTGAATGTGCCATCACGGAGATGAAGGAGTCCAGGGAACAGAGCTACAAGCATGTGAAGTTTGATACTTTTGATCTGATGTTTGTCAGCAACATGGAACTGCCAGATGGCATTGCTCTGGGAAAAAGCGGAAGTGTGGGCTTTGGTACGCTTTCCAGAAAGGAACTTCCGGAGAAATTTAAAAACTTTAATCAGTAATATTATGGCAAAGGTACTCATTTCATTTATCGGTACAGGGCCTCTGGTGAACAAGGGGGCACTGGGAGAGGAGAAGTCTGCCCGAGAATATCGCAGGGCTTCCTATCATCTGGGTGAAGAGAACCTGGGTGAATACTCTTTCATGGCGGCTGCATTGTATGAAACTCAGAATATAGACAAGGTCATCTTGATCGGTACTGCTCATTGCATGTGGGAAGAGGTATATCGCTATTTTCAGGAGAAGAACGGCGGTAAGATTGACGATGATGTTTATTGTGAGATAGCAGAGCATTGTGAAGCTGCCACCAGCAAGAGTGAGCTGTATATTCCGCATGTCAAGGAGATAGAGGCTGCTATTGGAAAGGATGCACATCTGGCATTGATAAGATATGGTGTGAATGAGGAGGAAATCAATGAGAACATCAACATCATCCTGCAGTTGAATAAATTGCTCTCCACGGGAGACGAACTCATAGTGGATGTCACCCATTCTTTCCGTTCATTGCCTATTACCATCATGAACCTGCTTCTTTATCTGAAGAATGTCAGCAGCAAGAATATCAAGATCTCTCATATATATTATAGCATGATTGAGATGAACAAGGAGTATGGTTATGCTCCGATTGTGGATCTGAAGAAAATCCTCAAGCTCAATGACTGGATTGTGGGAGCCATGGCCTTCAAGCAGTATGGTAATGCCTATCAGATTGCAGGCTTGCTTCAGCAGGAGGACACGGATGTGACAAATCGTTTGAAGCATTTCTCGGATGTGATGAATCTCAACCATCTATATGCTATCTCTCAGGAGACCCAGTCTCTGAGGGCTTTGATGAAAAAGGATTTTGATTCTATGCTACCTGAAATGATCGTGAAACCGGTTGTGAAGGATTTCCTGAATAACTTCAAGGGAACAGAGCAGAATCCTGCGCTTTTTCAGTATCAGTTGGCCCAGTGGCAGTTCAGGCACATGAACTATGCTGCAGCCTTGATTTCCTTGCAGGAGAGCATCCTTTCCTATGCATGTCAGACTGCAAATCACAATCCTTTTGATAAGGATGAACGACAGAGTATCAAGGATGTGATTTGCAGTGATAAGGAATTCATTCCATTTGAGCTGAGAGGAGTATATTTCGAGATTACCAAAAACCGAAATGTCGTGGCTCATGCCCTGGAGAGTAATTTCTCTTCGGGCAAGATTATTGAAAGTTTAAGAACATCGCTTATTACGGCGGGAAAATATATTAAGTAATAAAGGGGATTATGGGAAAGAATATTATGACATATCAGAAGCGCTTGAATCTCATAGATGAATGTCTGCGCAGGTTTGACCATCCGATGAATATCAAGGAAATTCAGAAATACTGTAATCAGAGGCTGAACAGGAAATTCACGGATCGTACTTATCGATATGACCTGGAAAAAATAGAAATGGAGAATGATATTAGTTATCGTGTGACCGTTATTAATGGTTTTCAGTGTTTTACGTATGCAGACGAGAGCTTTTCTATTAATAACGATGCTGTTGTCAATCAGGTTGATTTATGCAATTTCCGTAAGATAAAAGAAGCGTTGGGTGATTTCCTTGGATTGGGGTTAGAGTCTTCTTTAACTACCATGACTGATGAAATCAACAAGTTTCTTGGCTATGATGAGCAGCAGCGTCCTGTCATTTCTTTTGAGAAGGTTTTGCTGGAGTCTCATGGTAGGGTGAAGCCTCATGATTTGCTGGAGCCTTTGCTCAAGACTATCATACAGCATCAGACCTTGGACATTAAATATGAGGTTCCTGGAAGAGGAAAGCGTGAGTGGACCATATTCCCTCAGTTCCTCAAGCAGTATAACCAGCGATGGTATCTTGTTGCCACCAAGCACAGAGACGAGATAGAGGGTAAGATTTACAACCTGGCTTTGGACAGAATTCTCAAGATGGAGGCTAACCAGCATATTCCTTACAAGGAGTGTGGTATTGATTTTTCGGACTTCTTTGAGGATGTTGTAGGTGTAACAAAACCGGATGGTGCTGAGCCTATAGAGGTGAAGTTGCGAATTGACCGTGGTGAGTATCCTTACATAGAGAGTAAGCCTATTCATACTTCTCAGAAAATAGATTCTGAACACAAAGAAGATAAGGATTATGTTTACGTGTCTTTAACTGTTTATGACAACTTTGAGCTGAGAAGCAAAATCTTGTCATATGGAAGCAAGGTTACAGTCATGGAGCCAAAGAGTTTGAGAGATAAGCTTGTTCATGATTTGAAGAAGTCTCTTGAAAATTATCAGGATTAAGCTTTATGGGAAGAAGAGTTTTTTTATCTGTCTTGGGAGTGGCTTTCTATGAGACATGCCGATACAGAAAGGATGATTTCACAGGAAGTGAGACTCTTTTTGTGCAGAAGAGTTTACTCGAATATCTACAGCAGCAGGAGAACTGGGGAGGAGAAAACGACCTGGTTCTTATGCTCCTGACAGATTTGGCAAGGAAGAACAACTGGGACAAGAATCTGGAGACTCGTTTCTGTGCCAAGCTCCAGAAGGAAGTAGCGTATCAGGGATTGGAGAAGATATTGCTGGATATGAATCTCTCCTATCAGGATATAGCGATTCCGGATGGCAAGGACAGTGAGCAGATGTGGGAGATATTTGAGGTTATCTTTGATGAACTTCAGGAGGGTGATGAATTGTATCTTGACATCACCAACAGTTTCCGTTATCTTCCCATGCTGCTGGTGGTGCTTGTCAACTATGCCAAGCTGCTCAAGAATGTGAAAGTGAAGGCCATCTTTTATGGCAATTATGAGGCGCGTGACAAGGAGAGCAACATTGCACCTATCATGGATCTGCTTCCTCTTTCTGTTTTGCAGGACTGGACGTTGGCTGCTTCGGATTATCTGCGATATGGTCAGGTGCAGAAGCTCTATGAATTGTCGGAATCATCACTTCTCCCAATCTTGAAGAATACAGAAACCCGCACTAAGGACACTGAGATGTTGCGTGCCTTTGTCCGGAAGTTGAAGGAAATGGTGGAGGAACGAACCACCTGTCGGGGGTATGCCATTGTGGATAGCAAGAACGTGAGGAATCTGAAGCGCACTGCAGGTGGAATACAGAAAGTGACGATTGTTCAGCTCAAGCCTATCTTTGAAAAGATCAAGCAGTCGTTGAATGATTTTGATGCCAAGGAGAATGTACTGAACTGTATCAAGGCTGCCAAGTGGTGCTGTGCCAATAAGCTTTATCAGCAGGCTACGACCATGTTGGAAGAAGGTCTAGGTACTTTCCTGTGCTGTCATTATCAGCTTGACTATCGGAATAAGGTTTGTCGCGATGCAGTGTTCAGCTGCATTGCTATCAAAACACAGAATAAGAATACTGGTGGTCTGGAGACTACTAATGAGTTCGTTGCGAAAATCCTGGCAGATGATAGTGTTTGGGGGAACAAGGAATTTGTGACTATCTTGCAGCAGGTGGTTGAATTACGCAACGATTACAATCATGCTGGATTCAAAGACAATCCTTTTTCTGCTCAGACAATCATTAGTAGGGTAGAGCAGCTATTAGATGGTATTGAAGATGTTTTGTCTGAGATATAGTATTTGAAAGCACCATTTTAAATGGCTTTAAGGGCTGTTTAAGGTGGTGCTTTTGTTTTGTGGGATTACGGGGTGGTTGATGTTTGTGAAGAGGTGTTAATACCAAGAGCATATTTACTTAAATATTTAAGAATAATTGGCTTGCATATCTCGAAAAAAAGTCGTACCTTTGCACTCGCTAAGAAAAAGTTAATTTTCGGTTAAGAAAAGTGAAGAATTGTTTAGTAGAGTTCTTTAACTTATTGATAATCAGAATAGTCTTATAAGGTCGGGTACGAGACCATCTTCCACTACAACAAGGATTAAGACCTCCCATACTAACCTGACGGAGTGCCAAAGCACCGGTACGAGACCATCTTCCACTACAACAAGGATTAAGACATGCAGCTATGCCACGCATTGGGTCGCCTGGCATAGGGTACGAGACCATCTTCCACTACAACAAGGATTAAGACCTGTCAAGTACACTACGTGCATAAACTGACGTAATGGTACGAGACCATCTTCCACTACAACAAGGATTAAGACAACTTGCTGACCGTTGCCATCAGTGTACTGTTCACCAGTACGAGACCATCTTCCACTACAACAAGGATTAAGACTAATGATTCCAAGTTCATTAGTACTCTCTGAATCAGGTACGAGACCATCTTCCACTACAACAAGGATTAAGACCTTCAAGTTCCAGAGAAATGTACCAATTGCTAGAAGTACGAGACCATCTTCCACTACAACAAGGATTAAGACGTATCGCTCTTGATGATGTTACCATTAGCATCAAGGTACGAGACCATCTTTCACTACAACAAGGATTAAGACAGCTTGAAATCTGTAGGAAGACTGTCTGGATAAGCTGTACGAGACCATCTTCCACTACAATAAGGATTAAGACTGGATGAGCTTACCCTTGTGATAAATCTTCTTGTCAGTACGAGACCATCTTCCACTACAATAAGGATTAAGACCGCTTAGCGTTTCCGTACTGAGTTAGGGTTTCAATAGTCTGTACGAGACCATCTTCAACTATAACAAGGATTAAGACACGAACTTCCTTGCGCTCAGAACCTTCAACAATCTGTACTATACCTTCGTCCACTACAACAAGGATTAAGACGAGGCAAAGTTTCCAGCAATCATCACGTGATTGCCACGTACGAGACCATCTTCCACTACAACAAGGATTAAGACACCATAAGTAATAAGTAAAAGACTTACAAACATCAGTATGAGACCATCTTCCACTACAATAAGGATTAAGACCTTTCTTTGTATTACGTTGTGTTCTACACATGATTAGTACGAGACCATCTTCCACTACAACAAGGATTAAGACTGGCAATGTACTCACGTGTTCTTGCACTCTTTCTAATAGTACGAGACCATCCTTCCACTACAACAAGGATTAAGGTTGTACAGAGTCGTTTGGTATTCTATTCTTTGTTTCCCTATCTTTACTGAAAATACTTTTCTAAAGTATTATCTGTCCTTTTGTTGGTAAGTGTTGTTTAGAATTTCAATTTGGTTTTTGGCTTTAGGTAGCATCGTATTATCTTGAAAGTGTAAAAAGTCAAAAATATGAGCTAAAAGTTTGGTGGTTACTCTCGTTTTTTATACCTTTGTCGTGACTTTGATATTGGAATGAAAGAAAATAGCATTCCTCTTTAAGGATGAATCGTTATAGATGATCACCTATTATATAATAAGGTGTAAGGTCTGGATTTTCTGTACATAGTTCTTTGCATGGAGGGTTCTTGTTAAATAGGGAGCCTTTTGGGAAATAACTCTTAAGTTGATATGTAATGAGTCAAGAAGAAGTAGATGCAGCTAACAGGCTGATAATTGATTTAATCTCTAAATATAGAGTCATCATTGCAGGATGCCGAGATTTTGCAGATTATGAGCTGCTGAAAGAGAAGTGTGACTTCTATCTCCAGAATAAGGAGAAAGAAGACATTGTTATCGTTAGCGGTCATGCCTCTGGTGCTGATGCCCTGGGGGAGAGATATGCTCAAGAACGAGGTTTTCAATTGGAGACATATCCGGCAGACTGGAAAGTCCACGGAAGGGCAGCTGGACCAATCAGAAATGCTAAGATGGCTAGCGTGGCTCACGCTCTCATAGCCTTCTGGGATGGCAATAGCCGGGGCACAAAGAACATGATAGATACAGCCAAGAAGCATAACTTGCAGGTAGCTGTAGTCAGATATTAACTATTTAAAATCATAGAAATGGAACAGAATGAAAATGAAATGAATGGAAAAGAGTTGTTCGAGTTGTCTCTTTCTTTTCACGAAGGTAAGGAAGAAGGACAGTTTGGTGTTAACATAAAGGCTAAGAAGGACGGCGAGGAGACGGATCTCAAGCTGTTCGATAGTGACTTCATCGGTATGTGTTATAATGGTATGAAATTGGTGTTCAGCCAGATTACTTACCTTTATGTTCAGAGTCTTCATAAGACTGGAAAAATGTCTGATGAAGAATACAATGAGCTGATGGCTTGTGCTGGGCAGAAATCGCAAGATGAAGCTGAAAGTGGAGAGTAAGAATACATATAGATGAATGGGATGATGCTGGGTGCGTAGTGCCCAGCATAGCTCCATTTAACATATATAATAAGGTATGTATAGAATCCTACATTCATCAGCTGATTATCTGCTATGTTCTTTCGAGTTTGAAAACATGAAAACTGGAGAACATGTTTTTGCAGACTACTTTGATGATCCTTTATATGACTTGCTCTCTCAGTTTAAGCTGCAGTTTGATCATGAGCTGGAGGGAAAGGTAATAGATGTCATTCCTTCCGATCTGTTTATAAGGTCAGCGGAGTGGGCTAAGGAGCGCAGCAAGCATCGGATTGATGGTGCATGGCTTTATCCGTGGCTAAAGGAAAAGGGAGCTGTGACAAAATCAAAGAATAAACGGTCTTGAAATTGAAATGTAAATAGAGCACTGCCTTTTACATTGTAGGTTGCTGCTCAAGAGAATGGGTATCGTCTTAGCCTTTTTGAAGTGTTGGATTATGCCTTATAGTATTAACTAAAGCCCTCGACAACGCGGTTAAGCCAATTGACAATGAGAATCATTAACTTTAGTGACAACACTACATACGTTTCTGATGGAGAATCTTACCGTCTTGATGGCAAGAACCACAATATTCAGCGTATCGACAAGAAATGGATGGTGGATGGCAGGGCAACTACCTTTTCTGAAATGTTGAAGATGTGAGTGGCTGTCAAGAAAACACCAGAAGAGATGCAGAATGATTTGGAAGAAGCTCTTCTAGAGGTTAGGGATAGCAATCCTGTTGTCGTAAATGCTACAGGCATTATTCCTTTCCTAAAGTCTGTTTTTCGGATGCTTTTCCATCACTGAATTAAGTTCAAGGTGTCATTTGGAGGGCATTGATTGGAATATCAAACAACTAACAATAAAAATATGAGAAAAATTCTATTACTTTTTATGGCTATTGGGTATGTGTGTATTTGCAAGGCACAATTATCTGCAGCAGATTGCAAGTATGTCTTGGAAATCTTCTGTAGAAATTATTATGGTTCTTGTTTCGAGGGTAAAACCTATGTACCCAATACTTTAATCATCACAAGTGTTGGTGTTGACCAGAATAGTGGCGGAACTTTTGTCAGTGGTCTTCATTCCTATCAGGGACAGTATGTTCCTTTTAGGGGGAGAAAGACACATACCAATGTGCAGTTCAATGCAACGATAGTGCGTCAACCCAAGCGAGACTATGTCGTTTTCAATAAATGGTATGAGCCCGACTTGTTGAATCGAAAGGGTGGATGGGAGACCGGGCAAAAGCTTATACAATATAAGTAATGGATTTTTGTCTATATGATATATCAGTTTACGGCAGTATAACTATTTGTAAAGTTGCGAGGGAGGTGGTTACTATTTGTAATCACCTCTCGACTACAGCTTAAAGTAAAAGAAGATGAAACAGACATATTTGGACTTCACTTCTCTAGGCTATACGCCACGAGATCTGCTACAGTTGAATCGTGAACGGTTCCTGGCGGCATATCAGCAGACTTTCAGTCCGTTGTTTCAGATAGCCCAGAATATGGGATATGAGATATGGAACGTGTAGGCGGTCATTGATATTGGGCTTATGGACTGGATACAGCAACCAGATTGGAGGTTCATGGCTTTACTTCTGAGTAAAAAGCCTCTTGGTAAGAAGATTGTTACAGTCTTTGCCTTTATCTGTAAACAACGACAAGAATACGGTTATGGCAGTGGATCTATTTTCATCTGCCAAGTAAATATAGTGCTTATGGATACATATGAATTGAAGGATATTGACGTTGGTTTTGACTTTACCAGTGATACGGCCCATTATTGGGATGATTTTTGGAAGGAAGATGATCTGGGGTGGTCCAAGATGGATCCGGACTCAAAAAGTCCAACCCTTAGGCGGTATCATCAGCTTCTCTGGAGTCGCAGGCTTCCTTGTGGGCAAAGCATGCAGCTGACGGATGGAAGGAGCAGGTATTATCTCAGGTGGGATGAGTTTTACATGGGAAGTGATTCCATCCTGGTCAGTTTTCGGCATTCTGATAAAAGGGAAGTGTTGGATGCTGTCCGTAATATGGTTCCTGACTATCATTCTTTCGTGGAGAAGTATGTTAGGGACTTCTACACGATAGGTGGCATGATGCTTTTTCCTCAGCACAGGTATAGTTTCAACTGTGCCCGCGGTTGCAACAAGCGTATCTGTGACCGATGGGACTACACCTTGGAATGCATCAGAAGATATTATCAGGGAGGTACCAGTCCTCTGTCAAGAGCCATGGAAAGGGATAAGGAATTCTTTGATCTCTTTGTTGACTTCAAGGGATTTGTGGACTTTTTCTTCTTGCAGGATTGTGTGGATGGGAATTATGAGAAGGTCAACTTGTAGTTGGGTGAGAATTTCTTTGAGAAGAATCCTTATCCTCACTCAGCCAGTGAATATCTTGCCTGGATAGAAGCAGAATATGATTTCTTAAGGAAGCGGAATCGGAGAATTGAAGAATTCTGTAGGGCATCCTTGGAGGAGAGTGGAATCTAAACCTTGGCTTGGTTTCCACTCTCCGGGCTCTTGCAGCATGACTATCTCAATAGCATGAACGCCAAGAATTTCACCATAAATCAACCTATGGACGAATGCATCGGTCTCAGATGGTATTGCTTATACTATCCAGGAATACTTCCAGATAACTGGCATAATATAGCGGAATATTATATAAAGTGAAAGACTTACCTTTCAGAGTCGTAACGGTATCCGATGTCATCGGGCCATTCCAGAGACGCAGTGCCACCTTCTCTTTCGATTCATCCATGAAGAGATGCAAGGAACGCAGTTTGGCATTGCTGCCGGTCTTTACTTCTATCGGAATCAGGTGCGATCTGTATCTTATCAGGAAGTCGATTTCTGCCTGAGAGTTCTTGGCTTCACGTACCCAAAACATTCTTTTCTCGCCAAACATAAACGTTGAACCCAACAATTCCTGACCTACAATATGCTCTGCTATATCACCATTCCAAAGTTCATCGGTGTCTTTGCTGAAAAGCAAATCTTCCTGCATGCCTGCGACATAATTCACCAAGCCCGTATCTATCCATAACAACTTAGGACTCTTCTTCAAGTCGGGCAAAATCGGAAATGATGCTGTAGTTTGAGGATATACCAATTCCAATAAAAGCGTTTTCTCCAATATCCGGAAAGCATTGCCTGCATCTGCCGCCTTAAAAGAAGAACTTGTGAATTTGGAAAACTGGATGCGGTGGGCTGCAAATGTCCAGCCATAGTTAAGAATGTATCGGATGGCATCTTGCTCCTTGGGTTTACTGGCGTATTTTTCCACATCGTCCCGATAGCCTGAAAGTAGCGCATTAAATACCCCATTCAGTCTGACAATATCTTTATACTTGGCATAATTGGCAACGGCTTCGGGTAAGCCACCCACAATCATATACTTCTTGAACCACTCCATGGCCGAAGAATGCAAAGAAGCTGGCAAGGACATGTTTTCTATACTGTCTGCCATCTGTTTCTGACCCATGGCACGAAGAAACTCTACGAAAGTACATGGATGCAAAGCCATATATTCTACACGGCCAACAGGGAAAGAGATATGCCGCCCCATCAGGCTTTCCAGCAAAGACCCCGCTGCTATCACATAGATTTCAGGATGTTTCTCATAGAAGTAGCGCAAGGTTTGCACTGCCTTCGGCTCATTTTGTATCTCGTCGATAAAAATCAAGGTGCGCTTTCCGAAATCCATCGGTTCATTAGCTTTGAGATAAATTCCAGCTAATACATCTTCGAAAGAATAGTCTGCAGCAAACAGCTCAGCATATTCCTTCTCCTCCAGGTTCATATAAATATAGGTATCAAATTCCTTGGCAAACAACTTTACCAATGTTGTCTTACCCACCTGTCGAGCCCCTCGCAAAACCAGCGGCTTACGATCTTCCTTTTTCGCCCATTGGCGAAGATATTTGATGGCGATTCTTTCAAACATAAGTTTATCTTTAATAATATGGTTATGTATTATCCAAATGATCATATTGAAAGATAGCTTTCAGAAATCAAATGCATTAAAAACATGCCGCAAAGATACAAATAATTTTCAAGAATCCAAACAAAACAAGCAAAAAATAAGCATTTCCAAACCAAAAAATCAGTTATTCTGATGCATTTCCAAACCAAAATTTCTCAGATTACGATGTATTTCCAAACCAAAAATACAAAAAATGATGCATTTTCAAAGTACATTTTGTCTTATACAGTACAAAGCTTGCACTCTTGTAATGAAACCTAATCACAATTGTAATATGCCACTGGATTTTGTCCAATGGTTATGAGCTGGCTTGCATCCTTGTTGAGATAGGGAGAGTCCTCTATTTCCTTTCCTATGCATTCGTATCTGTTGGGATATCTAGGGTCTGTTGACAAATGCCATTTTTCGGGAACGATTACTTCTTTCACGATTCCATCGACATGGCCTACCACGAGTGAAATCTTGGAAAGTCTTTGTTTGGAGATTCGCCAATATTTTCTGGTGGCTTCATATGTTGATGGGCGATAGTATTCACTATGTCTATCCGTACAGTGGAAGGATCTCTTGATGTTTACAAAGAGAATTCTGTCTGATGCAGATATTTTTATGGGTTCTTTCATCTATTTTTGCTTTTTAAAGATGTTTCTATTATGATAGCTGTAGCACTATATTTTAATGTTTCATTTATTTCCTGGTCACTGATAGTTGCTCAGGATTTTGCCATGTCTGAGTGTCAACTCTAAATGGCATGGCAAAAGTACGAATAAATTCTGAAAAACTCACTCCTTTAGGAGGATTTTTTAGGGCATGGAGCCTATATACGTTCTTTTGACTTCTACTATGGGGTGATGTCATACATTCTTTGTGTTATTGAACCCAGTTCTTTTTACATCGACCTTGTTCTTTTTTTGTAGGCGCTGACATAGAGAGTTTTGTCTATTTTCCTTTGGGTTAACAGAATATATCATGTTTATGGCTGATGATTTTGGGGTTGTCTATATCAGCAAGAGATAGGTTGGCGGTATTTGGGTGAAGGTATATTGCCTTTTGAACCATCTCTTGCTGATGTCATGCATATCAAGGAGGTCTCTTCATTTCTGGTGAAGGGTGAACTACCCTCGATGGTGGACCTTCTTCCCACCTTCATGGGTAGTTCACGCTTGACCATTCATTCCGGGACGCACATATGATGTTCTCCTTCAAATGCATGACATGTCTTGAAGCCCCAAGGTAGAGTATGCCTTGGCATGCTACCTTGCCACCTGACAGAATGGGGTCTAATCCGTCAGGAGGCTGAAGGGAGATAGGAAAGTTTTCCCCCAGTGTCCTTTGGACATAGTGGGAAAACACATTGTTTTATTGCCTTGATTGTGGCTGCATCTATGGTTTCATTTTGTTTTTGGGGGAGAATAATCCTCACTTTTTTATCTTTTCTAGCCGGTAGCCATCACCTTGGGCTTTTTACTTTGCAAAGGTATGTGAAGTCCTCTCAGACACCAAACACCACCTTGTTATCGGCTAAGAATCTTTTTGTAGCAGGCTTCCACAATCAGAGATTGGGTATTCTAAAAAAGATTCTTGACCGATTGTTTGGCTTACTGACCTTGGGACTTCCATTCTTTTAGCACGTAAAAAGGCTAAAGTGATGACGGTTATGCCGGAATGATTATAAAAAAAAGCTCGGATTCTTCTGAAAACAAAAGCTTGAAAAGGCAGTGAATCAGGAAATCCAGAATAATTTTTTTGAGAGTTGAACTTTTAAATGAGACAAGATGGAAGTATTTCTTTTTTATCGGACAGACAATTGGAACTCCCATGAGAGCAAGGACTTAATTTACATCGGGACTAGCAAGGAGGCAAGTATCAAGAAGTTGATGAAGTTGGACAGCGAACCCATTACGGAGGAGCAAGCCGAGGACATCAGACGGATGAACCAAAGTCAGTGTAACAATGTGGGGTATGAATGGGAAGTGGAGGTTTGGACTCCGAACCATTTGAGCAGATAACTTTTTTAAACGGAATTTTTATGGCAAGAGTGATAGATGAGGGCATGAAAGCCCAGTTGAGCAAGAAGCAGGGGTTCTTCTTGAAGTATTTTCCGGCAAGAATCCGCAATGTGGGTGAGGATGCCAAGGAAGCAAGAAAGCTTATCTATGCTTTCAAGGACGCTAGGGATGAAGCTTACAAGCAGGTGGCGCAGATGGTGGATTCCTACTTGAAGAAAGAGTATGGCGAGGAGGTGAAGGACATGGTTTTCCTTTGCGTGCCTGCTAGTCGTCAGGAAGTGAACAGAAGCCGCTACAAGGTGTTCTGCAAGGAGGTGAGCCGATTGAGCGGTATTCAGAATGGTTATTCCCATCTTATCTTGATGGAGGACCGCTTGGCGATTCATGAACGCAGAAGAGGAGGAGAGAAGGAGATTTCCAAGGTGAGCATCATGGACTTTGATAGGGCTTTCTTCAAGGGTAAGAAGGTACTCGTCTTTGATGACATCATCACCACTGGCGGCTCTTATGCCCTTTTTGCGGAGGAAGTGGAGAAGCATGGGGCTCAAGTGGTGGGAGGTCTGTTTTTGGCAAGAACACATTATAAATATAATAAGGTATGAAACTGATTTTGAGCAAGACACAGAGCGTTGCCTTTACGGGGCATCGCTCTATTGCTCCGGAGAAGGTTCCGGAGCTTAGACGGCAGGTGAGGGGAAAGATTAGGCTGCTTTACATGCTGGGTTTCAGAAACTTTGTCTCGGGCATGGCGATGGGCTTTGACATGTTGGCAGCCGAGGAGGTCATCAAGCTCAAGGAAGAGCTTTCGGAATTGAAATTGATTGCCGTTATTCCTTATCGGGGACAGAGTGTGAGGTGGGCTTATCAGCAGCGAGAGCGGTATCAGCGCATCCTTTCCAAGGCTGATGAGGAGATTCTTCTGAGTGAGGGGTATTTTAATGGTTGTCTGTTGAAGCGCAATGATTACATGTTGGATCATGTAAGCGGTATCATTGCCTATTTTGATGGCAAGCCAATGGGAGGTACTTTTTATACCTGCAGAAATGCCAGGGCTAAGGGTATAGATCTTATCAATCTTTATAGGCTGGTTTAGGAGGTTTCTCGCCAAAAGGCGAGGAACTTTTTGCGTTTTGGGGTATGTGAAAGGTTTGAGGTGCGGAAGCTGGCAAGTTGATACTCTAAACTCCTTGTCAAATAAGTCTCCTGAATTTAACATTTGAAATCTTGGGCATTAACATTTGAATGGCGCTATTATTTTATCTAGACATTTAGCATAAACTGTTTATAAACAGATAGATGGCTTGCAATGATGTCTGTTTTTTGTTTTTGTCATCCTGCATAATTCGGTTTTTCCGATATGTTAAATACCAACATAGATTTGGAAAACACCCCGTTTTGATGTTTTCTTTCTTAATTTTGCACCCAGAATCAAAATCGCATATTAAAATTGAAAAGGAATAAAATGAAGGTAAAAAAGTTAATAGTATTCGGGATGACCATGATGTTTGTATTGGCTTCTTGCAATCAACATCCATCCTTCTCTTCCTCCCAAGAAGCGTTGGATGGATGCAAGAAGCAGCTGCAGCTTTTGAAGCAGAAGCAGGATGCTTCCATCGAGGAGCTTTCCTCTCTCACTTCCACCTGGCTGGAGGTGCAGGATTCTGCCTACAGCGCATTCGGTCGTGACTCTTCTCTCAACCTCAAGAGCCCGATGGCGGTGGCGTATTTTATGGTGTCGGATTCCATTCGGACAGAGATTAGCCGTCTGGCTTTTTCCAAGCCTCGCCAACTGCGCGAGGTGATGTATTTCAAGCAGCATACGGCCATGCAGAAGGAGAAGATGGAGAAGTCTGATATCTATCGGGATGCGGTGAAGTATTACGAGAAGCTGGATGATTATCCGATCTACTCCTCTCTTCAGGAGACGATGTCCGCCTATAGTAGTTTGCTCTCTTCTGCCAAGCCATTCAAGCAGGGGGACGAACTGATCAAGTTCATCGCCTTGGAGGACAAGTGTTTCAGGAGTCTGATGAAGTATCTGTCACAGGTGAAGCCGGAGGATCTCCAGCAGCTCACCCTTGCTACCACCCGGGTTTTTGATGGTCTCTACTCTTCAGTGGGAACCCAGGCTGATGAGGTGAACGACAGGACGATGCTTTATCTGAGCATGAGATTCAACCGACGCATTGTGCAGAATGCCTTGGCATGCAAGGACGATATCCTATCTAGGAAACGCCTGTCCACAGCGTAGAAAGCCAACTATCGGTGGATGCTCATTCAGCCGTTCATGGCCATCGATGACTACTCTGCAGCCGTGCTCACCAAGGAACAGGGAGAGCAGCTTCTTTCCCTCTCAGATGACCTGCCGGGGCTGCTTGAAAGGTTAGATGCCAAGAAACATGTACAGGATAAGGAAAACAATTTGACAGAGGTGCTGTCGGATTATTTCCTCAAATCATATCTATCATCCATACTTTAATGAATTCAAATGATCAATACGTTAAATGACTTCAAGCTTTTAGAAAGCGAGGAATTGAAGAATTCCATTGCAGAATTTCTCTTCAAGCTATATTGCAAGCTTCCGGAGCAGTTTAAGGAAAGTGCTTTACCTACCACCGAGAATAATGATTTCGTGGAAGTTGTCATACCTACCCGCAGGCAGGTGATGATGGAAGACCTGGTGGATCTGCTGGAGAAGAAGGTAGGGCTTCATATCCTTTATGCCTCGAAGATGAAGTTCGGCAAGCATCTCAGGGCTGTGGCTTATTCCACACCGGTGGAGGGCAGCATGTTCATCGTCCATCTGGGCAGTGAGCAATATGGAATCCTGGATAGCATGACGGTTCACTTTTTCGACAGTGAAGAGATCATGCTGCTCAGCATTCATCGACTGCTCAGGGACAATACCCATGTGGAGGCAGAGGTCCTGGAATGCCAGAAGATGAACCAGATTCTCTCCCACTTCTTCTAACCGCATATAACTTCTAAAAAATGGTGATGATTGTTTTAAAGGTGGTGTTGGCCCTGCTGCTAACCCTGGTGCCTTTTGTATTCCATTATGTGATCAAGCCCAAGGCTTCCAGCTCCCCGAAGTGGAGAAGTTTCTATAGCTTTCTATCTACCAGGATGCCTTGCATCAGAAGGAAGGCTTCCAAGGTGAAGGCATGGATTTCTTATGTCTATGGGAAGATGCATAGAAGCAGGAACGGAAGAAAATTCTTTATCTTGGTGCTTCTTGTCATGATGCTGGTTTTTCAAGTGGTGGATTATCATGCGGCAAGGCAGGCTTATCAGCTACTTGGGGAATCGTCTCTTCTGTCTGGGGCTATGAGCCTCACACCTTATCATATAAGAGTACCCTTTCTAGGTGAAGTCATGGAGCTGGGGTCAGGAAAGCTGGTGGTGCCCCTTCTTTATCCCTTTCTAACCAAGGCCTGGGTTTATTTCATTGCCTTGGGAACGACTATGATGCTGTTCTCCTATAGGCTTGCCGACAGGGTCCTTCTAAGGATTCATGCAAGCAGAATCTTGCAGATTTCCCTTGCTTCCGTAGCCATTCTGATGGTGGTGGTTTCCATGGGACGCAGCTTCCTGCTCTTTGAATTGCTCATGATGCTGCTCATGGCAGGCATTATTTATCCCTTCCCTCAGCAGCCATCTTCACCCAGGGGAACAGCAAGATGGCAGGACTTGGGCTCCGGGCCCCTGGAGAAGCAGGCCGCCTAGGGTTTTCGGGAAGCTTATATCACATATTTATATTCTATCTAGTAGTTTTTCTAAGTTCAAACATTATATCCAAAAGTTATAACCAAATGGTAAAAGAAAATATAACCACTTCTGAGCTTCACGGCAAGAAGGATGGTTTCGTTATCAGAATGTCGTCAGAGCTCATGGCTTATCTTTGCAACGACTATGCTTATCGTAATCCTAACAGATTCTCCCGCCTGAAGGCCTTGCAGGATCTGCTCATCCGCTATCAGGAAGCTAAGCAGTCTTCTTCTCAAATGAACGTCAACATTGCCCAGCTTATCAAGGCCTGGGGATGGAGCCGTCCTTCGGTGCTGGCTTTTGTGGAGCAGCTCGAGAAGTTGGAGGTCCTGGAGGTATGCAACATGGTAACCAGCAAGGTCGTTCATCTGAAGCCTGGTCTCTTTAGCCCGGCTCTCTCTCCCTCTGACAGCATGTAGCTTCCATAGTCAGCCTTCTTTCCAGAAAGGATTTTAAGCGTTAATTTTGTTCTCGGCTTCGGCCAGGTGCCTTCCAGTTTGAGGTCAACTGCCCTACAATAGGGTACGTTTTTCCAGGTGGGCGCTTGCGCCGTAAGCCCTTTTTTCAACATCAGGGGGGAGCCTAATACCAAGTTTGTGACCAAACATGTTTCAAACACCCCTGTTTCAGGGGGACTTCGTGCGGCAAGCCGTGTTTTCATTAGGCTCAGGGACTACTTCCCTAAGAACCCTTTATTCCCCCTTAAAATTAAGTTTTATGGCTAAGCAAGTATTGGACGTACATGCAGGTAAAGGCATGACCACTTCCCAGAGCAACGAGCATCTGCGTAATGCCAACACTGGCGAAAGATTGAAGAAGTGGAGTGGCAATTATGATCCCTCCCGGGAAAAGCTCAACTTTGAAGTGGGGCCGGGAGGCATCATCGTGCCGGTAGACAAGAAGTCTTCCATTCCCTCAAGAATCAAGAAGATATTGAAGCAGCGGGGGGTATTAGACCCCAACAAGGGTTTGCCGGAGGCCAGATACAGGACTGTGGCAAACATCATTTTGGGCGGTTCCAGAGACCAGATGCACCGCCTGGCGTTTGGTTCTCAAGAGGTGAATCTGGAACCTGGTTCTGACAATGCGCATATCAGGAGAATGCCCGAGATTGAATCCTGGGCATTGGATATGTATAAATTTATGAGTAAAAAGTATGGTGAAAAGAATATCGCCGCCTTTATTGTACACCTGGATGAGAAGAATCCCCATATTCATTGTACGCTTCTTCCTATCACCGAGCAGAATAAGTTTTCATGGAGAAAGGTGATGGTGGGGGAGGAAAACAGCAAGATGGCATATAGCAGGAGGATGACCGAACTTCACAATGAAATCTCCCAGATCAATCTCTCCTATGGTTTGGAGCGTGGTGACAGGGTGGCTGAAACCGGAGCCAGGCATCGTACCATCGAGCAATATCATCAGGAGTTGAGAAAGAAGCTCCAGCAGGAAAACGAGCAGCTCTCTGAGACCATCGAGGGTAACCAGGGGGTTATCCAAAGGCAGCAGGCTACCTTGAGCGGTTTGGAGAAGGACATCAAGCATGCCACAGCCCGCTTCAAGGCTCTTCAGACCATGATTACCAATTTGGAGTCTAAGAAGAACAGGTTGCTGGAGGAGGTCGAGCAGCTCAATCAAGACCGTGAATCGGGTAAGATCAGTGCAGAGGAGGCAAAGGCACGTCTTGAGAAAATACATTGTGAGCTTCGGGAAGTGGATGAGAAAATTGCCGACAAGACTCAAAAGCTCCATACGGCAGAGAGCCAGCTTGACCAGCTGCAGTCAAAGACCCACTCGGCAGAGAAGAAGTTTGAGGAGGTTCAGCAAAAGCTTCAGAAGGAGGTTCCTTCTCTCAGCAAGACTACCGTCAAGGAGATGCAGCAGATGGGCTACATGATGATGGCTACAGATGCCAAACGTCGGGCTGCAAAGTATAATGACTTCCTTTCCTCACTTCCTTCTGATCACAGAGATGTGGCGCTCCGGGCAGGAGATATTCTCTTTGATGGTTCCATAGCAGAAACCATCATGGACTGTGCTGCTCAGGTTACTTCCATTGCGGCTGCTCTTTATCTGGGCTATCTGGATGCTGCAACCAGAATCTCTCAATCCGGTGGTGGGGGTGGAAGCCCTGGTACTGGATGGGGCAAACGGGATGATGAGGATGACCTGGCTTTCCGTCAGCGTTGTTTCTTCATGGCCCTTCACATGATGCGCCCTGCACAGAAGCAGCAGAGAAAACGATAGAGTTTAGATTCTGGTTCTTGCCTTTTTTTGATGATGAATCATTAGATAGTTGTTCGGCTTGGGGGATGTATGGTCATCTTTTATGCCGAACAGCTATCTGTTTTTTGCCTCTTGTAAGTAGGAAAGGTATTAGGCAAGATGTTGGTAGTCTTTTGGGTATGTCAAGTGAACTGTGTCATGCAGCATAACTCTGTACTGGTAAGAGAACAGCTGGGGGACACAGTTCACTTGACATACCCCACTTATCTTCCTATTTACATGCTGATGTTTATCAAGAAAGAACAGAAGCTGCCTACCAAATATTCCATTGATTTAAGCGGACTGGTTTAAAGGAGCTCAGTATTAAAAGAGAGTCTGTTCTTTACGGACTCTCTTTTGATTGCTCACTGATACCGGGCGGCAGAGACTACCGAAAATTGTTTCAGATGTATGTTTCCAAATATCCTCTTGCTCCATATAATGGTACATTGGTAATATCGTCCTGTTCCCGATAGTCGCTCATCGAAAAGCGCAAGCCTTTCATGCCGGGATATTTGGCTATAGTCGCTTTCAAAGACTTTGACTGTAGATTCTCCTCTGCCTTCACTTCTACCGGTATGACCTGCATTCCTGCCTGAATAACAAAGTCAAGTTCCAACTGGCTGTTTTCCTTACTATAATAATATATAGGAATCTGGCGCAGCGATTCCAGCTGACAGCAAACGAAGTTTTCCGTAGAATCCCCCTTCCCGGTATTGTTATTGCTAGGCAGCAGAAGTAAGGCTGGTGGTGTTTTACTCATAGCCCCCAGCAGTCCACAATCCAAGAGATACAATTTGAAGGCACTGATGTCCTCATGAATCTTCAGAGGAAGCCCCAAAGTCTTCACCCTACTGATTTTATATACCAGTCCTGCATCTATGAGCCATTGAATGGCCAACTCATAATCCTTGGCTCTGGCACCTTGTTTTACAACACCATAGATGAACTTTTTATTCTCTTTGGCTAGTTGGGAAGGGATGGAGTTCCATACCTGGTTGATTCTTACTACCTGCTCTTTTGGTGCATGCTTGGAAATGTCTTTTTCGTAGGCCCGAATAATTTCCTCCTGTACTTCTCTTACGGCATTTGCATCATTGGTTTCTATGAACTTATTTACGGCTTCGGGCATACCGCCAACAAGGTAATATTCACGAAGATGCTGAATATAGAGTGTTCTGAGCGATTTTACCACATCCCACATTCCATGCTGCAGCAGATCCATACGCTGCTTGAAACCACGTGCCCACAGAAACTCCTCGAATGTCATCGGATACATTTCCAGGGTGTTAACCTTTCCCACTGGATAGGATTCTCCCTGATGAAGAGCCAAGCCGAGAAGGGAACCGGCTACTGCCACATGATATTCCCGTGCATTTTCACAGAAATACTTCAACGAGGCAAGTCCACGATGCAACTCCTGTATTTCATCCATGATGATGAGGGTCTTGCCGGCTTCTATATTAACACCTGTAATAGCTCCGATGGTGAGAAGGATGCGATCTATATTATAGTCTGAAGCAAACAAATCCCTAGCCATGGCATTGTTGTCACAGTTTATATAGGCCACATTTTCAAACTCACGTTGCCCAAATTCCTTCAAGATATAAGTTTTGCCAACCTGTCTTGCTCCCAACAGAATAAGGGGTTTTCTATCCTCTCTGTTTTTCCAAGCAATGAGGTCTTGCATGATAAATCTTTCCATATATTGCTTTTTTTACTGCAAAAATACTGAAAATTAATGAAATAGCAAAATATATCACATTTTTATGAGGGACTTTTTGAAAGATTAACACACTTTTATGAGGGACTTTTGTGACTATCCGTACATTTTTATGAGGGACTTTCTGCTTTTTATGCTATCAGGTCAGGGTGTCTTAGCAGCCTTTCATTGGTCAATAATTCAGTTCAGGTCTGGTTGCTTTTAAGTTTCAGGTTAACAAGCAGACTCAAAACCACATTTCTGTTTACCTTCAGGAATAATGTGGCTTTGAGTCTTTTTGTATTTTACTATTTGAGCAGCAGTACAGATGTGGCGTTGGGTATTTCCGTGGTTATTCTGTTTACTGTGTCGTACATCAGCTTGTTGAGCTTGTCATCAAGACTGGTCTTTTTCTCTGGGTGGATCTGCTCTACTTTCTTGTCGTAGAACTTTGCCCATTCTTGTGCCCAAGAGAAGAGCTGTTCATCCACTGGTTCCAAGTTATGCTCGTTGCTTTTCTTTTTGAGTTGCAACAGGTGGGCGATTTTCTCCTTTATGCTTGTATCTTCTACTGTTGCATTTACCAGTTCAGAGAATCTCACCGGTGGAACGGTACCTTCGTCTGTTAACCATTTGCATACAAGGATACCTCTGAGGTAGTAGAGGAATCTCTTTAATGGCAGTCCATAGTCTTTGATGTATCTGTCATTATGCTTCTTGTAGATATGGTTGTAGTGGAACATAGCCCTTTCTCTATTGAAGTATTGGTCTTCCATTCGCTGTATCTCGCTGATGAACTTTTCGTCCTTGCAGTAGATGATAGGGGAGTGGAGCCATTCAAAGAGGGAAGGGTTGGACCGTTTGAACAGACGCAGGGCTTTCTTCAGGTCCCAGCCCGACATATCCGTTTCATCAGGAAACATCTGTTCGATGGTATTCTTTTGCTCTTCGATATGGAAGTACCACTCCGGTTCATGGACATAGATGAAGCGTACGTCCCAATCGCTGTCAGGAGATGCGAATCCCCAAGCCCTGCTACCTGATTCCACAGCATACAGAATCTTCACGTGTTGCTGCTGCTCGATTTCATGGAGGTGTCCGAGAATTCTTTCCTTAATGGAATAATGCTCTTGCATAGCCTTGTGAACCTTGAGAAGGTGAGGAGACAAGAATCTCTTTTCTTTGGTATATTCAATCTCCTTGCCATTTTCCAGGATCTTAAAGTGGACGGTGTTATACTCTTTGTTCTCAAATCCCTCCAGAAGAATCATGGAGGATGATCTTCCCACAGAGATATATGATACCTTATATTCCTTTCCTGTTTCCAGTTCGGCGTAGCTGCCTCCTAGGTAAACTGCCGTTAGGGTATCTGTTTTATTGAAGTATTCTCTCAGATAGTCTGTTTGGCTCATGCCATACAAGTCTGCCATATTATTGTTTTGTTCCATCATTTTGCATTTTAATTGTTGTCTTCATCGAAATGGGTATGCTGTTCGTACAGTTCTGCCATTTCCTTGGTCTTGTCTCTCATATAGCTTACTGCATTTCGGGGATAGATGACTCTTACCCCGGGGCCATAGCTCATGAGTACAGAGTAGAGCTCGAAGTTGATGACCACAGAAATCTTGAAAATACAGCTGCCATCCTCATTCTTTCTGATAAGCTCCTGGCTATGATGAAGCGGCTTGGTCATGATATACTTGCTTTGCTCAGGGGAAGCCCAGAACTTGATGGTGCGTGGCTTGTTGTCGATATTCTTGCTCACCCCTATGACATCGTCGAAGAACTTCTCGCTATCAAACTTCGGGTTCTCTCTGAAGGGTTCATCGACAGGCTCAATGGATACAATTCTGTCAAGGGCAAAGTTGTACAGGACCAAGTCTTTTTTCACTGAGCAGAAAAGGAACCATCTGTTTCTGTATTCCTTCAGCAAATAAGGGTAGAGAATATATTCATTTGCCTCCTTTGCGTTGAAAGACTGATACATGATTCTAAGCGTCTGTTTGTTGGCGATGTAATTGTAGAGAGGGTTCAGAAGTTCTAGTCCTTTGAGGTTCGGCATAGAGTCAAAGTGGATGATGGGCTTTCTGTTGCTTCTGCTGATCGATAGCTTGTCTTGCAATCTTCCTACCACGTCTGCCATTTCAGAGAAATGGTCAAAGTCCTCCAGCTGCTTGAGCATTTCAACGGCTTCCTTCATGATCTCATAGTCGTTTTCAGACAGAGGCATGTCGAAGATGGAATAGTTGGGGTCTGCATAGCGGTAGTATTTGCCGTCATATACTTCTATAGGGGCATTATAGCCCAGTTTGTCACTGCGCATGATCTGCAGGTCGGCCTGCACGGTTCTTAATGACACTCCTTTAGAGATGCCTTCCATGTCATAGAGGGCATCACTGCAAGCATCCACCAGATTGTCGATAGTCCATCGGCGATACTTGTTTCTCAGGCAATTGTCTATAGTCTTGTACCTTATTAAGGCATTCTTGTTTGCTGGCATAAGCTATTCATTTAAAAGTTTGGTGCAAAGATAACAAATAACTCCGCAATCTATTTGCGTAGCCATGAATATTTAACTTTTTCCTGCAAAAAAACAAAAGGAGGACTCCTTTTCCAGAAGAGTCCTCCTACATTTGCCGATTAAATAAATACATCCACGAACGAATAAGTTCGTAAACGCTTTGTATTTTACCAATTGTCGTTCTCGTTGCCGGTAAGACCATTCTTGATACACTCCTCAATCTTGTCCATTACTACATTTGAGTAAGCATGTGCCATGATCAAGGCTTTGCAGGATGTCTTTTTATGGGAGTCTTTGGCTGCAAATGGAAAGCAGGAATCCAAGGTCCACTTTTCATCGGAACGAACTGGTGGAGTCTGGCTTCCTCCAAGAGCTGCCATCCATCCGCCGCCCACCATCTTGGTGACACTGTAGAAAGGTACAGTATAGGTAACTCTCACCTTTCCGTCCTTGATATCACACTTGATGACGGGTTTGATGCTCACGTTGTAGGCGTTGCTTCCACCTGCGTGTTGTGCGATGTCTGCTACATAACCTTGTGCGATGATGGTTCCCAGTTCCTTGTCATTGAGTTTGATCACAGAGTTTGCGTCATTGAAGGTGGCAGTGAACCAATAATTGAGAAGAACATAGAGCTGTGCCTTGCTTTGGCCAGGTGCTTCCATGACCTGTACATAGTCGATGGCGTTGTTCTTGTCAAGAGTGAGTTGCTTGCCAAGATTGGAGGCAGCTTCTACCCATTTGTCTCCATATTTCTCCTTGGCATACTTCTCTAGTTCCTCTGCTCTGAGAATCTGGGCGTTTGCTGAAATTGCAGCTGTTAGCAAAAGTGCTAATGACATTATTACCTTTTTCATTGTTTACCTTGTTTTATGAATGTGAATTGTTTATCTCGTTTCTGGCAGATTATCTTCCATTATCATGGTCATGAATCCATGCTTTCTGTTCATAACTGAGTCTATCCCAGTTGGTACGTGGCTTTCTTTTGTCGGTGTGGGTGATGGCTTTGCCAAAACCCTTAAATAACCATGCAAAGAACAAAACTAAAAAAATACTTCCCATAAAACTAAATATGTTTGTCAGCACCTTGGAACCATTCCTCGGTTTCTCTGAATCTTATTATTATAAATAGGTGTTAGCTATGCAGGGAATTTGTATAGAGATACATTCCTGCAAGATTCAATGAACAGTCATAGTTCATTATTGCATACTTTCTGTGTTTCTAACGATCTTGACGATATGTATCATTACTATGTTCCATAGCTTTACCAAAACCCTTGAAGAAATTAGCAAAAAACAGTAATAAGAAAATTGCTCCCATGTTATGAATGTTATTAGTCAGTACCTTGGAACCATTCCTCGGTTTCTCTGAATCACGATGCAAAGGTACGAGTGTCCTGTGCAGTCAATCTGCATAGAAAAATATTTCTAAGAAAATGCATAAAAAAAGAGAAAAAATCGCTTTTAATGCCATTAGCGATGTCTCTTTTATGTTCAAAGTGTGATGTCATTTAATCGTGTTCATCGATAAGAAATTTGCTCAGTGATGTATTGTTGATAGGAGAATTGGAATATAGTTTTGCCTGATGTAGTTTCTGACAAAACCAGTTTTAGTAGAATTTTAGGTGGCTAGTTACATATATCTTGACGTTTGGCGGAAACTTTCATGATGACTTAGTTATAAAGTTCACTAAAATAAAAAGGCGAATGTCATCACGACACCCGCCGTTTATGATAATCAATGTTAATCTTTACCTAATTTCTTTGTAACTGCAAAATAATTATTGTATATTTGCAGCGTGAGGGATGGGTTAACCTTCAGAGACCCGCTCTTATTCCAGCCAGGCTTTTTTAGTCTGGCTTTTTTGTTAGCCTAAGTGAGTGGAAGTTTCATCCATTCTTCTTGCCTCTTCAAACTTTTCCTTCATCGTGGGGTTACCGCGAGTGAGTTTCTTGATGCTCAAATCTTCCGTGTCATTGTTTGCCAAGCGAAGGTAGTTCTCTGAGCTGAGGAGATTATCCTTCATTTTCTGGAGAGACTTGATGGTCTTGTCAATCTCTTCAATGGCCTTGTTGAATTTTTCGCTGGCTTTCTGATAGTGACCGGCGAATTTATCACGGAAGGCATTGACCTTGTTCTCAAAGTTGGTAACATCCACACTCTGCTGGCGAGCCAAAATGAGTTCCTTCTGGTACTCAATGCTCTTCTTGGATGCCTGGGTGAGGAGTGAGATCAGTGGCATGAAGAACTGAGGACGGATTACATACATCTTCGGATATTTGTAGGAAACATCCACGATACCTTCGTTATATAGTTCACTGTCAGGTTCCAGGAGAGAGACCAAAACCGCATACTCGCAGCCTTTTTCTTTTCTGTCTTTGTCGAGCTTGGCAAAGAAGTCCTCGTTTTTATGCTTTGTAGCCGTGGTTTCCATCTCGTTTTTCATTTCAAACATGATGGAAATGTACTCTACGCCATCTGCTGTGTCTCGGAAGATGAAATCTCCCTTACTGCCGCCACTTGCATCATTGTCCTTTTCAAAGTAGGCGCATGGGTACATCATGCTTCTTACTCTGTTGAACTCAGTGCTGCAGTGAACCTCCAGGCTCTCTCCAATCATCTTGGTGGACATGTGGGCTTTCAGCTCCTTGTAGTGATCTACTTCCTCCTGCTTGAGCTTCAGTCGGCTTTGAAAGTCTTCTTTCAAGGTTTTTTCCTTGATGATTGCTTCCTTCTGGGCCAGCTCCATGTCTCCCTTGAGCTTCTGAATCTCCTGTTCCTTCTCTTGGAGGGTCTCCTTACTCTTATTCTGCTCCTCCAGGATGGCAACCTTTAATTTGCTTTCGTTAGAGGACAGCTGTGTCTGCAAGGCTGCGATTTCCTTATCCTTTTTGGCAATCTCTTTTGCCAGGCTGAGCTGGTTGGTATTCTCAATACCTTCTAGTTGGCTCTGAAGCTTGGCAATTTCAGCATCTTTCTGGGTAAGGTTGAGCTCTTTCTCAGAAAGCAGTTTCTGATAGTTCTGTTCTGCTTTCAAGGTCTCAGCCTTTTGCTCAGCCTTCTGCTGTTTCTCGAGTTCCTTCATGCGTCGTTCTACCTCCTGGTTAAACTCTGCATTCTTGACTTGGCCAACAATGGCAGCATAGTCTGCTTCATCTACCTTGAAGACGTTGCCGCATTTAGGGCATTTCAGTTCTTTCATATCGTATATTTTAATCTGTTATTTGATTGAATTGTCTATATTAAGTAAGGATTGATCACTTTCGGAACTTTTCATCTGGTTCCGGAAGGTATCTTCCTGCTATTTCTGTTTTAGCAAAGGGTATGCCAAATATAATTTTCTGCCAAAGGTGAGGTGGAGAAGTAGCGGGAAAGGAATTTTACTGTTCTTATTCCCGGTCACCTACCATGTTGGTTAGAATATATAGTCAGATTTCCCCCATTTGCTAAACAATCCATAGTTCATCGTCAAAGAAGTCCTTCTCGCCCAGTTTCTCACCAATCGCTTTGTATGGCAATTGGCTGCAGCTAGGGCAGATGCAGTGGAAGTGTTTCCAGACGTTGTCGCCGTTCTTGTATTTTTGATCGGTTCTTTTTGGAATGAAGCGTACAAAATGATTGTTCTGCTCACAATCCTCTCCCCATATCTTCTTGTAGTTATAGCCGCAGATCTCACAAGTTCCTTCAGTAACTTTAGATAGGTATTCTTCAAGTCGATCAGGGATATAGCCAGCCGTAAATGCCCTACTTGCTCTTTGAGAGTCTAATACATTATAGTACTTATAGACGTATTCAGCCCACATTTTTTCAAGCTTGAATGCCGTACAATCCTCGATGACTCTTCCGCTATGTCCACCCGTCCAGTCAAATTCTGGCATGGCTTCTTTGAGTTCCTGCGTGGATATGTAAGGGGCTGTCTCTATGTCAACAATGCATTCACAAAACAGGTCGGCATAATAAACTTCACGGTCTTTCCCGCTCCAGTCCATTAGATTGGATAGTTCCAGCCATGACGATGCCAGTTTTTCCTTCCCCGACCTTTACCATGAAGAATCTATCTCCATCTTTTACCTGTTCATGGTCCCATATTGACCAGTTGAGGTCCATATGTTCGTTGGGACAGTCTTCTTCATTATAGCTATCCAATACTTGGATGCACTTGCTCAAGTCTTCCTTATGGAAGCTTGAAATAGCTGGATTCCACATTAAAACAACAGTCTTCATCTTTTTGATATTTTTAGTTCAACAAAGTTCTGATAAATATTTAAGTTTCAATTGTCAAGCAACTAAGTTTTGTCGATTTAGATGCATTTTCATACTAGCCTCCTTTTTACCTTACCTTGGGACAATCCCTTGGCTTCTCGGTTTGATGTTGCAAAGGTAATAAGTATGTGTGCAGTCTATCTGCGCAGGAAAATATTTCTAAGTTTTTTGATGTTTTTATGAGGAAATAACAGCTTTTGGGGTCTATTTCGGTGAGTAGAGTTATATTTTTCTAGTTGGATTTTGGCTTTTCAATGGATTTTGTTATATTTGCATTTGCAATCAAATTTTGGTTTTATGGTAAAGTTGAAGTCTTTTATCGATGTAAACAAACGAATTGTTCTGAACTTGATAGAGTTGGATGAACAGAATGCATCACTGGGTGTTAATCTGGATGATGCGGTTATTGCTGTGTGGGAAGCTTTGGTGTATCTGGATTATAAGAAACTGGATGCCAAAGATTCCAAGTTGCGTTATGTTGCTTCTATGTCTCGTGTACCTGGTGCTAAGATGAATAGGTTTAGAAGCTATACACGTGAGGCGCTTCATGAGGCATTGCGAAAGGAGCGTTTGGTCAATTTGACATCAAGTATCGAAAAGGAGTGTGTGCTTTCTGATTTGAAGGTGATTGAGCGTATTGACAATCATGAAACTGTTGTTTTGAATGAACGATTAAAGGAAAGCTATAAGCGTATCAAGGTAGAGGCTTGGCCTTTTGGCACAGACCTTTATGAAGAGCAGAAAGTATCTAGACCCGTAAGAAAGATGAAGGGCCCCAAATTCCTTAAATACAAGGCTGGCAAAAGTGTGGAAGAGGCACTTGCTCCTTTCATTGACCTGTACATAGAAGATTGGGACTATGTAGTAGAAAGAGAATCTTATAAGTGGGATGCTGTTAAATGCTTCCAAGAACATTTTTCCTTAGATGCTGAGGATTTTGTTGAAATGATGCGCGCTTCTTTGGACAAAACTGACAATCTCCTTAGCGGCAATATGTATTTTGCCCGTGCTACCATCTTGAAGATGATGGAAACGAATCCTGAGGATGTCAGAACTTGCTTTAGACATTTATATGATGAGTCTATAGATATAGCTGATAGAATGACAAGTTTCCTTCAACGCATCAAGAAACTGTTTAGTATTCAGAAGGCGCAGGGACTTTTTAAAGATAATGAAACTTATCAGCAAAGTTCAAGAACTGTTTCTGTTTATCTGTCGTTAAATAAGCCTGCTGAGCATTACCTTTACATGGAAAAAATGTATCAGACCTTTTTGGATGTCACCGGTGCCGATCTTCCAAAGATTGGTCGCACTGATTATGTACTCTTTGAGTATGAGATGGTTTGCGATGAGATTAGAAAGATATTGCTGAAAAATGACAAGCTGGTAGCTTTGCATGATAAGACGTATTCTGATATATATGATTATCATTTGTTGACTCAGGATTTTCTGTATTATGTCTCTACTCATTATTTAGTATTGCATCCAACTGGGAAAGAGGAGTAATGGAGTTTAAAATGTTAGGTAAGTAGTATATCATAAGGTAGTGAAACCTTGCTGGGTATGAGAGGCAAATTGAAAAGTTGAAGGAGAAAGCAAAGATGTTTCGCCAAGCGGAACTTTGACAACTCCTTCCGCAAACCCATAGGCTGATGGGGTGACTTTGCCATCAAGCGAAACATCAAATTAGAAAGACGTTTCTTCCAACAAACCCCTGGTCTCCTGATGTGGAGGTAGGTGCTCGCATCTCTAATCTTTCTGGGAAATCACTAATCCTTATAGTCCAACAGCGAACGATTCCCGCTGACGTGGACTACTTGGATTAGGATTTCATTGCGAAGATAGTGGAAATAGGTGAGAACTCTGTAAAGAAAGAGGAAAACTTTCGGAGGAGAGTGAACTTTTTATGAAGTAGATAGCTTATGACTAATAACAACATAAGATTTATGGGGGATGCATTCTGTTCCTGCATCCCCCATATGATTAAAATTTTATGGAAAGTTCTGTGTTGATCATGCTGTAGTTATGCTTGCTAAGTGTACGGTTATTGACTAAGGCATACTCTGCAGAGAATTTCAGATTTTTGGTGAAATAGTAATCGGCGCCTGCTTCGTAGAAGGTTTGGGCTGAATTCCATTCACCATTATTTCTGTAGAGGTCATATCGAGCCTTTAGACTTACTTTGTTCTTTAGCACTGGCACAATACCCAAAGCATAGAAGCCGTCAGCTTTGTTGCCATTGTCTGATAAAGTACAATCCGATGCACTGTCATCGTTCGTATCAGTCATTGTTCTTGCAAAGGCTTTTCCTGTAGAGTGGATGTATTCTGAGCGGAATGTCCATCCGTTAGAAGCATATTCTCCACTGATGGCATATCTGTGCTGAGGGAGACTTCTCACTCCATTTTTCTGCTCGCCTGAAGTTTCGTCCGTCCAGGTGCCTTTTCGGGCGTAGCTACCTTCCCAGCCAGAAACACCAATACGCATACCCTCAATTGGCATCACCCAGAAACTGGCTACCACATTCTTTCTCTGATCTACGTCTTTGAGATTGATGCCCTGGCCGTTTACGACGCTTACACCATAATGAAGAAGGTTTCTGCCGTTTGCATTCTCCAGGAAGTCTCCTTCTGCCATGATACCGATATCTCTACCGTTGCTTGAATGCATGCCTGAACGATCACTGTAGCCCGTGAATTTTAGAACTGCCTGCCCATTATCCATGAAGCCTACATCTACAGGGTGGATTGGACTCTCAAATGTAAAGGGTACCTGGAATTCACCTACTCTTACATTGAAAGCCTTGTATTTTTGCCATTCAATGAACAAATCTACCACGCGTGGTGAACTGGCGAGGGTAGAAGTGTTGCCTGTTATCTGGAGTTGTGTTTTCCAGTAAAAATCTCCTGCGACCTTGCCATCCAATGCCAGTCTTGCCATTCTGAGATTGAAGGTATTAGCTTCATTATCTTTGGGGTTTGTCCATTGGTATTGGGCAATGGCAAAGCCTGTTATCCTTATGTTGTCTGCCCAGGTTGACTTTTGGGCGAACAATGAGAGTGAAGACATGGCCAGTAGGGCACTTATATATAGCTTTCTCATGTTTCCTGCCTGTTTGAATTTACTTGTACTCTTTTTCTACTTCATCCAAGGAAATACATTTGATGCCCATATTTTTCATGTCAAATACGTTGGCTGCAGCAACTTCTGGAGTCTTTGCCGAGCAGGCATCTGTACAAACGACAGTTTCATAGTCATAGCTCATGGCATCATTGGCTGTACCTCTGACACAGTTTGGATACTGTGTACCGGCCAAGACAACTGTCATGACACCCATGCGTCTTAACATGAGATCAAGATTTGTATTGAAGAAGGCTGAGTTTCTGAACTTGGGTGACATGATGTCTTCTTTCTCCGGCTTGAGACCATCTACGAGTGCTCCACCCCAGGTTCCTGGTACGCAATAACCCGTTTTTCCTTCAACAAAGAGGGGGATACGTGGTGCATCGACATCAACACCAGATGATCTGTGGTCGCGGGTTACCCAGACTACTTTCCAGTTCTTGCTTCTGCCATATGCTATGAGCTTATTGATTGCCGGTATCGTAGCCTTTGCGCCAGCTACACACAACTTTCCCTTAGGATCGACGAAGTCATTCTGCATGTCGATAACCAGGATAGCTACATCGTGCTTCTCTACTTTGGCTGTTGGGTACTCGTTCTGTGCGTTGGTTGAAAGAACTGCCATTGCCATCATTACCATAAAAACAATCTTCTTCATAATCTTACCATTTTAATTAATACTCTTTGTTAACTTTTCGAGTGCAAAGGTACGCAGAATGTTTTGAAGATGAAAATAATACTGGCAAAATGTTGTTGGTAACCTATATATGCTTTCTGTATGTTTTAATAAGATTAAACTTGCATAACAATGTGTAAGAATAATAGTTGTTTCCCTTACGATTTGAATAAATGTATAGAGAGGTGCTATATATGAGTACGATTTGACTCTATATAGTACCTCTTATATAATAGGAACATCCAGAATACTGAATGATTACTTCTTGTAGACTACTTTCAATTCTTCAATTTTCTTTTGGGCATCCTGAAAATTGGTTGTTAATGACTCTGCATTCTTGACAAAGACGGTACTGCTAGAGTATCTTTCTAGCTTCATATACCAGCTGGCCTTGCCTTTGGAAACATAGTAGCCGATTTCAAAGCCATCATTGGTGACAAAGCGGTTTTCCAGATAATCTGGATTTGCTGTGCAATCAGCATCAACTTCAGCTACCAATTTGGCTAATGCCTTGTTGATCTCCACTAAGTCAGAATACTCTATCATAGCAATGTGTGCGACGCTTCTATTGGTCTCCGGGTCTTCTATTCTGTAAAAATAAGAATTGGTTTGTTCTCCCATGACAGTTCTTATACTTGCGGACAAGCTACCCATGAAGCTCTCTGGGATACTTGGCATTCTGACATCTACAAACTTAGAAATTCTTCCTGTCTTGGAGGTAATCTGCTCAAACTTAGTGAGCTTCTTGGCTGCATCATTCTGAGCATTTGAAACTGCAGGCATCATCAATGCCATCATCATAATAATTACAATCTTCTTCATATCTTTTTGAGTTTAGGAAGAGCCACCTTATGATATCGGCAGCTCTTCAAGTTATTTAAATCCTAATCTACAGCTGTAGTGTCCACTTCAGCTGTGTCTGCTGCTACTTCGTCAGAGAATAAGTCATTGAGGTAGCCATAAGATATATTATTGAGGTCATCTTCCTCGCCTGCATCCTTGTATTTGGATATGTCAATGTCTTTAGCAGCTTTCAACAGTCCCCAGAATACGGATACCTTGTCTTTTTCCATGGTAATGATAGCTCTCTTGCCATTGTTGAGATTAACGATAGCTGCACCATTGTTTTCTTTGACAACCTTACCCCAACTCTTGACTTTTTGGGATAGGGCATTGAAAAGAGTTCTCAGTTTGCCATGCATCCTGCCTCCATTGTAAATGGTGAGACCAAATAATGTTGGTTTTACCTTATTCCAAACATAGCCAGTTGGTATTTTATCATCATGATACCAATAGTAGTCACCAAAATCATAGTCTATTACTCTTTTGGTTTTATAGGTCTGCCTGCTGAGATTTCCTGAGTATTGGATGCTAATCCAGCCATTGATACCCTCTGATTCACCATATAGCATGATGTTGTCCTTGAAGTCATACCAATAAGGAGTACCGGCCTTATGCTGCTTGTCACCGATGGCTAAGTCTTGTTTTACCTCCATATTGACTGCTTGCTGTGGAGTAGACTGATAGTTGAAGCCATACAATCCGTCCGGCGATATGTTGAATCCTGCAATCATCTTGTTGATATCCACATAGTCACTTTCTATGTAGCTTTCTCCTTCGTAGGTGCCGATATCAACGATGTCCGGAAGGTTCTCCAGCTGTTTTCCGTTCTTGTCAATGATAGAGTAGATTTTGTCATTGGGTTTCACAAGAGCATGTTGGCCATCGAACATGGAGAATAGGGTAGCCTTTACATATGAATCTTCCCCAATCTGGTTGTCCTGTTGGTCGATATACTTATATTCATAGGAATCTCCATTCTTGACCAGTGCAATCAGTGTTCCGTCTTCATCATAGTAGAGAAATTCATACTTGGCTCTAACCAGGGTTTCTCCCTTGGTATTCATGAGTCCCCAGCCGTCACCATTATTATAGGTGAAGACATCTCCATGGATTGTACCTATATTCTTCAGTTTGGAAGATGGTTTGACGATGATCTCTCCCTTGTCGTTCATGATCCCCCATGTTTCCTTTCCATCCTTCTTGACTGAGACTGCCAGTTTGCCATCAGTAAACTGATATTGCATATTCTCATACTTGCCAGCTGAAAAATCGAAGAGTACCTGGCCGCTAGGATTGATTACGGAGATTTTTACCTTGTCCTTCTGCTCCTTCTTGACTTCCTTTTTGTACTTGGCGTTCACTCCTATGAATTTTCCATCTCCATAGTCGTTGAGAGAGTAATACTCTGGCTTTATTACACAATCGCCATTCTGGTTGATTACTCCCCAGAGGGAATCGGCTGTCATGAAAACAGCATAGTCTCCTTCGAAGGCTCTTACACCATCTACCTGCTTTCCGTCAATCTTATCGAGATTTTTGACTACTCTTCCATCTGTGTCGATGATGGACACCGGCTGATTCTTGAGAGCTACGAGAGCTCTGCCATTGCGAAAACCTGATGTGTGAGCATAGTCACCTCCGATTTTCTTAGGCTTCTCTGTTGCATCGTACATTTCCCATGCGCCTTCTTTGGTTCTTACGAAGAATCTTCCATCTCTAACGATGGTTGGCTTGTTTTTGAACTCTTCTTTGAAAAGAACTTTACCATCTAGGGAAATCATGCCCCATTGTCCATCGGCGGTTTCCTGGAATGGGATATACTCTACATTACCATTCTCTGTTTTTGAGCAAGAGAAAAACATCATGGTGAGCATTGCCACCACAAGGAACGAAAAATTACGTTTGTTCATATTGGCTTTATTTTGATCTGAAAATATTAGTACCATACCTCTGGGGCTGCCCCTGGATCATCTTCATAGTTATCGTAGTCATCCTCCTGGAAGGTATCTTCATCGGGATGGGTGTCAAATGAAGAGTCGCTTGGATCGAAGTCATGGTTTTCACAGGTGCATTCCCAATCTTCACACGTGCCCTCTTCATAGGCATCACGATAGCCGTCATGGTAGCCTTGGGCATAGCGTTGGCTTTGCGCTTTTAAATCGGGAGCTGTATGATGCTTTTGCTTCCCAAACAAGAAATCTAATAATCCCATAATCTTATAGTTTTTGGTTTAACTGGTGCAAAGGTAGGTTCTTTCTGTGCAGCCTAGCTGCACAGAAAGAAAAAAGTTATAGAAAATGTTTTGGAGTATTCTTGGGGATGCCTTAATTTTAGTTCGTTCACCTTTGGTACCACTGCTACAAAATCGTAAGACAGGAATGGTATTGCACACTAATAGGTATCTTTAATCAAGTCCAATTCTGTTTCCGAACAGGTCGGTTTGTCTAGACCTCTTCAATTTTTGACGCTGAGCATTTATCGATGCTTTGAATGCAGCATCCTCCTTATACCACATAGAGTCATTTACACTTACAGCTCCATCCATCATTCTTTCAATTTCTGTTACTGCTCGCATGATTAACTCTGTACTACAAATAGGAATCTCACCTTTTGGGGCATAAGAAGCCAAGTACTCTTCTGAAGGATTGCTTATGCCATGTCTTTTGCACATTAACCAGGCAACGGTTTCTGCCTCAAACTCTTCTTCCTTCAGGGTCAGCTTGCGTTTTTTTCTTTTATCATAGCATTGATGATTACAGAAAAGATGACCAAGCTCATGGCAAAGTGTATGGAACTTAACGGCATTAGACTGCTTTTTATTGACACTTATCACGAAATTGGAAGAAACTTCCATATAATAGTCTTTGTCTATCTTGACCTTTAACTTTTGGTCATGATATGGCATGATATAACCACCATAAGAGTTTGCTGCCAAGAAGTTGTCATCCAGATATATTCCATATACTGGTAGGTTTGAAACCAATGTTTCCATTTTCTTCTTATCCAAATCTCCTTGTGCTTGTTGTAAGCTCTCCGTATATTTTTTTATCAAGTCTGCCTCTTCCATAATTTCTGTAGCATTTGGAATAGGTTCTGTATCCTCAAAGTCAAAAACGCATTGCACTGGGCCAAATGGTTTCAGAACTATCAGCTTTTGTCCATTCAACTTCGGCTGCCTTCCATATTCTGCCCATTTCTTGCCTGTTAGGACGAACGTAGCACCAGGCTTCTGCATCTGAACTAGCATGGCATTGTAAGGGGCGAGATAAGGAAAACTACCTATGAAATCTAACATTTTTTTGAACTCATTGCTATCACGGTAGCTTTTTACCAGGAATTGTAACTCATCTATATTTTCCTTAAATTCTTTTTCTCGTGCTAGCTTCTCTTGCTGTGATAGAAAGTTATGGTATTCTTTACGGATGACATCTGGAGTTATATCTCCTAATTCATCATCCTTTTCAAATGTCACAGTTGGATAGTCCAAACTTCTCAGCATGGCATACACTGATTTACAATATGGAATAAAATCTTCATCCATATAGTCAACCAAGGCTACTGCAAAATCAATGAAGTTGCTTGTTTCCATAATAATATGCGAAGCATACTCTATTGCCTTGGGCATTTTCTTTTCAAAAACTTCTCCAAAATCCATATTTTACTTTTCTGTTATTGATCCATTTTTTTCCTTACAAAGGTGATTTTTCTGATTTATGCAGGTCTGTGAGAACCTGCTCATATTCTGAGAGCTGGCACTGTAATTCTCCTATTGATAGGTATAGGAATAAGTCTCTCTGCATGTGTATGCTGAGAGATTACTCGTATGATTACTCCATTCAAAGAGTTATTGAGCTTTTTATTATTCTTCGTTATCTATAATGTTCTCTGAAATAGGAACTAGTTCAAACTCCAGTACTGAGGCTGGTATATTACATTCTTTAAAGATGTATGAAAGTATTGAACGTTTGGTATTTGTGTTGCATGCTGAATAAACATAGCAATTATCCGCAATCTTTGATCTTCCCTCAGAATCTTCTTCATATAGATTATTTTTCTTGGTTGCCAAATACACCATGGACGATGGGTTTTCATTATAAATGAGTTTGCCTACTTGAATAAGCATATCTTTCCATGTTGTAATGGCATGTCTCTCGTTTCTATATCTGAATCCAACGATGGTACGTCCTTTCAGTTCGTATTCATCATCCTCAAATGATACCAATTCATATTCTTTTTCCAGGGGCTGATAACTGGTTGTGATCATTGGCCATAGATGCAAGAAATTATCGAGCAGAACCTTTTGGCGTTTCAGAATCTCTTCCAATGTCCATTTATCACAATGCTTGATATAGTTAGACAGACGGAATGCTGAATTATCAAAGCCATCAACTTTATTACCCTTTTTATCGATATATCCTTCTTTTTTCTCTTGGAAAGAGTGGTTGCTATAGGATACGTTAAAGCCAGTGAGAGTGAGGTTTGCGAAAGTATGCAGGTACTTTTCGTATATCTCTTCCCAGTTTTCACCTAGGTCATGCTTCCACTGTGGGGTGAGAGTTTGAGGCATGATATGTTCTATGGTAATTCTGCCTTCCTTCATCTTCTCAACAATCATGTCATCTGCTTCTGGGCTGTTCTCATTTTCCATTCTTTCAAAGAGGAAGTATTTGTAGTTGCTTGGAATGCGATAAATCTGTCTTGTTTCAAACTCTTCGCTTACCTCTCTGTTACTTGGGAATGTTGAAGTTCCCTGTTTGTGAAGAAGGATATATGCCATAACCTGAGAATAGGAACAATTGACTGGAATACCCTTTTCTTCATGTCGCTTGTAGATACGCATGATATCAGTATGAAGCATTGAGAAGAGTTTCTGCATTGCGTTCGCAGGATAGCCGCAAATGATACGTCTGGCCCAATAATTCTCTACAATGTCCAGGACAGTGAAGATTTCTTCCTCATCAAAGTTGTTGTCTTTTGCATAATCAAAGAAAGATAGTAGAAATGGCAGATGGACTGTAGTGCCGATGCTTGCAATCTGCTTTAGTTTTTTATCGAGTTTCTTATTACCTGTTTCTCCCTTACAAATTTGTCTGTAGTAGTTTGCAAATTTGAGCATATCAGCAAGTAATGTCTCTCGATTCAAGTGTTCGTTCTCATCGAAAGCCTTGAAGTCAAAGTATAATTCCTCTACCTTACTGATGTTACCATTCTTGATAGTGAGGTAGTCTCTTATAAACATGGTAGGTTCACCATCAGTAAGTTTCTCAATCTTGCTCCAGTACTGATGGTAATATTCTTCTTGCTCATCCTTTGACAGAGACATGAGTAGGTAATTTCTAACCTTATCTGCTTCCTCCAAATCCTTGCCACAGGAATTCAGGGATTCGAAGATTAACTGAGGGTTATCTCTTGAATCCAAGCAGATGTCAATGATAGTAAGTCTTTCGATAGCACCTATTAAATCCTCGAACGTAAGGTCACTAACCTTGATTAAGTTATAGAACAGTTGATAGTTGGAGGTAATTCCACAGTTCTTTATAAACTCATTCTCATTGTTAGTGAAGAGGGCGTCATAAGCCTTCTGATCATCCTCAATAGGACAGAGCTTAATTTTTCTAGGCAATTTTCTTCTGATTGCATAGAGATAGTCTTCCTTTATCTTATTGATGTCTTCATCTCCTTCTTGCATGTCTCCGTTCTCTACGGCATTGATACCTGCTAGGATAAGCAAGGAAAGTGTTGTGATTCGTTGCTGTCCATCAATGATGAGAAGGTCGTCCTCGTATTCATCAGCTTTAGTGGATACAATGCTGCCAAAGAAATGGCTATAGATTTTATCTCGATGAATTTTTTTCAAATCCTCGAACAATCTGGAACAGTGCTTCTGTTGCCAGGCATACTTTCTCTGGTACAAGGGAATGATGAACAATGTCCTTGAACCATTGAAATAATCTGTTATTCTTGTAGCGTCGCGCATAAGATTGATGTTATTAATTATTTGTTTTGAACAATACTTAAAATTAATGCAAAAATAATGAAAATAGTTGAGAGTTCACAACTTTGTCATATAAACTTTGTTAAGTGTAATGACGTTATGAATCCTCTTGTTCTACTTCATTACTTTCTTTTAAGGATTGAAAGATTTGGTTATTCATCCTGCAATTTTCTTGCTCCTCTTTTGGTAAGGTTTCGAAGATTTCCTTTACTCCTTCTACGCTGTTGACAAAATCTGAAATGATTTTCCCTTGGAATAATGCAATACTAACAATAAGTGTTCGCATAAAATCCTTGTTTACTTCCTTATCAAATAGTTGGGAAAATTGTAATGTCCCAAGGTATGACGGATGGGAGTGCATCGAGAAATAATTATAGATAGGTGGAAACGTTGTTCCCATTAATTCTTCCGATGCTTTACTTAGGCTGATTTCCTCAAAATCAATAATGACATGGTTAGCGTTCTTGATATATTTATAGCCTTTGGGAGTAAGTGACTTATTTTTTGCATAACCAATAATCTTATCCTTAGCCTCTTGAATTATATTCAGACGATTAGAATAATCTTTGATTTTGTCAATGATTTTATTAATCTCGTCTCTCTCTCTTTCCTTTTTTTCTTGGAATTCTTGAGGTACATAACCTACTTGCCTGTTTTTTAGCCCTTTGATAATCCATAGATAAAACAAAATGTCTTGTTCTATTTCTGTTTCTGGTAGGACATATATGCAATGGAAAATAAACATTCTTTCATATACGCTTCTAACAATAGAAATGATAGTAGTGGGTTCAATTACTTTTGTTTCAGGATGGTTTGAATAAATCTCTATCCCATTTGAAAGCTCAAGAATGGCTCTCATATTAGCAAGATGTTGCTGGAACATATAATAGGCAAAATCAATCTTCTCGTTGGTTGCCTTATGTTGTTTTCTCCAGTTATAGGAAAGTTTAAACATTGTCACGCAGTTCTTTTCGACATTATTTCGCATTATGTTTAAAATTACATCCTTAGGCATGTTTGCGATTATTTTTTCAATATCATTTTCCATAAATTTCGATTTTTAAATGAAAGAGTGTAGCCCTCATTAAAAGCTACACTCTTGTTAGATTCTATTTACTTTCAAACTTGCTTTCCACCATTTCAAGTTCAGTAATGTACTTGAATGTTACATACATGAGCATGGCAGTTGCAACATGTATTCCCAGTTTAACCTCTTTGGCGTCAAGACTCTTTGCCTGATGGTTTTCATCATTGCGGAGTTTAACGATGAGATCTACGTATGTTGCAAACTTCTGGTCTGTAGCCTTCTCGCTGTATTTCAGCTTATTGAGCTTCATGCAGTAGATGGCATTGCTCAGTGCAGCATGTTCTGTATCGCCATTCTTGTCAGTTACTTCTTTAGCATATATGAGATAATGCAACTTCTTCAAATATGACTCATAGCCTGTGACCAGAGTCTTGAGGTAGGTACGCTTCTCAGTCAAGGTAAGCGTATTTGGACAGCAATAGAGTTTGAACAGGGCATTGAGAACAGTTTCTCCAAGACCACTGTATTTTTCTATGCTGTTTACCTTCAGTACTTTGATCATCCACTCAAAAGCTTCCTCCAAGGTTCTACCAATACCGGCAATGCCTGCAAAATCCTCTCGCAAAAGCGGAATGATTTTACCTTGCAGATTCTCGATGGTATAGGCCTTGGCCTCTTGTTCACGGTAGCGCTCATAGATGGCATGTCCCATCTGCTGCATCAGAGTCTTGTAGAAGTCTTGATTCTCAAAGAGCTTGCGATAGGCATCAGTTTGGGTAGTGTAGCATTTTTGTGCTGCTTTTCCAAAGATGTCAGGGAAGATGCTTTCTACAAACTGGTTCTCATCATTGCCAACAGCCTGCTTTTGTATCTTCTTGGTTGCCACTTTCTGGATATGGTCAAAGATTCCTTCTACCATAACTCTATCTGCCTCAGAGAACTCACCGCGGAACATGATGTTGACTTTATCGATAATATTGTCAAGAAGGTCCTTATTGTCATCTGGCTTTACTGCAGCTCCAGGATTCTCTCCCTTGAGAGGCTTTTTCTCGCCATCATCTAGTCCAATATTGATAGTCTCATTCGCTTTGATGGTATTGTTGACGAGTCTTACTTTCTTATCCAAGTCTATTTGTTCATGAGCTGTCTTTGGCAATACTCTATACAGATAATCTGCAAACAGATAAGTCTTATATAGGGCACGGTCAAATGTTCTTGCAATCTGGGTCATATAGGAATAGAAGCGCACAAAGTTCTTGATTTTGCTTCTTACCTCAAAGCGCTTTTCTTCTTCAAGCTCTCCGATTCTGTCTACGACCGGTTTAAGCATACTTGAAAGAATACCCAGTTGGTTTTTATTTTTCTTTGTCTCTGCAAATACCTCATAGAACTTTTCTTCGTCTTCCGTTGTCCAAAGATGGAACAGCTCAACGTCCTTGTGGAATTTATAGACATAGTTCACATCCACAGGCTTGATGAGTTCGGTTCCTTCATAGAATGGTTTGAATGATGTAGCGATTTCCTCAGCCGTGTTTGCAAAGTCGAACACAAAGGTATCTTTCTTAAGTCTGTTTGCTCTGTTTAAGCGTGACAGTGTTTGCACCGCCTTTACATTTTTCAGCTTCTTGTCCACAAACATGGTATGCAGAAGTGGCTCATCAAATCCGGTTTGGTATTTGTCTGCCACGATAAGCATGTTGTAGAACTCGCTAGAGAAATACAGAGGAAGCTTATCTTCTGAAATATTCTTTTCTCCACGCTTATTGAGCTGTGGTTCTGTATATTCTGTGCCTTTATAGTTAACCTTACCAGAGAATGCTACCATCGGATGCAGGCATTTTATATTGTTTTTTCTGCAATACTCCTTGATGGCAAAGAAATATCTGACAGCATGGGCACGGCTAGCCGTAACCACCATGGCTTTGGCCTTTCCTTCCATTTTGTTCATGGTAACTTCCAAGAACTTATTGACAATGATGGCTGTCTTTTTGTTGATGGTATCGCTATGGTTGTCATGGAATGCCTTCAAAGCTCTGGTGGCAGGGGTCTCCTCGTAATTAGGATTGTCCTCTGACTGGCGTGCAATCTCATAGGATGTCTGGAACGTCGTATAGTTTTTGAGAACATCCTTGATGAATCCTTCTTCTATAGCCTGGAGCATGGAGTAGTTATGATATGCTACATATCTACTTTCATCTTCCATTCCCTTCATTCTCTGTTCAAAGATACCAAAAGTCTGTAAGGTCTTTGGTTTTGGAGTAGCAGTGAATGCATAGAATGCGAGATTGTTATGCTGTCCCTGGCTCAATAAGTCTAGCATCAGCCTGTCCTTTTCAGCTTCTACTTCTTCCACTGTTTTGTCCTCCCATTCTGCCATTTCCTTGAGTGCTTCATCTGTATCAGCAAGAGCAGCCTTTAGTTTTTCTGCACTCTTACCACTTTGGCTTGAATGTGCTTCATCCACTACTACGGCATACTTATGTCCGGAGTTGGACACGATTTGCTCATAAATCTGTGGGAAGCGTTGGAGAGTAGTGATGACGATACCTGTATGCTCTGCATTGATGGCATCACGTAGCTTATTACTTGCATCATGGTCTTTTTCCGTGATGGTAGTGACCGTACCTTCTACATGTTCAAAGCCAAGAATGGTTTCCTGGAGTTGTCTGTTGAGTACTCGTCTGTCTGTGATGACGAAGACACCTTTGAAGATGTTGGCATTATCCTTATTGTGGAGGGATGCCAAACGATAAGTAAGCCAAGCAATGGAGTTTGACTTACCTGAACCTGCAGAATGCTGGATCAGATAGTTATGTCCAGAACCCTTTTCTTCAGTATCGTGAATCAGTTTCTCCACTACGTCAAGCTGATGGTAACGAGGGAAGATAATCTTTTCTGTTGTTTTTGTGATTTCTTTCTCGTTACCATGTTTATCAACGATCAGGGAGATAGTTTCCTCCTTTTGGCGCATGATGTAGCGTTGGAGAATAGCCAGGAGCATATCTCTACGGAGTACATTTTTCCATAGGTATGATGTCACATAATCTCCATCCTTTGCCTCTGGGTTTCCTGCACCACCTACATTTCCTGCACCATTGCTTCCTTGATTGAATGGGATGAAAAATGTTTTATCCTTCTCCAGGCGTGTTGTTACGGCTGCCTCATAGAGGTCGCAGCCGAAGTAGGCGAGGATACGGTTGTCGTAATGGAACAATGGCTCTTTTGGCTCACGGTTCTTCATCCATTGCTCTTTAGAGTCATTGATATCCTGGCCGGTGAACTGGTTTTTGAGTTCAATGGCGATAATTGGAATACCATTCAGTGAGAGTACCATGTCGATGGAGTTCTTGATGTCCTTGCTATATACAAACTGGCGAGTACATTCCAAGATGTTTTGGTTGTACTTTTCTATGAGTTCAGGATTGAGGGATGATGTTGGTGCGAAATAGCATAAGTCAAATTTATGCCCTTTGTCATTGATACCATTGCGCAGGGTATGTATAAGACCATACTCTGAAATGTTTGATTGCAAAATGGTATAGAGATTATTTTTTACCTTTTCACCATATTGTCGTTCATATCTTGCCCATTGTTTTGGTTGGGTAGTGCTGATAAAGCGGATAAGAGTATCAAGGTCCAAGGCTCTTACACGGTCGTAAGTAGCCTGGGTACCTTTTGTATATCCACCTTCTGTGAGCAGGTATCGTTCGATATCTGACTCAAATTGCTTTTCTTTTAATTCATCTGGTGTCATATGTTATACTTTTTTCTTGCCTGTTACGTATTCATATATAATGCTCTTCTTGTAGTCCTTCAGCTCAGTGATCTTTTCTTGCTTGATGGCTATGAGAGAGTCAATTTGAGAAGTCTTCTCATCGAGATAGGAGGCGATAGCCTGTTGCTCGGAGAGAGGAGGAATTAACGTTGGTAAATTTTTAAGCAGGTTTTGACTTAAAGATGCTCGCGTTACCAAATTCATTTCTTTTACGAAGAAAGCTCTATGGATAGAACTTCTAAAGTAATATTTTGAAAATCCGTAATATAATTCCTTTCCCGTTGGTCTAAAGCGAATTAAAAATCCAGAAAAGACCGCATTTGGAATAGTCTGAGTACAGGTAGATGCGTATCCGATTTCATCTATAGTTTCTGATGTTCTGGTAAACAAAATATCTCCTTCAATCAATGAATATTGCTTTCTATCTTCTTCTGTAGAATTTGCTCTACCTTCAGGATATGGAACATCAATATTCTTATAAGCATCAGTATAATTCACAAAAGGAAAATCAAATTCATCTCCAAAATATTCACCTCCTTTACTGATTCCATTTTGACAATTCCCTAAAGTTCTAAGTCTTTGGATTTTCCATCCTTCAGGAATCATACCAATCCACTCAACTCCACTATCCTTCATAGGAACGTTTGAGTCAAGGCCTTTGGTGACAGCCTCTGTGATAATAGACTGTTTATATGCCTGTAGCTCCGAAATCATTTCCTCTTGAAGGGAAATCAAAGAGTCTATTTCGCCACATTTCTCATCGAGGTATAAGGCGATGGCTTGTTGTTCTGAAAGAGGGGGTTCCACAACAGAAATATTTTTCATTTCAGACCATCTTGTAGTCCATAAATCATCAACGATACCATGTCCCCATTTGTAATACTCATCTGCGAACATAGTTGTGTGAAATAGCCAATTATAAAATTTTGCATTCATCTTATCTTTTGGACACAACACTGTATTTATTAAAGATACAGATCCGTCATATGGTGATATACCGCAAGACCCTCTTCTGTCAGAGCGGCTATTTATAACAAGATCACCAACTTTTACAAGTTTACGGTTGTCACCATCATTTGTTTTGGCTGCAGTTTCCAACTGAGGTAATATACCTTGCATTGTGACAGATAATGGGGAAAAATCTTTGTCGCTTACTTTCTCATTTCTTTGGGTATAGAAATTGCCAAGTTTCTTGATTTCCCATTCGCTTGGAATGTTGCCAATCCAAGCGATGTCACTGTCCTTATATGTATCATATGTCTTTGCCATAACTATCCCAAGATTTTGTTCATTAACTCGTTTTCTTTTGCTTCTAACTCTTTGAGGTGTGAGAAGATATCCTCGCTTTTGCGTGGGGCTACGTACTTGTAGAACTCACGTGTGAATGGGATTTCATAACCGATTTTGGTCTTCTTCTCGTCAATCCATGCGTCAGGAGCGTATGTAGAGGGCACAAAACGAAGCGTATATTTAAGAGAGAGCCCGAAAATGATGGAAGA